>Ga0208375_1000328_pt1 | contig 73470 bp, 71 predicted proteins | sample RifOxyD1_FD_184038 | JGI IMG/M metagenome (GOLD analysis project Ga0208375, IMG submission 184038) | Soil microbial communities from Rifle, Colorado - Rifle Oxygen_injection D1 (SPAdes) | ecosystem: Environmental > Terrestrial > Deep subsurface > Rock core/Sediment | place: Rifle, Colorado... | reverse complement strand
GACTGGTCAAGGCGGGCCTGTTGACTCACGCCGCTTACGGTAATGAGCGGGGGTGTGGCGCTTGATTTCTCTGATTTCGCCGCAGGCTCGGGGGTCTTGGAAGTCGGACTCGCCGTGGCGAGTCCGACTTCCCTCGGCACCAGTGTTTTCTTTTGGACGAGTGTCTTGTTCTGTAGCTTTCGTAGTCCTATTGTGAGCGCACGCATGTCAGCGCCCTCAACGACCGGGCTTGCATCTGCGCTGAAAGCGATACTGCTCGGCGCGATGAGAGTAAAGGGACCGGCGCCGAAGGGAAGAGAAATAGAAATGGGAACCGATGCGTGCGCGGGGATAATGGTATCCGGAGCGAGGGATTCCGTGCTTGAACCAAGCGCCGCCTTCCATCTGCCGATGTTAGTTTCGTAGTCCGAATCGTTCCTGATATACAAGACCAGAGCGCCGTCCGGCATGCGATTCCCTCTTTCAATGGCAATCTGCGGCGCGGCAATCTGCACCGTGGTACGCGAGACGGCTTCTCCTCCTCCGGTTGCTCCCGTAAGCACAACAATGTAGCGGCCAGGCAGGGGATAACGATGCTCTATGCGCTCACCGCTCCCTCCTGTTCCGTCTCCAAAAGCCCAACGGTATTGGGCTCCTGACGCATTTTTTCCGCTCCCGAGCGCATGGAATATGAGGGGCGCTTCGGTATTCCCCAAGCGTTCACGGCCCGCAGAAACAGTAAATGGCGGAGGAGGGACAGCCGAGAGTCCCGCGTAACTCTCGTGCGAGGAGTAGATGATGGTGTTTGTTGTGGTAGTTGTGGTAGTTGTCGTCGTTGCCGTACTGGTTGCATTTTGGTCTGGTGTTGTGCTTGCATCTCCGTTCCCTCCTCCGCCCGCACTAATGATAATCTGGTGCGTCGTCGCCCAGACTTTGTCCGTCTCTCCGCTCGTGAGGGTAAATGAGAGGGTATGAGTCCCTTCGGCGCCGTTTTTGTAGTAAAAGCTCCGGCTTGCAGTGTTTTTATTCACGGTGAGTTCATTGACCGCCTTCCAATTCTCTGTATTGGATGAAAATTCCCCCGATGCAGAACTGGATGTCAATGAGAGCTTGTTGGAAGATTCGTCTATTTTCTCTGCCTCACCGCTCGCGTTTTGTAGCTCAACAGTAATCTTTTCCGATACTGTGTTCGGCGCAACCGTTTGTTCAGAAGTAGTAACGGCAATCCCGGTAATGGCGCCCACCGCCGCGAGAGCAATAAGCCCCCACATTGTGAATAAGAAGGGGATAATGAGTGGAAAACTTCGTCTCATACTTTAATAGCTTAGCTCATCAACCAACCTGCCCTGCGCGTCGTAGAGCGAGATATGCTCGCGATTCATATCCCAAAGCTGTTGGGGATAGTTGAGGTAGATATACCAGGATGTGCCCGTGAAGTCGTTGTCGGCTACATGCTGTGCCAGACAACCACTGTATGAAAAACGCTTTTTTACATAACTCTTGCAGTATCCCGAGAGCCCTGTTGTCTTATCCACATAATCAATGCCATCACGCACCTCAAATACCGGCGTATGACAGGCAGAGAGCCTCCGTACATAGTTGTAACAGGATTGCTCCAACGAGGCGAGTTCCGGCTCCTTAGACGGAGCAGGACAGTTTGCACTTGCTCTGGGACTAAAGTTATAGGGCGGGAGCGCTTCAAGGTAGCCAATACACTTATTAAGTTTGAAGCTCACCGGAACTGCATAGGGAGATTGATTAGGCATTTTGCCGGTAACAAGATATGCCTGTTCACGGGGACCTAGAACAACAGGGGTAAGAAAGTTCGCCTGCGTTCCCGTGAGAATCCTTGCCCCGGTAGGGATGGCAACCCTATCCGACTGGTACCTGACCTGCAGGGTTGAACTTGAGGTAGGGAAGAGTTTGTTTTCACGGCCATTTTTTACAGTCCAGCCGGTAATAGAGATGGATTCACTGCGAGTGTTATTGCGAATTGTTATATTTTCCTGATTTACTTGGATTGCAGACGCGGCGCTCCCCTTGCTTGAGATTACGACTTTGCCCGCATAGGGAGAACGCGCGAGATCAGAACTGCTTGTCTGTGTTACGGGAGAAGATGGAGAGGTGCGAGCAGTAGTCTCTCTCTCTGAAGTGCTCCGTATAACGCTCGTCCCGCCATCCGCAAGACGAGTTGCACCCTGCCTTTCCTCAAACTTTGATGGTCCGCCGTTTGAGACCCATGCAAAAAAGATAAACGACACGATGAGGAGTATCCATATGCCATCAGTGTTCTGTGGAGTGGGAGCGGGGACATCGGCCATGCCTGTATTCTAAACTAAGCACGAACCAGAGAGAAGTGCACAAGGTAGGTTAGCGTGGAGCCTGTAATTGGCGCAGGAGCTGTAACAGCTGTAACAGTTGATTAAGCTGATTTTGCTGCAGAGAGCCAACCGGCGCCAACTGGCCAACGGCTGGCGCCATGAAGGCCGCGCCATTGAGCTCATTTATCTTCGCCCGAGTCTTGGGCCCTACATGGCCGGCGCCAGCTTCTGTAGCCGACTGGACAATGCCATTCGCCAGCTGGAATTTAATTACCGCCGCGCGCGTGGCGGGACCAAAAAATTTGGTCTCATTGCCCGGCGCGCCTGGCCCCGCTTGAGAAACCGTAAACCCTCGGCCATTTAAGAATTGCTGGAGGCCTTTGACATCATCGCCCACACTGCCTGCAACAAGCAGGCGGTTGAAGAAGGCGCGGGAAGAAGCCCTCGCGAGAGCCGGCGAAGCGGGTGTGACTGGTCTAACAACGGGCACCGCTGGGGTCGCAGGTACTACTGGAGGTGCCGGTGGCGGTGGAGTACCCCCTCCGCCTCCAGAAGAACTGCTACTACCTCCACTGCTAGCACTGCAACCATTTTTAGAAGGAGTTATGGTATATGTACCCGCTGACTCCGGTACCTGAAGGTACGTGGTGCCCGGGTTAATGTTATTCACACAAGATGTTTCCGATCCATTGTCTGCTTGGAGAGAAACAATATTGGCATCACTTCCAGTCATCTTAAATGCGCTGCCCGGATTAGTAACGGTGAGCACTCCAGCATTAGACGTGACACTGTTCGCAGTAGAACCGTCGAGAATAGTGAGGTTCGCAGTTACTCCAGTTCCACTGACACTCTCTATAGTAAAATCCCCATCAGCAACAAAGTCATTGGTCGCGGCCATCGCTGTGCCAGCAAAGAGAGCAAGAACCCCCGCTGGAATAATAAGATATTTTTTCATTGGTTTGAAAAATATCTTATTCTAACGAACCGCCCAAAAGTTGACGGAGATTAAACCGGTTGACACCGTGCCGGAAGCGATTCCGAGTCGGAGACTAATGGTATCGGCAGCCGTAGATGAAGCGGCAATAACAAACACATTAACCGGTAAGGAACTGGTTGCTTGGACAAAGACTTTGTCGCCAGACAAAACTCCCGTGGCGTCGCCACAAACAAGATATGTCGTTGAGGCAGTAGTAAGGCTTATATCAAGGGTTTCATCTGTCTTGAAGTTACAGGTGCCAAAGACCATACCACTTACGGTTGGTGATTCTGTGCTGTTAGGACCAACACGGAGTGAATTCACTTTTACCAATCCAGTTGAGGAGCCTGTGGTTAGATTTATGGCACCAATACTTCCAGTAAAAGTGGATGCGCCAGTGACCGCAAGCGTCCCAGCAGTAGTAATATTCTCCCCAATAGTAGTAGCGGCATTGAGCACTCCAACCACAGCAAAAAGAGACAAGACCGTCACCAAAAGACTTTTGAGAGCTACTTTGACATTCAATTTCATATTCTCCTTTTCTTTAATTAATAATTAATAATGATGGCTATCATACCCAGGTAATTTTTGAGCGCTCACTCATTGTAGTATACACTCTACACGTAGCCCGACAAAAAATTGTGGGAGAGAACTGTGGATAACACAAAACCCCGCCCTCATGTATGAGGGCGGGGTTTTGAACTAGCATCCTGCTTAGTGAAAGACTAAGCGAGGATCACAAGAGCTAGCTTATGGGAACGATTTGCTACTTGTCCTCCATTCCGTCTTACCGGCCATGGAGTTAGAGGCCTTGATACCTGCGTTAACCCAGTTGATGTACTCCAGACCAACCGAGTACTGACCAGAAGCCAGCGGTGTTGGCGGTGGATTACCTAATCGCCCTTGGAATGAGTGGGTTACTTCAATATCAACACTGGAACCGTCGTTTAGGGTGAAGGTATTGGTTCCGTTATCAACGAGGCCACCCCCGCTTGAGACAGCATAATCAGTTGTAGTAGCAGAGAGACCATTGGTCAGAGACGAGCTCGCCGTGCTGTTGAAGTAGAGCACGAATGAGTGCGTCCCGTTTGCGGCCGCAGCTGCGTTGTTGGCAAAGAGAGCCGTGCCAGAAGCGGCGGTGCCGAACATAATGTCACCACCTACTGCAGTCATACGAACAACGAATTTGGCTTGCAGAGTAGACGTGGACTGATTTGCAGACGCAGAAACCTGTGGTACTCCATCCGTGGTAATAGTCTTACTGACCAGAGTGAAGATTGGTCCAATTTTACGTACATACTGGGTGTTGCCAGACGCAGAACCACTTACCGTGACAGAGCTACCTTGGCTGTTTTCTGCCGTAACACCAGATGAGCTGGTGGTAGCGGAGAGTGACGAGGATGCGGCGCCGGCATTCCTGATATCAACCCTAATTGAATACGTTTTGGTCGTATCCTTTGCAATGACCTTGTCAATATCAGCGAATGTTGCGACACCGTTACTTCCAACAGTTGCGTTGTCAATCTCTGTTGCAGTGTCGCCACTTCCCTCGTAGAGGTACGCTGTTGTTGATGCTGTCGCGGTTCCCGTAAGACCCTTAGTAACTTGGGTAACCACATCGGTAACCGTTACATTATCTTTCTTCGCGCGGAGATCAAAGACGAGGAGCGTTGCTCTATCAAGCTCATCGCTCGCGGCGCCATCTGCCGCAACAATATCTGTTGCAAGAGGAGACGCGGAGTTGATTGAGAGATCAAGCGTTGCCGTCTCGGCTAATTCTGCCGATACGGTAATGGACTTACCGATTGCGGTTGTGCCTGCGTACTGGTTTACACCAGCGCCGTCTATACCGCGGACAGCGTCAGTGGCAAGGCGGATACCCCATGAGAGGGTAGAATCACCTGCGCCGCGGTCGTTCGTATCAATGCTTCCACGAACATCTGCTTTGATGACCAGAACCTTCTTAGAGCCCTTAGGAACAAGGAGATTAAAGCCCGCAATCGTGATGTAGTAGCGACCACTATCTTTTATAACAGTAGAGGAGTTAAGATCTACTTCAGCTAAAGTGTCGCTACCTTCAGTTACGTAGAGCTTAGAGTAGATCTTGTTGTAGATCTTGGTAGTAGTACCAAGGTCAATCTTCACGCGCTGAACCATGATGTCGGAATTTTTTGCCTCAAGCTGAACGCCGAGGATAGGCTTCATGGTATCACCCTCGTACACCGTTGAATTAATGCCAGAACTTGACTGTGTTGCGGCCAAGGTGCCTTCAACACCAGGGGTTGTGATGCCTGTCGGGACTGTGGCTGCGCCGCCGCAGGATTGGCCGGTCGTCGGACTGAATCCTGCTGTTGACGTACAGCCTGCAGGGAGCGTTGTGCTGGTGCAGGGCTGGCCTGTGGTGGCGCTGAATCCTGAAGTTGAGGCGCACCCTTCAGGTAGCCCCGTGCTCGGTACTATTGGCACAGAGACGAGCGTGGCGATCACGCCGCGCGTCTTGGGGCCAAAGTAGCCCGCCGCTGGGGTGATGGCATTCTCTGCCTGGAACTGGGCGAGGGCCTTCTGGGTCAATGTGCCAAAGTATCCCATGGGGACGCCTACGGGCATGACCAGATAGCCTTCCTCAACCAGCCAGGTCTGAAGGGTCGTTACATCCGCACCCTTTGAACCGATGGTAAGGTCTGTGTTGATTGCCTGCACTGCCGCAAGACTCGTGCCTGACGCTGCGCCACCAGTGGTGACTCCGCCGCCAAGCGCCGCCTGCAAAGCAGCAAACAATGTTGGGTCCGCTGTAAGTGCATCTATGATTTCCTGCGCGGTCAACGCGCTGGCGGAAACCGGCACCACAACGGCGCCAAGAGCAAGCACTGCAACGGTAAATAATGCAATTTTTTTCATGTGTCTTTTAATGCTGATAATCCTAATAATCTAATAACTCTTTTACACCGGCCTCCTGCGCGCATCGACTCACTTGCTGCACAGTCAGCCTGTTTACCAACACGCGCGAGCCGTCCCGCGCGAGTTAATAACGAAAGGATAAGAAAGGATAAGATAAGACAGTTTTTTGAGTTTACCGATTGTCAACGTTCAGACTAGTCAATTATAGGCCGTAGCACGCATCCCGCAAAGGATGCGTGTGGATAACCCGCATTAGGCTGGAGAGCCTCGTTCCAGACTACCGTAAAGACCCCCTAGTGTCAAGATGATTCGCCGTGGCGGAGACTGTATGTGCTCCAGCGGCGCTCGCCATGTTTGGCCAATATTCCTTTCCCCACAAGGGCAAGGAGTTCGCGCTGGATAGTCTTCTCGCTGATCCCGGGAAAGAGCGCGGCAACCTCTTTAATTGCGGAGGATTGATGCTCGCGAATATAGGCAATAATCCGCTCAACACGGCCGCTTGCGTGTATGTGCAGAGTATTGTCCTTTATGTCTTTTATGTGTCCTTTATAACTCTTCGTCTGCGGAATTGCTACGGATACAGAATGGGTGGGTAGAACGCCTCCCTGTGTCTCATTGATTATAGTTCCAAGCACTTCCTTGTCTAAAAGGTTGGCAAGAGAGCTATACTCCTCACTAAGAATGCCGAAGTTCATTTGTGAGCCAATTCTCGCATCTACCGCAAGATTGCAGAGCAAGGATAGTCTGCGCAGAAGATAGAGAGTATCCCCTCCTGAAGACTCATTTTCTATTGAAATAAGGGCTTTCACTGTGCAGGAGCGCAATGAGCCACGGAGTGGTTCTGATTGGGAGACGATGTCGGTTACCCGATACGTTGCAACGGCAAGTTTTTCAACTTTCAAGCGCGCAAAGGCAAGTACTTCATCAAGTCTCCGCCGCGGCGGATCGTCTTTTATACTGTCCTTGAACATAATTAATCGGACAAGAAATATTTCACTGTCTTTAACAGAGATTATATATCGGACAGTTCACAAGTCAATCAGCGGATATGCTACAATAATTGCGTCTATGGCCCGCAAAACACGCAGACGCGAACTGAAAGACCTGCGCGTGCCCCCACGCAAAATGAAAGAGGAGACGCGCCACGGTATCCTCGGCGTTTTGGCATTCGCCGCGGCAATCTTTTTTACTCTCGCATTTTTTGAAAAAGCGGGGCCCGCAGGCGTTGCCGTCTATTCCTTGCTCTCACATATTCTGGGCGGGGGATTCTTGCTAATCCCCGTATTATGCCTCATGCTCGCGGCCTCATTTTTCCGCTTGTCAAATCCAGCCGTCTCGTCGTGGCGCGTGATGAGCAGTATCTGCATCCTCGCATCAAGTTTGGGGCTCCTCTACCTTGCCGCGGGCGAGCGTGCGGGAGGGATCGCGGGAGAATTTATTACGCGCCCGCTCATAGGACTCTTTGAACGCTACATGGCTTTTGCTTTTCTCTCTGCGGTGCTCCTCATTTCGGTGTTCCTTATGTTTGAAACTCATCTTACCCTTGATTTCACACTCTTCGGCTGGCCGCTCAAGCGCAAGAGAGAAGATAATGGAGATATCGCCGTGGCGAACGAGGTGGATGTATATGCCCCGGAGAGCGTTTCTGCGCCAGCCCTTCCTTATACCGGCAAAGAACAGGAGGAGCGGCCGCTCTTGGTAAGTGATGGGAACGCGCATGAGCTTGGCGCATTCAGCCATCTGGTAGGATTCAAGGGTAAGGCGCATACGGAAGGATTCACCCCGCCGCCGCTTGAGCTCTTGGAGGGAGACTCCGGCAAGCCCGGGGTTGGCGACATCAAGGCAAACGCAAACATCATCAAGCGGACGCTTGCAAACTTTGGCATCATTGTTGAAATGGACGAGATTTCCATCGGCCCCTCCATCACCCGCTATGCGCTCAAACCTGCCGAGGGAGTGAAGCTTGCCCGCATTGTTGCGCTCCAGAACGACCTCTCGCTCGCGCTCGCCGCGCACCCCATCCGCATCGAGGCGCCCATACCGGGCAAGTCGCTCGTAGGGATTGAAATTCCTAATACCTCCAAAATTAAAGTCGGCATGGCCTCGCTCATCGGGTCAAAGGAATTTTCAGAATCGCATCATCCGCTTCTCATCTCGCTGGGCCGCGCCATTGCGGGCACCGCCCATTTTGCAAACTTCGGAAAGGCGCCGCACCTCCTCGTCGCCGGCGCAACCGGCTCAGGCAAGTCGGTGACCATCCACTCCATCATTACCTCACTCCTGTACCGCAATCCGCCGGAGCGGCTGCGCTTCATTATGGTTGACCCCAAGCGCGTTGAGCTGACACTTTACAATCACATCCCCCATCTCCTCACGCCTGTGATTACTGATGTAAAAAAGGCAATCATGTCGCTCAAGTGGGCATCTAAGGAAATGGAACGCCGTTATGATATCTTGGAAAAAGAGGCTGTTCGTGATATTGAGTCCTACCACAAGAACATCGTAGAGCCCGCCTACGCTGAAACAGCTTCGGCGGGCAAGCCCGCGGAGGACGACCTGCCCGACCGTATGCCATACATCGTCATTATAATAGATGAGCTTGCCGACATGATGAGCAGTTACCCGCGCGAGATGGAAGGAGCAATCGTGCGTCTCGCGCAGATGTCGCGCGCCGTGGGCATCCACCTCCTGCTCTCCACCCAACGCCCGAGCGTTGAAATTATTACTGGCCTTATCAAGGCAAACATCCCCTCGCGCATTGCCCTGCAAGTCGCTTCGCAGATTGATTCGCGCACCATTTTGGACATGGCGGGAGCCGAGAAGCTCCTCGGCTCGGGCGACATGCTCTATCTCTCGGGCGACATGAGCAAGCCAGTGCGCCTCCAGTCCGCATTTATTTCCGAGCGAGAGGCCAAGCGCGTAGTTGGGTGGCTCAAGCACCACTATCGGGATGAGATACCACAGGATATTTCGGTCGGAAATGAATCTGTAAGCGGCGGCGGGAGTGGCAGATGGAACGACGGGGTAGGCGGAGATGATGACGAGCTCTATGAGGAAGCGCGGTTAATCATTATGGAAGCGGGGAAGGCCTCCGCCTCATACCTCCAGCGGCGGCTTAAGGTTGGCTACGCCCGCGCGGCGCGCCTCTTGGATATGCTGGAAGAGCGCGGAGTCATCGGCCCTGCCGATGGCGCCAAGCCACGGGAAGTGTTCAACCGCGAAAACATAGAAGGGGTGCATGAAGCGCTATGATGAGAGGGAACCTCCGAACACGGCTCTCCTGGATACTCGGCGCTCTCATTGTGCTCATTGTCGTCGGCTATGCGGTAAACAGGAGCGCCGCATTCTTTGCGGGACCGAGGCTTATCGTCGTCTCGCCGCGCGACGGCGAGACGCTTAAAAAACCCCTGGTGCTCCTGCGCGGAAGCGCCGAGCGCATTGCGGGGCTCACCGTCAACGGCAGGCAGATTTTTACCGACGAGGCGGGGACCTTCCAAGATTCGCTGCTCCTCCTGCCGGGTTACAACGTCATCACTGTTGCGGCCAAAGACCGCTTTAACCGCGAAGTGACGGAGATATTACACGTAATTTTCAAATAATATGGCTTTTGGAAAAAAAGAAAAAGTTAAGGTGGAGAAGTCGGGAATCGGGACGATAGAGAGCACTGTGCGCGCCATACAAAACAAGTACGGCGAGGGCGCCATCCTCATGCTCGGACAGAGGCCAAAGGTCGGCGTTGATGCCATACCCACGGGGTCGCTCTCCTTAGATGCGGCGCTAGGCATCGGCGGCGTGCCGCGCGGACGCGTGATTGAGATATTCGGCCCCGAGTCGTCGGGGAAGACGACGTTAGCATTGCATATTGTCGCTGAATCGCAGAAAAAAGGCGGCGTGTGCGCCTATATTGACGCCGAACACGCGCTTGACCCGGATTATGCGAAAAAAATCGGAGTGAAGACAGATGAACTCCTTATCTCCCAGCCAGATTACGGAGAGCAGGCGCTTGAAATTGCCGAGACGCTCATACGCTCGGGTTCGGTTGACGTGGTGGTGGTTGACTCGGTTGCCGCGCTCACGCCCAAGGACGAGATTGAGGGCGATGTGGGCGCCCAGCATGTAGGCAAACAGGCGCGGCTCATGTCGCAGGCCCTGCGCAAGATGACGGCCATCGTGGCGCGTTCAAGGACCGTGGTAATTTTCATCAACCAGATCCGCATGCAGATTGGCGTGATGTTTGGCAATCCTGAAACGACCCCTGGCGGCAAGGCGCTGAAGTTCTACTCATCTGTGCGTCTTGACGTGCGGCGCATTGCGCAGATAAAGAAGGGCGAGGAGGTGGTGGGCAATAGGACCCGCGTGAAGGTGGTGAAGAATAAGGTTGCCGCGCCCTTCAGGCAGGCGGAATTTGACGTGCTCTACAACGAAGGAATTTCTCCCGAGGGAGAAATTCTCGCGCTTGCGGAAAAAATTGGCGCAATCACCAAAAGCGGCGCGCTGTACGCATACGGAGACACAAAACTCGGCAAGGGCTATGATGCATCGCGGACCTTCCTGAAGGAAAATCCAAAAATCAAAGCGGAGCTTGTAAAAAAAATAAAAGAGGGCCTTTTAGAGAAGGCCTCGTAGGCGGCGAACCTGACCTCCCAGATTGCGCACCGTGTCGTACGCGAGGAGAGGCGCTGTCAGGAGCGCCAGGACAATAAGCGCCTGGGTGAAAAATTCGGTATGGAGAAATGCGTCACGCAAATAGAGACTGCTCTTTTGAAGCGAGTAGCCGGGGACATTCTGCAACACCGAGCGGTATGAGACGTAGACGCTCAAATGAATCAGTGCGTACGCGAACACCGCAAGCTTAACCGCGAGCGGGTGGGTGAAGGCGCGGTATGCCCACACGACGTATACGCGGCGCATAGTGCGCAACATAATTGTGTTCCGTGCATTCATAATTATCATTATTTACCCAATCGTCTCCGCAACTCGACGGAATTCTCTGCGCGCTCGCAGGAGCCGCGTCTTGACTGCTGAAACCGAGATTCCCTCCAGTCGCGCAATCTCGCGCTGGGGACGGCCGTCAATGAAGTAGTACGACAGCGCTCGTGAAAAATGCTCGGGTAAGCGCCGCAGTACTGAAGCGACGTAATCAGTGAGACCATGGACCTCATACTCGTCCTTCGGGTCCGGCGTCTCATAGAGACGTTCGTCAAATACCGACTGCGCCGAGAGCCTGCCGGAGCGCTTGAGCGTGCGGTAACAGGAGAGCGCGGTATTAGTGAGGATACGGTACCCCCACGAACGGAATGCTCCGCTTCGCTCGCCCTCAAAGCTCTGGGCACGGAAGTAAATCTTCGCGAACGTGTCTACGACAACGTCATCAACCTCGGGTCGGTTTCCGAGAATACGCCGGGCCTTCCGACAAAAAGCCACCTGATAGCGAGAAACGATTATTTCAAACGCCTGCGGAGAGGAGAGTGATGCAGTGAGCACCACCTCATCCGGTTCGGCCGTCAATTCCTGGTACTTTTCGTCGGAAAGCATAGTGGCTCTCTACTTAAATGCTATTCGACCCTTTCATACATTATAACGCGGCTTGACCGGAAAAGGTAGCACGGGTATCATTGGCTCCGTATGTTGAGCTATAACGAAATCAAGCCCCGCACATACGTGGTTATGGAAGGGGAGCCGTACGAGGTGCTCTCCTCGCACGTCTTTAGGAAACAGATGCGCAAGCCCGTGAACGCCACCAAACTGCGCAATCTTATCACCGGCAAGGTGATGGAGTACTCCTTCCACGCGAGCGAGAAAGCGGAGGAGGCGGATATGCTCTCGCGCGAGGTGAAGTACCTCTATAACAACAAGGGGGAATATTGGTTCTGCGAAAAAAACGCCCCGGACAAGCGCTTCTCGCTCACCGAAGATTTTATCGGCACAACAGGGAAGTTCATGAAGCCGAGCTCGCCCATTGAGCTTCTCTCCTTTGGCGAGAAAAACATTGGCGTCACACTGCCGATTAAAGTTGAACTAAAGGTTACCGAGGCGCCGCCGGGCATCAAGGGCAACACGGCGCAGGGCGGCGCCAAAGTGGTTACGCTGGAGACCGGCGCAACCATTAACGCACCGTTGTTCGTGCAGGAGGGCGACATCCTGCGCATCAACACCGAGACCGGCGAGTACGTGGAACGGGTGCAGAAATAGGAGTATTACAGTCTCGACTGACAACAAAACGCGCTTTGTGAGGACTGACAAGTTCCGCAAAGCTCCTACTTTCGTCCCTGCATAGGAAAAGATTGCAATCCCCTCCAAGCCAAGAAAAAAGTCCCCGCTCCGCTTCTAGTGGATTTGCGGGGCTCTTTTTTTCTCGGACGATCATCCACCACAGGCGGATGATTTAGTCCCCTATTTCAGAGGTATTGACGTATTGAGAAAATAATTACCTAGTACGCAGGGATGGTGCTCGTGGGCGCTACAATGTTCGCTGTTGCTTCCACGGTGGGCGGCGTGGTGGTCGGCATAGTGCTGGTAGGAGCCCCTGTAGGCACCACATATCCTGCCGGTACTGCCCCCGGCCGCTTAATGTAGCATCCGTAGGCAAGGATGAGTGCGACGATGAATGCCCCGATAAGCCACTTGGTTGTTGTGTCTATGGTCATGAGGGAACTATACTATTCGCTCGTTTTGCCGTCAAACGGAGCTTCGCCTGCCCCGTCGGTAGGCGGGGTTGCTTCCGCCTCCGCGCGCGTAGCTCGGATGATGCCGTCTTTGTGGTGCGGCGGCGAGTAGATGGTGTAGAGCTTGAGATTCTCTGCCTCCGAGGTGTTTATCACATTGTGCTGTGCGCCCGCAGGCACAATAATGGCGACTCCGTCCCCCACCGCGTACTCGTTGCCGTCAATGAGGCACTTCCCCATCCCCTTCTCAAAGCGAAAGAACTGGTCACCGTCCAGGTGCACCTCCATCCCAATCTCTCCCTTGGGCGGGATGCTCATCAACACCAACTGACTGTGTTTGCCCGTATAGAGCACTTTGCGAAAATTCGCATTCTCTACCGTATCTTTCTCAATGTTTGCGGTGTAGCCTTTCATAGTCATGTTCTTATAGTACTAATGTATAATTTTTCCCAAAACCCTCAAGCGCTTTTTTGTTTTTGGAGACATTACAACGTTACCCCCACTGAAGAGATACCATACTGTTTAAGTACAGTTGAATGAGGGGCTAATTTTTGAGCTTTTCGCATGCGCTTTTTGAGTATAGTTAAAAAACTTTTCTTCAAAGTCAGGCCACTATCAGGGTCACCAAAAAACTCAAGTATTTTTTGCTCAACAAGATTTTCTAGTTTCTTACTGCGCTTTACTATAGCCACATGATGACTATAACACGATTTTACGGAAGGGGCGAGATTCGAACTCGCGGTGCCTTGCGGCACACTCGCTTTCCAAGCGAGCGCACTAGACCACTATGCGACCCCTCCTTAAATCCGCCACAGGCGAATCGAACGATCATTCGCCGCGGCGAATGATTTAGTTCCCTACCACATCAACCTTAACAAAAAATGCTGCTGATTTAAACTACTCGCAATCTTCCGAATAAAAATTGCCAATATTGTTTTAGTTTGTATACTGACATACTATATAAATATGAGAAATGGAAAGAAAACGGAGATGATACATGACTATAGCGAACGCGACTACCGTACCGTTTGGAAGCATCCCCGCGCAGTATTTGAGAATAGATTTGAGGGGAGGATTATCCGACGACTGCTGACAAAAAGGCTTGGGTGGTTTATCGATATCGGGGCTGGCTATGGACGTGTGTACCTTGTATACAAGAAACAAGGAAGGAAAATTGTCCTCCTTGATTATGCGATGAATTTGCTCGAGATTGCTGCGCAGGAGTATAGCGAGGACAAAGACATTTATTTTGTCGCGGCAAACGCCTACCACCTGCCTTTTAAAAATGAAATGTTTGATGGTGGAATCAGTGTACGTGTATTTCATCATATAAACCTTCCTGAAAAGTTTATGAGGGAAGTGGGACGAGTCATGCGGTCTGGGTCAGAAATGATACTAGAGTATGCGAACAAAAGAAATATGTTTCGTGTTGTACTGCGTGGTAAGAAAAGTTTACAGAAAGATCATGAGGAGTATGAGCCACTGCACTACGGTACGCATCCAGTGTACTTCCAAAATATCGCGCACAATGCTGGATTCCGTATTGAACGCACCTTAGGTACAGGCTTTTTCCCACGCTTCATCACAAAAAAAACTCTTTCCTTAGCACCTCTCCTCTTCCTACTCGAAAGATTTTTTGATGCTACGTTTGGGCGCTACGATCTTGGCCCACTCAATTTTGCCAACATAAAAAAAATTGGCCTGAAAAACAATACTATGCTCGCTCAAAGAATTGAGGATATCCTGCGGTGTCCTGCGTGTGGCGGGGAGCTCGATTTTGAAACAAGTGAGGGTATATCGTGTATCAGGTGTAAGCGCATATTTCACAAAAATGGCAAAATATTTGACCTACGATACGAGCCCGGCGCTGGAAAATAATTTTTTGTCTATGTCATCGTTAAAAATAAAGGTGAAGAAAGCGCTGATTCGTGCCATCGCACCCACCGCGGTTTTTTTTCATGGGGATGGACTTCCGCGTGCTCGGGTCATTTCTCTCCATGACATTCCGGAGAAATTGAAGAACGATTTCGAGCAGAAAATGAGATGGCTTACAGCAACCTGCACTATGGTCTCTCTTGAGAATATATACAGAGGAGAAAGGTTGGATAAAAACCGCTTGAATGTGGCGCTTACGTTTGACGACGGCTTCCGTGAGCAGGCCACCTTCGCTGCCCCGCTGTTACAGAGTCTCTCCATTCCAGCGACTTTTTTTGTTCCATCTGGTGCGCTTGGGGCTACGGAGGAATTTGGACGGAAAAACTTACGAAGACACGGCAACTTCCACTTCATGAGTGCCTCGGAACTTACATCGCTTGCGGATGGTCCACTTTTTGAAATTGGAGGTCATACGATGCACCATACAGACCTTGGAGAACAGCTTTCCTTAGTAGAATTGGAAAATGAAATTGTGCAGGACAAGAAAAATCTAGAAACCATCCTTGGTAAACCCATGCACTTTTTTGCGTACCCTTTTGGAAGCATCAAAAACCTTCATGCTGATTCTGCAGCAATGATCAAGAACGCAGGGTATAAAGCTGCCTTTACCATCGTGCCGTCCTTTTGGTTTCCTAAGGGAGACCCGTACCGTGCGGGGCGCGACAGTCTGTCGCTTGATGACCAAACCGCGTTGTGGAACGCATGCCTCTCTGGCGGATATGACGGTATTAGTCGGTTTAAAAACTTCCTCTTCAAATAACTAGCAATTTATTTAATTATAGCTGGAAACAGAAAACGGGAGCACAGGCTAAGCTGTGCGAAGTGTAACCTCGGAAATATGTTGACATTATTAGCTAAAATGTCACCGAAGTTTAACTTCGGTATCGGTATTTTTTAGTCCCATAAGCGCCGCGATGCGCTCTTCTACCGGCGGATGGGTCATAAAAAGTTTTGCTACATGCTTTCCGCGGAAGGGATTAGAGATGTACATATGCGCCGTCGCCTGCCGTGCGCTTTTAAGCTCGCCGGGGTAGCTGGATATTTTTTTAAGCGCGCTCGCTAGCCCCTCGGGGTAGCGTGTCAGTAAGGCACCGGAGGCGTCCGCCACAAACTCGCGCTTGCGCGAGATTGCCAGCTGGATGAGCGTTACAAAAATGGGAGAGAGTATGGCGAGCGCCAACCCCGCAATCGCCAGGATGCCCCCTGCCCTGCCCTCCCGGCTGCGTCCCCCGCCCCAAACAAGCCCACGGAGAAATATATCAGCAAGGATGGACACAAAGCCGACGAGCACCACCACAACGGTTGAGAGCAGGATATCGCGGTTTTTGATGTGCGAGAGCTCATGGGCAATCACCCCTTCCAACTCGCTCCTCGTGAGCATCCCCAGGAGCCCTTCCGTCACCGCCACCGTAGCGTGCTCGGCATTGCGCCCCGTTGCAAAGGCGTTGGGCGCCGCATCAGGGATGACATAGAGTTTTGGCATCGGAATACCGGCAGTAATGGCAAGGTTCTCGGTAACCGTGTAAAGGTCCCAGTATGTCTCTTTATCCGCCGGCCGTGCGCCAGAGATGGAAAGCACAATTTTGTCTGAATACCAGTACGAGAGAAAGTTCATGAAGATAGAAAAGAGCACCGCGCCATAGAGAATAATCGGATCGCCGTATACTTGCGCAAAACCAAAACCAATCCCAATGACCACGATAAAAAAGATGGTCATTAGTGCCCACGTTTTACGCATATTGCTGTCGTATGAGTGGTACATAGTGTTGTTTAACTGGCGCCGCCTCCTCCGCCTCCACCACCACCTCCCGCTCCGCCTCCACCCGAGGCACCGCTCCCCGCCGAAGAAGAGAACGCGCTCGCAAATGATGAAGAGAAACTGGAGCTAAATGCGCTTACCGAGAAGCCGGAACCTACTCCACCCCCATTCATAGTCCCCGCAAGCGCGGCTCCATGGTACCACAAGGGAGGGGCAATCTGCATCCCCTCGAAGGCCTTGGCCCACTTCTTTTCAATGCCAAAGATCATGGTGTAGGGTAAAAATTTTTCAAACAAATCGGGGGTAAGGTTCTGTAGACGATACCGCTCGGCGGTCTCCATGTAGAGCTTAAAGCCGAGCCACTCCTCGCGCAATTCTCTCCCCTCTTGCGACAGCCGCGCTTCGGAGGGGGCGATGAGGCGGATAATCCCGTAAGCAACAGCAAAAGAAGCAATGAGTGCAGATAGTTGTGCAGGTAGCAAGAAAAAAGATAAAGCAACAGCTGCGAAAATAATAGTCCACCCGGTTGTTTGCGCCCATCGTTCTTTTTTAAACTTCACTTCGTACCATGATTCTTGGTCGACTCGAGTCTGAAGTAATTGTGGAAGTATGTGCATAGCTTGCGCAAACATTTCACGCTTTTTTGAATCAAAAAAGTGCATTCCGGTCAGATCTTTAGTACGAAAAACATTTTCATCATTGAGTGAAAAAAGTGTTTTGAGAAAAAATTGTTCGTATGATTCTAATTCTGTATCAAATTCGTATGGTTTTTTACTTTTAATCTCGTAGTGTATACCGTACTTGGACCCGGAGACACGAAAAAGATAAACTGTAAAAAATAAAAAGACAATAAAAAACAAAGAAGTGGATAGTATTGATTCAATTATAAACACCAAAGACAAAATCCCTACGGCCAGATAGAAAATATTTCCTATCTGGAAACGTTTCCCCTCCTCCATAATCTCCACATATCCTCGCACGGCAAGATCAACAATGGTCGCTGGCCACGCGCGCCGTGATACGCGTTCTCGCACCAAAAGCTCTGCCGTTGCAGGGCGCAGGCCACGCGGTGGGTCGTACTGCGGGATAATCGTTCCGCGCCCCTTCGGTAACACTTCAGTGCGGATGTAGTAGATAATCCAGTACAGTATGGAGAGAAGGACGATGATGCCACCGAATACAAAACCGTAATTGTACGTGAGCCAGTCGTGCCAGAATGCCGCCTGCGACACATAGCCCTTCTCCCACGAAAGGTCAACGGTAAAGTCTTCTCCCGAGTCAAAGAGCGCTCCGCTTACAATGTACACGTCTTTTTCACCCTCCCGCATGAAAGACGTATTCATCGGCGCTCCTGCATCGGTACGGTAGCCATAGAACGCATCGGCCTTTGAGAGTCCCGCGGGGAGCACGAAGTTCGCCGAGGCACTGTTCACCGGCACATCGTAGTCGGTAAAGAGGTTATAGTAGAGGCGGTCAAATTGAGTGCCAAAGATGATGGCTCCGTGCACCTTGTAGCGCAGGGACCAGGTATGCTCGGTGTCGCGCAGGTCGTAGTACCACTCAATGACCTGCGCGTCATTCTCTTTGTATGTGGTATAGCGACCCCAACTGGAGGGATCCGTTCTATCACGCTTGGAGGAACTCCACTGTAATTTTTCCCCCGTCTCTCCGTCATAGACTTCAACATCTGTCACACGGCTAATATCCTTGAGTGCAATGGAACGCCAACCCTGATGGTACTCACCTTGGTAGTGGTAGCTCTGCCGCTCTTCTACTGAGAGCGTAGAATCCGCGTTCACTACGATGCGCGTATCAATGGCACTGTACCAGTACTGCCTGTTCTCCTGTGCGGAGACAAAACCAACGCTAAAAACTGCATACAACAATGCAATTACCGTAACCCGCAGTATGAGAATGGAGACGGGTAGTCTGCGCATAGAGTGCTAAACAAGCTCCCTACCGTCCGGAAAGAAATGAGACCGAGACTCCACCAAGAGCGATAATCCCGAGGACGAGAAGAACCTTTATGAGAATCTCTTTCGTTTCAACTGCCGTAACCACATCAAGCACAAGGAGAATTGCAATGATGACAATCCCCGTAATAGCTACCGTCGCGATACTTTTTAGAAATCCGCTCATATTTTTTAGTTTGTTGTACTGGGATAGGTAATAACGGTAGTATCCGGCTCTTGCCTGGTACACACCATCGTTTGGCCGGAAGATGTTGTGTACGTTTCCGTAGTCACATTGCCTCGCGAGGTGCCGTGCACTTTAGAAGACCCTTTTTGTAAATCGCTTAGATAGGCAGAAATGGTGGCACCGTTACTCACGCAGGTGGTGGGGATACCGGCGGACATTTTGTAATCTTCGTTCACTTCCTTCAATTGAACATCAATATTGGCATTCGTCATTCCTTGGGCTAACATGGTTGCCCTTGCTTTAGCAGTGTAGATTACTGACGTTTCAGAAAAAGAATAAGTTAATGTACAACCACCAGCATTGGATGATTTAATTTCATATTTATTTTTTCCTGACTGAAGCACCATCTCAAACACAGGAAGGGATGAGTAGGTTATGACACCTGAAGCATTCTGGCACTTCTTTGCCGCAGAAATTAAGCATTGCCAGTCATTATCACAGTTTAACTTTGCTACTACAGAAGTATTTACAGTAATCGGTTTTCGAGGTTCGGGCTTTCGCGACTCTATTGTCGTTGTTGATGGATTCACAGTATTTCCTACCCGTACTTCTGATTCAGACCCCTGAAGATTCTGGACACTTTCGGCATAGCGCACTTTTTCCAGCGCACTTTTTTTGTAGACTGTATATCCACCAACAGAAGCCCCTAACACTATCACCACCAAAATAATAATCATGAGCGGGGCAAATCCTTTTTGATATTTCATAATGTTTAGTTACGCTAAAACTTTACCTCCACCGGCTGCTGGGCGGCGTCGCTGTCGGGAATATCAAAGAATTCCTGCTTAGTGAAGCCGAAGCTCCCCGCAATCAAATTACTGGGGAAGGAGTCAATCTTGATGTTGAGGTCGCGAACGTTACCATTGTAAAAGCGGCGCGCCGCCTGAATTTTGTCTTCCGTATCCGCAAGCTGTCGCTGGAGCTCAAGGAAGTTCTGGTTCGCCTTAAGGTCAGGGTAGGCCTCGGAAAGCGCAAAGATGCTCTTGAGGGCCCCGGTGAGCATGTTCTCGGCCTGCCCATGTTCTGCCGGCGTTTGCGCGCTCATGGCCTTGGTACGGGCCTCGGTCACCTTCTCAAAGGTAGCCGACTCATGCGAGGCGTAGCCCTTCACGGTGTTGACTAGGTTAGGGATAAGGTCATAGCGGCGCTTGAGCTGGACCTCAATGTCGGCCCAAGCCTCTTTGGTGCGCGTGGCGAGCTTCACCAAGCCGTTGTAGACCGCAATCACCGCAATAATAATGACCGCCAGTACCCCGAGGATGATATAGGTTGTAGACATAGCTAAAAAAGCTAACTAATAGGCTTCTATTATATCACAAAAAGCTTCGCTATGGTATACCTTCTTGCAACAAAAGCATTTCTTTCTTTGACTCTTCCTTAATGAACGCCAATAGTCCCAATGTTTTCTGTCGTACCCCGACGCACGCATTACTGAATGATGCATAGCGCCGGGTGTCAGTTCTCTCCGTCCTCTCGGGAACGCGACCTGGGCATCTTGATTTTGAGGAGTCTTTCCTATCCAAAGTGCATCATCACCATCCATTCCAGTCCAGAAAAATCCATGAGCCTTCAAAAAATCTTCAACTAATGACGGCGTCCAGCTCGTTAAATGGAAGAGAGGAGTTTTCCTCGTCTTTGTTCTTGTTCCCATATCAGGGTCTCAAAAGCTTTCTGCCATTTTTTCATATTCTCGTAATTCCTCTTTTTTTGTAACTGCAGATCAACGTACCTCTTTTCATATTTTGCAGGTAAATCTTGGTTCAGAAGACGATCATCTAAATTATTTTTAATTACACTTTCAAGATACTTTCTAGCCAGTCCTGATATTCGCGCGCGCAATTTTAATGGATCATCACCCTCTCGCACCAATCCAAGCTCAAGACAAACAGCGGTGTACAGCCTTGGTTTAGATTCATAAATCATAAAGCGCAATCTCCCTCTCTCCTTTGTATTCTTTTTTTGGTTCATAGATTTCGATTCTACCACACAAGCCCCCGTTGTAACAGGAGCCTGTGTGTGTCCAACCTCCGATGTTGGACAATCTCGTAATGTTGCTTATTTAATATCACAAGAACTCCTGTTGGAACAGTGGTTTGTGTATTATAACGATTCGAGTGTTTTGAGATACTTCTCCCGAGAGATTCCGAGTACTTTCAAGTTATTGAGGATAATAAAAACGGGGAGCGAAGTATCGCGTGGTATGATAATTGGGCGCTTTAGACCTTTTCTCCAATACACGCGATGGTCACCTTTTTCTCTTTTGAACTCGCACCCCATGTTGAAAAGAAATTTTTCAAAATCCTTCCAGTGAATTGACTGGATCCGAGGCATGTGAGGTTACACAAAAATTGGAATGCGGAAGTCTACAGATTTGCTGGAAATCACGCGAGGCGGGATCCACTTCCTCTGTTCTTTTTTCCATCCTAATTCAGTAAGTACGTCATTGATCGTCCCTTCGATTGCAACTTCCTCAAAAAATAGGCTTACCAATTCTTGAAATTTCACCTTCACGTCCATTTCAGACTTCCCAGAAGTTGCAATGTCAAGTGCGGGCGTATAGGCCACAAAGCGCTTCCCATGTTTGGTGACAAGAACAGACAGTTTTAACGATAGACTCTTGAGCGCCATAGCAACTTAATACTAACAAAGGTGAGTGATTTTGACAATCTCACGTAGAGAGATCTACTAGACACCGAGTGTTTAGTTTTTAATAGTCCATCCCGCCACCACCCCCATGACCATGATCCGACTCCTCTTTCTTGGGAATGTCGGTAATCGCCGCGCCGATGGTGAGGTAGTTTGAGGCAACCGAGACGGCGTTTCTGAACGCAGTCTTAGTCACCTTGAGTGGGTCAATGATGCCCGCCTTTTTGAGGTCTTCAAGTAAATTAGTCTTAGCATTAAAGCCAAGCCAAACGCGCTCCGCCTTCCCCTTCACCGCGGCTTTCTTCTCCGAGAGCTCCTTCATCCATTTTTTTGGGTCCTCGCCGCTGTTCTCCACAATAGCGGCAATCGGCGACTCTGCGGCGCGGCGCAGTATCACCCGCGCGTAGGCGTTGATGGTATCAACGCTCTTCCCCTCGTCAATGCCGAGCACTACGTTAAAAAGCGCAATGCCGCCGCCCGGAATAATCCCCTCTTCCATCGCGGCGCGCGTCGCGGCAACAGCATCTTCCACACGCTGTTTGAGCTCCTTTTGCGCGGACTCGGTCGGCGCGCCAACTTTAATCACCCCGACACCCCCCGAGAGCTTGCCGAGGCGCTCCTGCAGTTTCTCCTTGTCATAGTTTGATTCCGTATTCTCAATCTGCTTTCTGATGGCAATCACACGCTCTTCCACGTCCGCCTTTTTCCCTTTGCCGCCCACGATCGTCGTCGCGTCTTTACTCGCAATCACCCTGCGCGCACGGCCGAGCATGGCAAGTTCAATGCTCTCCAGCTTAAGCCCAACATCCTCTGAAATCACCTTTGCCCCCGTAAGCACGGCAATGTCCGCGAGCATTTCCTTTTTGCGGTCGCCGAAGGCGGGCGCCTTCACCGCAAGCGCGTTAAATGTCCCGCGCAGTTTGTTGACGAGGAGCGTGGTGAGCGCCTCGCCGTCCATGTCGTCGGCAATAATCACAAGGTCCTTCTTCCCCTTCTGCGCAAGCGACTCAAGCAGAGGCAAAATCTCTTTTACTGAAGAAATTTTTTTGTCAGTCACGAGGATGAAAGGGTCCTCGTACTCCGCCTCCATGCGGTCTGGATTGGTGATCATGTAGGGGGAGACGTAGCCCTTGTCAAACTGCATGCCCTCCACAAGCTCGGAAGAGTTGAGGCCGGTGTTGGAATCCTCAATGGTCACCACCCCATCCTTGCCCACCTTCTTAATCACGTCTGCAATAAGTTTACCGAGGTCGGCATCTTTAGAGGCAAGCGTTGCCACTTCTTCAATTTTTTTGGTGTCGTCAATAGACTCGCTCTGGTCCTCAAGCGCGGCAATGATGCTCTCGCTCTCGCGCATGAGCTCGTCGGCAAGATGGATAACGTTAAAGCCCTTTTCGGCGACGGCCTTCTCTCCTCCATCAATAATCGCCTGTGCGAGCACCACCGACGTCGTCGTCCCGTCACCCACATTGTCATTGGTCTTGTCGGCCGCCTGCTTGATAAGGTCGGCGCCCACGTTCTCGAACTTGTCTTCAAACTCTATTGCCTTGGCAACCGTCACGCCGTCCAAGGTAACCTGCGGCGCGCCGTAGCCTTTGTCTATCACCACCGCGCGGCCGCGGGGCCCGAGCGTCATCTTGACTGCCTCGGCAAGCGTATCAATCCCTTTTTTGAGGGACTTGCGCGCGTTATTGTTGAACAAAATTTGCTTCGCCATAATGTTTTAAGGAGTCGTATGCGATTTTTGAGACGCGTCGGAGCCCTTTAGGGTAAAGCGCGAAAAAATCGCATACGACGACTGCATTAATCCTCAATGATTGCTAAAATGTTCGACTCGCTGACAATTAGGTACTCCTTACCGTCAATCTTTATCTCATCGGGCCCGTACTTTGAAAAAATAATCCGGTCGCCTTTCTTGACCTTGAGCGGAACTAGCGCTCCTTCATTGTTCACTTTCCCCTCCCCGCAGGCCACCACTCGTCCCTCTTCAGGACGTTCCTTATTGACGGTATCGGGGATAATAATGCCGCTCTTGGTCTTGCCGTGCTTGTCTTCTTCCGAGACCGGCTCAACAAGAACACGGTCTCCGAGTGGCTTGATGCGTATTTTTTGAGCCATATTTATACTATGTTAAAATAATAAAATCCTATGCGCACACGTATTATAAGGATACGCGATTGACTGTCAACTCTCCCCGTGCTACTCTAGACGCACATGCAAGGACTAGCCTCCGTACTTCCCTGGGTGCAAGTCGCGCTCTCTGTGCTCCTCGTCGCCGCCATTCTCGTACAGCAGAACGAAGCGGGTTTAGGCGCCGCATTTGGCGGCGGCGACGGAGGCGGGCCTAACTTTCGCAAACGGGGTATTGAGAAAGTTATGTTTATTGCTACAATAGTTATTGCCATTCTTTTTGCCCTCTCCGCACTTGCGCCGGAGCTCTTGCGACTGGTGAGCCGCTAGGAGGGTCCACTCTCTAGAATCGTGAACCAACAGGATACAGAAGCCTCGCGGCGCGTGTTGCCGACCACGGCTGAAATATCTGCGGTCAACCAATCATTTGGCTTCTATGGCCGTATCATTCTTTTTGCGCTCGCGGTAATCTCCATTGTTGCCGTGCTCGGCGGATCGTGGAAGCTCAACCAGTACGCGCTCGTCGAGGTACCCAAGAAGGGCGGCATCCTTACGGAAGGAGTCATCGGCACTCCCCGCTTCATCAATCCCGTCCTTGCCACATCTGACGCGGACCGCGATCTCACCGCACTCATCTACTCGGGACTTATGCGCATAAGTAACGATGGGAGTCTGGAGCCCGACCTTGCCGAGAAGTACACGGTGAGCCCTGACGGGAGGCGCTACACCTTTACCCTCAAAAAGGATTCACTCTGGCACGATGGCAAGCCGGTCACGGCGGACGACGTTGTTTTTACCGTGCAGAAAGTCCTTGACCAGGAGCTCAAAAGCCCCCGGCGAGCGAACTGGGAAGGAGTCAGTGTACGGAAGGACGGCTCTTTTACCGTTGAATTCACTTTGCAGAGAGCATATGCCGCATTTCTTGAAAACACGACGCTTGGTATATTGCCTAAGCACCGTTGGAGCGGAATGAATGCGGAGCAATTTACCTTCAGCGAGTACAACGGGGAGCCCATCGGCTCCGGCCCCTACAAAATTGCTTCCATCAGTCGGGATGACAACGGCATCCCCCGTTCCTATGAACTTGCTCCTTTTAAGCGCGCCGGGGTCTATGATGCAAAAATTGCGCTTACCATCACTTTTTATGGCAAGAGTGAGGACATGCTCACGGCGTACGAGCAGGGCAACATTGAGAGCATGAGCGCCATCCCTCCGCCTGTTGCACGGATATTGAGCAAGCGAGACATCCCTGTCGTTCAAGCGCCGCTCCCTCGCGTTTTTGGCGTCTTCGTCAACCAGAGCCGGGCGCCCATCTTTACCCATGCAGAAGTACGCACGGCGCTCTCGCTTGCCGCTCCAAGAGAGCGGATTGTGCAGGAAGTGCTCTATGGGTACGGAGAGACAATTGACGGCCCCATACCTCCGGGGTCCTTCGGCTATATGAGCTCGCCCAACAGCACAAGCTCTCAAACTGAAAAGGCGCGAGAACTCCTTGAGAAAAATGGTTGGATGGAAGGTTCTGATGGCGTGCGCGCTAAAACAAACAAGAACGGAACAGAGACTCTTGAATTCACCTTAGATACTTCTAATGTGCCGGAGCTGAAGGCGGTCGCGGAACTACTCAAGGAGGAGTGGGGGCGTATCGGAGTCTCGGTGCGCACGCAATACTTTGAAGAGAGCGACCTCAAGAACCTGGTCATCCGCCCGCGCAAGTATGATGCGCTCCTCTTTGGAGAGGTTGTGGGGCGCAACCCTGACCTCTTCTCTTTTTGGCACTCGTCACAGCGTCTTGACCCGGGGCTCAACATTGCGCTCTACACCAATGCCGCCGCAGACAAATTCCTTGAAGAAGAGAGGATAGCACTGACGGAAAACGAGCGGCGCGCGAAGATTGAGAATTTCCAAATCATTATTCGAGACGAGACACCAGCTATCTTTCTCTACTCTCCGCAATTTATTTACGTGCTACCGCGGGGGCTCAAGGGAGTGAAGCTCCCGCCGATTACCACTCCATCAGAGCGCTTTGCGCGCATCTTTGAGTGGCATTACGAAACGGACCGCGTGTGGAAAATTTTTTCAAACTATTACAATTAGACTACATTCATGGATATACAAACAACGCCAAGGCGGAGGACGCAGCAACCGGGGAGGAGAACTTTCCAGCGGGGAGGTCGCAGGCCTGCGCGGCAGGGGACCGAGGGACATTCGGCACACAATCACAACGACCACGAGGATGTCCGCCGCGGCGAACGAGAACGCAAGCGCATGCCGATACCCAAGCTTGAACCGGGAGACATCCGCATCATCCCGCTCGGCGGGGTTGAGGAGGTCGGCAAGAATATGACCGCCATTGAGTACGGCGGCGAGATTGTGGTTGTGGACATTGGTGTGCAATTCCCTGATGAGCAGACACCGGGCGTTGATTACATTATCCCCGACACCTCCTACCTTGAAGAGCGCGCGTCTGCGGTCAAAGCAGTGCTCGTTACCCACGGACACCTTGACCACATCGGCGGCATCCCTTTTGTAATGGGCAAAATCGGGAACCCCCCCATCTACACCACACTCCTCACCGCGGTGATGATTAAAAAGCGGCAGGAAGAATTCCCCCACCTCGCCAAGCTCAACATTGAGGTCATCGCTCGCGGGGAAACCTTGCGCGTAGGAAAACATTTTTCCTTTAGATTCTTTGAGACCACGCACACTATCCCCGATACGGTGGGGATCATCATGGACACCCCGTATGGAAATATCGTCATGACCGGAGACATTAAGATTGACCATAAGAATGGCGTCCCCGAGCCACACGAGGTGGAGACGTTCTCCGCTATCGGTAAGGAAAAGAATCTGCTCCTCATCGCCGATTCCACCAACGTAGAGAAGCCCGGCTTCTCTTACTCCGAGCGTGACGTGCACATCAACCTGCATAAAATCATTTCCGAAGCAACCGGCCGGCTTATCGTCGGCACCTTTGCCTCGCTCTTGGAGCGCATCATCTTTATCATCAAGGACGCGGAGGAAATGGGGAAAAAAATCGTGATTGAGGGACGCTCCATGAAGACAAATGTGGAAATCGCCAGGGAACTGGGGCTCCTCTCCGTGCACCGCGGCACCATCATCCCCGCAGAGGAAATGCAGAACTACCCGGATAACAAAATCGTGGTGCTCGCGACCGGCGCGCAGGGCGACGAGTATGCGGCGCTCATGCGCATCTCCAACCGAGCCCACAAGACGGTCAAACTTAAAAAAGGAGATGTCACTCTCCTCTCCTCCTCGGTTATCCCGGGCAACGAGAAGGCGGTGCAGAAACTCAAAGATAACCTGGCACGGCAGGGGGCAAAAATTATCCACAACAACATTGCCGACGTGCACTCATCTGGCCACTCCTACGGCGGTGAGCTCCAATGGGTGCACGAGATGGTCAAGGCTCGCTTCTTCATGCCCGTGCACGGGTATCACCACATGCTCCGCGTGCATGCCGACATGGCCGAGCGTCTCGGCACTCCCGAGAAGAACATCATCGTGCCGGACAACGGGAGCGTGATTGAAATTGTGGAGGAAGGGAAGCGTATCATCAAACGCAAGGAGAACGCCTCGGCCGGCATCGTCATGGTGGACAGTCTTGGCACTGGCGACGTGAAGGATGTGGTTATTCGCGACCGGCAGATGCTCTCCGAGGAGGGCATCTTCATGATTGTTGCTATAATTAATCTCAAGACTGGGAAGGTGCGCAAGTCTCCCGACATCATCTCACGCGGTTTTGTGTATTTGAAAGAGTCGCAGGACCTCCTGCATCGGGTTCGCTTCCTGATAAAGAAGACGATTGAGACCGCAACGAGCAAACAGCACCCGATCAACTTTGACTACGTGCGCAACGAGGTGCGAGAGACGGTCGGCAAGCTCCTCTTCCAGGAAACGCACAAGCGCCCTATCATACTCCCGGTACTCATTGAAGTGTAATATGAGCGCCGCAAGGAATCGCCAAACCTTCCACATGATACATGTCGCGGGATTTTTCTTCGCCGCGAATATGGCGCTTGCGGCCTACGTGAGCTCCTCCTTCTTGGTTCCTTTGGTGGGCGCGCGCGCCATCGGAATCGTCTACGCGGCGGCGGCGCTTGCGGCGCTTCTCCTCATCAACAGCATGCCCCAGGCGATTGCAACGCTGGGAGCCCAGCGCGTCACCGCGCTCCTCGTGGTGGGGAGCTACGGGAGCCTGCTCACGCTTTATGGCTCGGGGACACCGGCGCTCTCGGTGCTCGCTTTTATTATTTACTACGCGCTCGGCATCAGCGTCATGTACTGTTTTGACGTCTATCTGGAAGAGCTTTCTGTAAATGAGCGGACGGGGAGGATACGCGGCTTTTATCTCACCGTCACCAACACCGCATGGCTGCTCTCCCCTTACCTTGCGGGGGTACTTGCCGCCTACTCCATCAATCTGGTGTACCTTCTTGCGGCAGTCGCCGTCTCGCCCGCAGTGCTCATCGCGCTTCCAGGGCTTTCGCGCGCGCCCGACATTAGAGTGCCTGCCCGACAGCAAGGCGGACGCGCCTTTTCGGTGCCGCGCGCGCTCATGACGCTCGTGCGTGGGAGGAAGAGCAGATACAAAAACATCTACAACGCGCTCGTGCTTGACCTCATGCTCAACATTTTTTACGCAACGACGGTTGTCTTCATACCTCTCTACCTGCTTGCGCTGGGCTTCGGATGGGCACAGTTGGGGCTCATATTTACCGTCATGCTCACTCCCTTTGTTCTCTTCCAGTATGGACTCGGACGCCTTGCCGACCGCTATACGGGAGAACAGGAATTTATGGTGGCAGGAATTCTTATCATGGCGGCTTCGGCCTTCCTCATGTGGTGGAGCGTTTCGCAGAATCTCTACGTGTGGATGGGGATACTCTTTCTCTCCCGTATTGGAGCCTGCTTTTTGGAAGTGATGAAAGAGAGCTACCTCTTCAAACACCTAGACAGCGGCGATACCGCCATTATTGCGCTCTCCAGGAACGCCATGCCGCTCTCCTATGTTCTTGCGCCGGCAGCGGCGAGCATGCTGCTCATCACGCTCCCCCTCCCCGCGCTCTTCCTCATCCTCGGCGCCGTGCTCCTCATGGGCCTCCCCTTTGCTCTCTCGCTCACAGATACGAGGTAATTAAAAATGTACAAATCAATCCGCTGATTGGCAAAGAAAATGACAATGCAAAGTGCAAAATTGTGTATTTTGCGCTTCAACACGCGCATTCACTTTACTTGTAATTTATTATTTTCTGCTAAATTTCATTAAGAACCTTGAGATTTTGACTTATTGGAGGACTTGTCTATGACCGAAAATATGAAAAAGGGCGTTGATTACGTCGGGGTGTGTTGTCTATTTTTGCCATGATGGAAAAGGCAATTTCATTATGGCGAAGCGTAACAACAACACTCGCGATGAACATGGATGCTGGGACATTGGCGGTGGCGGTCTTGAATTTGGAGATACGATAAAAGACACTATCCGTAAAGAAATTCAAGAGGAATACTCTACCAATGTTCTTAATTTTGAATTCCTCGGGTATCGCGATGTGCACCGAGAGCATCAAGGCAGCCCGACACATTGGATTGCGCTTGATTTTAAAGTGCGCATTGACCCAACGAAAATTAAGAACGGCGAGCCTCACAAATTTGAGGAAGTGAAATTATTCACTCTCAATACCATTCCCGACAACGTACACTCACAGTTTCCAAATTTCTTGAGTCTCTACCGCAAGAGGATTGAGGCTCATTAATTCTTTCCGCTATGTTCTCTTGAACCTCTAGCGGATATTTTTTCTTTGCTCGTGCGGAGTGCTGAAAAATTTTTGTCCAACCTCCGATGTTGGACATTTCAAGATTTTTTTATCACCTTTGCCAATCTGCAGTACTCGCAGTCGGGGTCGGAGCAGGTTTGGTCCCAGAACGAGAGCGAGGCGATGGCGCGGAGCACTTCCTGCATCGTGCGCGTGAGCAAACTCACATCCTCGGGCGTAACGCTAAAGCGCTCCGTGCGGTAGCGACCCTTCTCATCCGGCTCTACAAAAGCAATCTCCCCTTCCCGCATTTTAAATGTCCCCTGCTCATCCAAGAGAAGCTTGTAAAACACCAGCTGGCGCCAGTAATTGCCGTCAGCGCGCTTTGTTTTACCTACTATTTCATTCCGTGATTTGTGCGCGCCGGTTTTGTAGTCGCTTACAAGTACGCCGTCACTTACAAACGTTATGCGGTCAAGTATGCCGTTTAAGCGCACAACATGACTCTCGCCTTCAAGCGGGAAGGGTACTCCGCGTATCGCGTACTCGATGCGGATATCCTTGGGCAGTCCCGCCCGATGCTGTGCAATGTAACCGGAGAGAGAACGCTTGCCCTTCCCCAAGGCCTCCTCTCGCTCCAGCGGTGAGAGCGGCGCCCGCGCAATGTTTTCTTCAAAAATGCGGATAATGCGCGCGGCGCTCACTCGCTCCCCTCTTGAGCCGCGATCATAGAGCTCCTTGAGCGCTGCGTGCATCGCAGAGCCGTAGATGAGATGTTTGCTCTTTGCCTCGGGGATGCGCAAGAGATTAACAAAGAAGTATTTCCATGGGCATGCGAGATAGTTATTGAGGTGCGTGACCGAGAAGCCGCGCTCAAAAAAGAGCGCCTTCAAGTACTCGGCGTCCGGGACAGGGCGCGGCGCCGCGATCTGGTACGAGACAGAGGTAAGCGCCTGTGGAACTTTCTTCTCTGGTATGCTGGCAAGTTTGACAAGGCGTGAGTCAATTTCAGAAATAAACTGCGAGGGGAGCAGGGTTCCCCCGTTATCGTCAGAGACACTGTAGCTCACCGTTACTCGGCGCCGAGAGCGCGTGAGCGCGACATAGAAGAGCCGTCGCTCGTCATCCACTCCGATCTCCTCGCGTAAGGCACTGCCGCGCATGGGCAGGTCAAAGCGCTCACGTACCCGGCGCCCTCCAAAATGCCCATGGAAGGCCCGCACAATAAACACGTAGTCAAACTCAAGCCCTTTGGAGCCGTGTGCGGTCATGAGTCGTACTCCCCCTCTTCCCTCTGCACGCTCCGGGATAGAGAGTCCGTGCGTCTCTAAAGCACTCAAGTAATCAAGAAAATCCGCAAGTTTGTGATCGGGATGCCGCGCGCTATAGCGCTTGACTTCAGCGAAAAAATCTCCAAGTTTTTGAATGGTTCCCGTAGGATCATCTCCGGCAATTACCTCCTCGCGGTAGCCGCTCTCGTTTACCAGAAAGTCTATTGACGCAGGCAGCATTCTCGTGAGTGACACGGCATTGAGATGCGAGAGCCTCCGCGAGAAGGCGCACGCCGGGGGCTCGGTGGCGCGCGCAAGCACGAGGTATAGCGACATATGTGTCTCTGCGGCGCGCGCGAGGAGCATGTAGCGCAGATGCGCAGGTATTCCGGTAAGCGGGAGGCATAGGAGCTCGGCAAGCTTTCTGTCATCGTCCATATGGACGGCTCCGCGCATGAGGATGAGAAGCTCGGCAAGCGCAGGAGTTTTCAGTACATCAGTCTCCGAGCCAATAACGCTGGGAATCCCCCGTGCGGCAAGCGCTGCGGCAAAGGGCGGCATATCGCTGTTCTCACGGTAGAGCATCGCAATATCTCCCGGGTTCGTGCCTTTTCCAATAAGTTTTTCTACCTCTGAAGCAACATAGTCCGGTTCATCGCCGCTTCTCGGGACCGGTGCAAGGATGACCGACTCCTTCTGCCTGCGCTGCTTCTGCGCCTTGAGGCGCACATGGCTCAAGCGCTCCTTGGCGGAGAGGGCAAGCGAGTGCGCGGCGTCAAGAATGTTTTGTGTGGAGCGATAGTTCTCTGAAAGTTCAATGATTTTTGCGTTGGGGAAACGCGCGGTGAAGTAGAGAAAGTTGTGAAGCGAAGCTCCCTGGAACTGGTAGATTGCCTGCTTCTCATCGCCGACGATAAAGAGGTTGGGTTCATCGTGGAAGCTCCCGAGAAGCTCCAGTATTGTATTCTGCGCCTGGTTCGCATCTTGGTGCTCGTCCGCCAAGATGTACTGGTACTCCTCCTCCAAAGTGAGGAGGAGCTCGCGTTCAGCCACGAGCACGCGCACCAGCTCCATAATCATGTCTCCATAATCATAGAGTCGCTCGCGCTTAAGCGCCTCTTCATAGGCGCGGTAGACCAGCGCGAGCTCTCGGTTGCGCTCATATTTTTTCGGATTCGCCGCGCGGTCTACTGTGCGCAGGAGTGCGGCAAAGGCGGAGGGAGACATATTCTCGCGCTTGAGCGTCTCTATCGCCTTGACGACGGAGCTTACGTAGTACAAGGGATTGCCAAATGGTTTGATGGCCTTCAGGCGCCGCGCGAGCACCGCGCGCTCCACCAGGCGCAGTGAATCAATGCGGTCCGCCGTGTGCGAGCCAATAATGCGCGGAAAGTATTCGGGGAAGCGCTGGATAACAGCGTTGGCAAATCCGTGGAAGGTGTAAATGTTTACGCGGTAGGCGGCGCTCCCGATGATCTCTGCAAGCCGCGCGCGCATTGCCGCAACTCCTGAGTTGGTAAAGGTAAGCGCGAGTATTCCTTCCGGCCCCACGTCAGTGCGTTTTAAAATATTGGCAATTCGCAGAGTAAGCACCTGCGTTTTGCCTGTTCCCGGGCCGGCAATGACGATGACTGGCCCCTCAATAGCGTCCACCGCTTCGCGCTGGCGCGGATTGAGCGCCCGATAGAGAGTCTCAAATGTGCTTTTCTCTGAACGCATAGCGGTGTAGAATGGCTCCATGATACAGGAACGCATTAAAAATGAAACGAAGTCGGCTCTGCGGGAGAAGAACCAACCGAAGTTGAATGCCCTGCGCTCGCTCCTCGCGGCTTTTATCAATGAGCTCGTCGCCGAGAAAAAAACGCCGGACTCCCCCGTCTCCGACGAACTAGCGCTGCGTGTTATTAAGCGCGCGATCAAAACTCGCAAGGATTCAATCGCGCAGTTTGTAGCCGGTGGACGGCAGGACCTTGTGGAGAGTGAGGAGGCGGAGCTTGCCTATATAGAGAGCTTTGCGCCGGCCGGCGTTCCAGCGGAAGAGATAAAAAAAGCAGTCGAGGCAAAAAAGACGGAGCTTGGTATTAGCGACAAAGGCAAGGCGGGTATCCTTGTCGGTGCAGTCATGAAGGAACTCCGCGGCCGCGCAGATGGCAATGACGTGAAGCGTATCGTTGACTCGCTTTTTAACTGACTGGAGTCAGACTTCAGTCAACAAAAAATCCGTCTGCGACGGCGGACGGATTTTTTGTTTGTTGGAGTCCTCTACCGTATCAGCGGTGTCTGATTGGATGGCGTATCGTCGTCAGACTCGCTATCCATGTAGTGGAAGATGAGCCGGATGGCAATCGCAATCGCAAGGATAATCAGGAGCAGGATAATGAGGCCGAAGCAGGGACTCCCCGTGCCGAGGTCAAAGATGTCTCCCAGCGCGGCAAGCACGTTCGGCTTGGTGACAGTAAGATTATCAAGTGAGGATGCGGTCGTTGAGGCGGCCAGGAGCCGCTGATACTCATCAACAGTGATGCAGATTTTTTCAGGAGCTTTCGGTTGAGGAGCCGCGGCTTTGGGCTTGGCAACGGAGGCAATCTGCTTGGGGGCTGTTCTCACCACCGGACGAGGAGCAATTCCCGCACTTGCGCCGGTAACAATAATCTTCAGAGTTCCCTTTGCTTCAGGTTCATTGGAGCGTGCGTTAGGGATGCGGGCAACAACGGGAATTTCATAGGTCCCCGGGCGCGCATTCGCAAGAGTAATGAGCGGGACATTCATGACTCCCACATCTCCGTTCGGCCGATTGCCAATACGCCAGAGGCGCGGGTAAGTGATGGCACTGCCGGTTTGGCTCACAAAGTCATCGCCTGCGATAATCCACGCCGTTGAAGTTGAGATGACTGCATTCTTGCCCTCGTAGATGAACTGGCTGGGGAGCGTCATGGTGAGATCAACGTCATTTGCTGTGGCAGTGCCAATATTGCGCACCACAAGCGAGGCATTGACCTTCGCGCCAGCACGTACCTGCGGTACTGCACCGTTTTGCGCGACAGAGAGTTTGGCGTACATCGGCGTACCGCCACCTCCTCCGCCACCTCCTCCGCCACCACCATTGTCACCGTTGCCCTCATCTTTGAGTTTACAGCCACTAATACAGTTGGGGCCACCATCACATCGCTCATCGGGTTGATTCACAACTCCATCGCCACAGAAAGGGCCAGATTTACAGCCGTCAGTGCATCCTTCACCACCATCGCAGTCTTCATTTGGCTGATTTACCACACCATCGCCACAAAAGCCCTCTCCGGCCCAAGCAAAGCGGGGAGCAGAATTTGCCCCAACGAGTGCGACACTCACAGCAATGAGCGCCAAGGCAATGAGCGAACTTACGAATATCTGTTTATACATACTAATTTGCTTACTATATTAAACTACCCCCGTAGACCTTCCGACCCTACTAATAAATAACTAAAACGTCAAGCCCTATCAGGGTTTTTTAACTATAGCATGTTTGTATAATAAAGTCAATCACAGGACGCTTGCCAAAGCAATATGCTTATGATATAATACAATAACGCTGCAAAAGCGGCGGAAGGTGGTTCTTTGACACAAAGTTGCTCGGCGACTTACGATAAAAGAGTATAGAGGAGGAGAAAAAATGAGAAAGGTAGTAGTAGTCTTGTTGTCGCTTGCAGCGCATGCTGCAAGCGCACTTCCCAACTTGCAGGTAATAGAGGCGAAGCACTTTGCCTCTGGATGCCTCAATGTGGAACAAGCGTATCACGGGAGTGGTACGGTCAAAAACGGCGGCGATGTTGCCGCCCAGAACTTCAAGGTTCTCATCATCATGTATGGTGAGGACAGCTTCTTCAAAAGGGAAAGGGTCACTGACGATGACCTCCTCGCGATGTATTACGAGAAGAGTGACGACCCGCGAATCAGGGACAGTATGTTTCTGAAAGAAGTCGCCTCTCTTGTTCCTGGAGAGACCAGAACATTTGAGGTTGACCGCACCTTGCCTGCTGATGCTCCATGCCAAAGGTATGGGCTCCGTGTTATTGCAGACGTGGATAATGCGGTAGCTGAGAGCTCGGAAGAGGATAATGCTAAGAATGGCATCCCCTACTTCCCTTGCAAGTGTCCGGAGGCTGCTCCGTCATCAACACCGACGGCAGCGCTGACGCCAACGATCACTTCAACCCCGACAGTAACAGGGACGGCGATTGCTTCTCCAACACACTCTCCCACGATTACGGAGACCGCGACGGTGACCAACACCGGCGCACCGACGGCAACAGCAACGCTCTCTCCCACAGCAACAGCATCGGCAACCGTGACCAACACGGGAGCTCCGACAGCTACACAGACAGGGACGGCGACTCTGTCACCTACCGCAACGTCTACGTCAACAGTGACTGCAAGCGCAACAGTGACCAACACTGGAGTACCCACAGCCACGCAGACGGGAACTGCTACAGCATCAGCGACAAACACTGCTTCTCCTACCGCCAGTCCTAGTGCGACGGTGACCAACACCGGCGCGCCGACGGTAACAGTTACGCCGATGGGCAAACCGAACGTCACTGTCTGGTTTGAGTTACTGGATGGCGACTTGTCGCCACTTCCAGAAGGCTCGTGCCTTGAGGACCTACACATCCATGCGCTTCTGGTCCATGTTTCTAACATTGGATCAGTCGCCGTAGAAGATGTGGCTCTTAAGATTACGAGCGTTCAGGAGAAGGATGTCCAGGTTTTTGCTAATTTGTTTGGCAAAGATCACGAAACTGTCTTAGAGGGTCCGCTCGCTCCAAATCAAGAGAAGGTGTGGACGATCAGAAATGATCCGTTCCACCCGATCTGTGCGATGAGATACGGAGCAACAGTCATTGTTGACCCGGACGATCTAATTGACGAGGAGAACGAGAATGACAATCAGGCAGGGCGCTTTCTTTTAGAAGGTTGCTGCCCGGTTGAGACGCCCACCCCCACTGTCTCTCCCACCATCACTGCCACGGCAAGCCCCACTCATACAGAAACGGATGAGCCAACGGTTACCATGTCGCCGACAGCGACTTGGACGAGCACACCGACTCCTACCAAAACCGGCGCTCTTGAGCCCACGGCAACGTGGACGACTGTGTCGCCAACGGCAACGGTAACTCCAACGGAGACGCGAGGGTTCTGCGACCGAGGATTCTACTTGCTAGACATCTTCGGACAACTGCATCGTGCGGGTAGTCCTCCTGTCATCACAGGGAGCATCACGCTCCCCGGCGGCAACGCTATGGGTGCGGAGAAAGTCCGCACGGACGAGGACATTGCCGTCTTGGACGGCATGGGAGTAGTCACCTTTGTCTCGCATCCGGAGAACACTCCGATGCAAGACTTTCTCTTCCAGCCAAGTCCTGCCTTCCCCCTCGGACGCGCGGTTGACCTTGCAGTCACACCGAGCGGCGAGGGCTTCTGGGTGTTGACGGACTTCGGCGGCATCTACCGCGCAGGCACGGCTAAGGTAACAGGGCAAGGTGCTCTGGTACCGCATACCGACGAGCTCCCTCTTGGCTACGACATCATGTTCGGGCCTATGAGGAGGCCCGGCTTCCCCAATCCGGGAGGAGCCTCTCTGCGAGCAGTTTCGCTCGGAGTGATTAACCCTGACGGGGATGATCAAGCCAATGGCTACATCATCCTTGATAGCCAAGGAGGGCGCTTCCTCCTCAATGGAGATGGGAGCACTGTTGCTCCGGGGACCTATGCAAATCGTCCTCCTGACGATCCGCTGAAGTTACTGGACTCACCCACGCGTCTGGAACCGCCGGACGCGTACATCTGGCCCTTCTTCGCAGGCATGGATATTGCTCGCGATCTGGAGCTACACCCGTCTCAAAAAGGCCTCGTGGTCTTTGACGGATGGGGTGGCATTCATCCGGTGCCAGTTGATAGGGTCAGCAATCCTGTGTTCTACACACGAAATGACGACCCGAACGACCCTGGCAACTTAATTACGACTGTGGGTATGCCTTACATTGTGGAAGGGTTTGACAATCCGGAAACTCCACAAGATGAAGGGAACGAGAACATCTACGGGGTTGATGCCGAGTCAATCTTCACGGGTTTTAACTTCTCACCGGGTTGCCAACAAGGGTTCTACACCCTTGACGAGTTCGGGGGTGTGGCCGTCTTCGGAGGAGTGCGGAGAACATCAGATAACATCGGTTCGCCATTCTCCTCACCCTACTTCTTCCCGTTTATGCACGGGAAGAAGCTCGTCATCTACTGATGACGAGACCGAGCAACATTACTGGTTCTTTCGCCCCCGATGCGCACCACGTGTCGGGGGTTTTTCTTTTTCAATACAATACTAATCGGATCATCATCCCCCCTCCGCGCCGGGCTGTAGACACGTCCGTATGCCTTGAGCCGGTAGGCAGTATCCCACCACTCGCGCTTTGGGAAGAGCTTCATCAGGTCGCGCTCTATTTTATTTGGGTCGCTCTCTTGGGTGAGACCGAATTTGCGCGCGAGACGGCGCACGTGGGTATCCACGGCAATCCCTTCCACTACTCCGTGCACATGCCCGAGCACTACGTTGGCGGTCTTTCTGCCCACACCGGGAATAGTGAGAAGTTCGGAAATCGTTTTGGGGAGCTTGCCTTCAAAGCGCTCTCCAAGCGCCTTGGCTGCGCCAATGATACTCCTTGCCTTGTTGCGGTAAAAGCCGGTTGAATGGATGTCCTGTTCAAGCTCCTCCTGTTTAGCCGACGCGAATGCGTTTAGGCCTCTGTATTTCTTAAAAAGCTTCGCGGTAACTTTGTTCACCTGCGCATCGGTGCACTGCGCAGAGAGAATCACGGCAACCAAAAGCTGCCAGGGAGTCTTGTAGTGCAGAGGCGTCTGCAGTTTTCCCGGGAAAAGTTTTTTCAACTCCCGAGAAATGATACGGGCTCGCCACGTAAAACTCGCGGACTCATCACGTGACAAGCGCATAGGTATTTTTTTTCTTGCTAATCAAACCGTCTTTCATCAGTGCAGAGAGGTTTTTCTCAATACGATCTTGCAGGAATGGGAGAGAGTGTGCGAGTGCGCTACTGCTCTCTGGGCCAGAGGTGAGCCTCCGCAGGAGCGCACCGCGCACTTCCCGTTCGGAGCCCTTGAAAGGTTTTTGATGGACATGGTGCGCGCTCCTCTGGGAGGGATTTGCGCCCTGCGTTTTTAAATATGCGCCGTAGTCCATAAGCGCCGCATACCAATTGCGCGCATCGCGGGGAGGCAGTGTTGCCTCAATGAGCGGCAAGAGCTCCGCATCGCCCACCTTCTCCCGCGTAGGGAAGAAGTGATGGAGGAAGACGCTCCTGATATTGGTCTCAATAAATACCTGCGGCTCGTTGCATGCAAAAGTGAGGACGGCGCGCGCGCTGTAGCGGCCGATGCCGGGAAGTTTCCCCAGCGCCGCCGGGTCATGTGGGACTTTCCCCTTATATTCACGAACGATTATTTTTGCCGCTTTGTGGAGATAGAGGGCGCGGCGATTGTAACCGAGACCCTGCCACATACGCAGAACATCGGCAAACGGCGCGGACGCCAATGTGGAAACGTGAGGGAAACGCTTGATAAACTCACGGTACTTCCCCACCACGCGCGAGACCTGCGTCTGTTGGAGCATCACTTCGGAAACAAGGATATGGTAGGGATCGCGCGTCCTGCGCCACGGGAAGCTCCGCTTATGAGCGCGGTAGTAGCGCCAGACAGTACATACAAATTTTTTCTTCCTTTCTTTTTCCTTTGCCTTCATGGCGCTATGATACAGGTTCGTCCCTGCAAGAGAAAGGCCCCGTCTTATGGATTGGATAAGAGCGGGGCCGGCAGATGTGTCGGGTAATTAGTCGTCCGTTACCGTGGGCTTAACACATGAGGAGGCTAAGATGGGACCCGATGGCATCTGCGAGTTGAGTGTGCTCCGTTTACAGTATACTCCTCCCTTCTCCTTCCGCAAGGAGTCTCTTTAAAAAAATGGAAATATCTCAAAATCAGTGCTAGAGTATGAACGCAATTGCCGGGTCGTCTAATGGTAGGACACATGCCTCTGGAGCATGGTATTGGGGTTCGAGTCCCTGCCCGGCAGTTTGGAACAGAGTGGAAAACTGACGGGCAGGGACTCGAAAAGCTTTTGAGAATTTTTATGAGCCTTGCGAAAATAAAAAGTCAAAAAGGTATACTGTTCATGTCAATATTTATTCTCTAATTCGCGCGAATAAGAGAATAAGAAAGTTAACAATAGGTATGTTCCGCGATAGGAGAGATGCGGGGAGAAAGCTGGCGGAGAGACTCACCGAGTACCGCGGGGCTGACGCGGTGCTCCTCGCACTCCCCCGCGGCGGGGTAGTGCTCGGGGCAGAACTTGTCCGCTCCTTCAAACTCCCTCTGGATATCCTTTCCATACGCAAGGTAGGGCACCCCGATAATCCCGAGTACGCCCTCTGCGCCGTGGATGCGCGCGGTATGCAATTGTGCAATGAGGATGAACTCAAGAGCGTTGGCCGCGCCTGGTTCACAGAGGCGCTTGAGCGAGAGCGCAGAGAAGCACAGCGGCGCGAGGAGCTCTACCGCGGAGGCAGAGCCGCCGTGGAGCTCACCGGCAAAACGGCCATCATTGTTGACGACGGCATCGCCACCGGTCTCACGATGCGGCTTGCAGTGCGCTCTGCAAGAACGCAGGGCGCCGCGCGCGTGATAGCCGCTGTACCTGTTGCCTCGCGCGAAGCGTCAGAAGAGGTGCGGAGAGAGGCAGGTATGCTTATTGTGCTGGAGCCGCCGGAGCAGTTTTTAGGCGCTGTGGGTGCGCATTACAAGAATTTCGAACAGGTAGCCGACAGCGAGGTTATTGCGCTACTACGACAGTGATAGTATAGTGTCCGCATATTAGTTAAGTGTACGAATCATGAATAAAACGATTTGGATAGTTGTCGGAATTGTGATACTCATCGCTTTCGGCCTTTACTTTTATATGGCCGGCAGTGGCTCTCCCGCAGAGATCCCGGGTACAGTGGGGAGTACTCCCACGTCCCTTAACCAGCTTGCGGCGCTCGGCACGCCGCAGAAGTGCACGTTCGCGGACGGGGCGGCGGATGTTCGCTCTGAAGGTGTCGTCTATGTGAGCGGCGGCTCCGTGCGCGCGGACTTTGCGAGCGCCGAGGGCACAAACACGGCAACGCAAGGACACATGATACAGAGTGGCGGAGAGGTCTACACGTGGGTAGACGGCATGACGCAGGGCTACCGGATAGCAGCAAGCCAAGCAGGGAGCGCTACCGGCACAGCACAAGCGCTCAACCCCGACAAGAGCGTTGATTACCGTTGCGAGCCATGGTCTCCTGATGCTTCGGCATTTACTCCCCCGGCAAACATTTCATTCGTGAGCATGGCAGACATACAGAGCCAAATACGGATCCCCGTTGATGTTCCGCTCGGGCAATAAAATCATCCTTATAACGCTTATCTCTTTTTCTTCAAACTTTCCCGTGCCGTCGCCTTCATAAACGCCGTAAAGAGCGGGTGGGGTTTAAGCGGGGATGATTTAAATTCAGGATGAAATTGCGTCCCCATAAAGAATGGGTGTGTTTTTGCGGGAAGTTCAAAAATCTCCATGAGCACTCCATTCGGAGAGCGGCCGGAAAAAACTCCCCCGCCTGCTTCAATACGCTCCACGTAATCAGGGTTCACCTCGTAGCGGTGCCGGTGCCGCTCGCTGATAGAATCAGCGCCGTAGGCCGTGTGCGCAATCGTCCCCTCCAAGAGCTCTGCAGGATAGGCGCCAAGGCGCATCGTCGCGCCGTACTTGCCATTCCGAACATTTTCCTTCTGCTCGGGCATGATGTCTATGACCGGGTGTGCGGTGTTCCCGTCAATCTCGGTCGTGTGCGCGTGTGCAAATCCCAAACAATTTCGCGCAAATTCAACGATGGCAAGCTGCATGCCGTAGCAGAGGCCGAAGTAGGGAATGCCATTCTCGCGCGCATACTCAATCACCTTAATCTTCCCCTCCACCCCCCGCTCGCCAAATCCGCCGGGGACAAGGATGCCCGCGTAGCGAGAGAGTTCTTTGAGTTTCTTCTTTCCCTCGTTATGGCTGGACGAATCCTCTTCATATTCCGTGGAATCCAGCCAGCTGATGGAAACTTTTTTACCCTGCGCCGCACCTGCGTGCTTGAGTGATTCAATGACTGAAATGTACACATCCGAGAGCACGAAGTCCCCAGTCTTGAAATACTTCCCCACAATGGCAATGGGCATTTCCTCGCGCGCTTTCTGCAGACGAGCCACCATAGCGCGCCACTCATGCAAGTCGGTGCTCCTGGGCCGCAGGCGCAGACGCTTGAGGAGCCGGTCAGAGAGTTCATCCTTCTCAAAGTTGATGGGTATCTCGTAGATGCTCTCGATATCGGGGGCCGAGATGATGTCCTCGGCGGCAATGTTGCTTGAGACGGCGATTTTCTCTTTGCGCTTCTTGTCCAGTGGCCGGTCACTGCGCGCGATGATGATGTCCGGATGCACACCGTAGCTATTCATGGTACGCACCGCCTCCTGCGTCGGCTTGGTCTTCATCTCGCCAATCTTCCCCGGCACCGGCAAGTAGCTCACCAGCACAAAGAGCACATCCTCGGGATGTTTAAGCTTGAGAATGCGCGCCGCTTCAATAAACATGGCATTTTGGTACTCGCCCACCGTCCCGCCGATTTCCACAATCGTGATATCCGCGCCGGTTTTCTCCTGCGAACGCTTGAGGCGGCGGGTTATCTCCTCGCAAATGTAGGGCACCGGGTCAACGCATTTCCCCCCGTAGCCCAGCGCGCGTTCTTTGTCTATGACGTGCTTGTACACCATGCCACTGGTCATGTAGTTCTCCGGCGGGAGCGGCGTGTCCAAAAAGCGCTCATAGTTGCCCATATCCTGGTCGCACTCCAGACCTGAATCCAGCACAAAGACCTCCCCATGCTCAATAGGGTTCATCGTTCCCGCGTCAACATTGAGATAGGGGTCAATTTTAACGGGACTTACCGTGAAGCCCCGCGCTTGGAGAATTTTTGCGATTGACGATGTGGTGACCCCTTTTCCCACTCCAGACATCACTCCGCCTAAGACGAAGATGTACTTGTGTCGGCGGGCCGCACTCATACCTTAAGGTAGCGTGAGAGAGCAACAAAGCTTGAGACAATACCCAGCGCAATCCCGAGCCCCAAAAGCGAGAGGAAGAGCCGCCCAAAATCCGCCACGTAGTAGGCAAAGATGTTGAGGCCCCCAAAGGCGCTCTCTGTGCTCCGTCCGAGCCAGAAGGTTGCCGGGTACAGGAGCGCCGCCGCAAGGATGGCCGAGACGATGCCGTACATGGCTCCCTGCATCATAAAGGGGCCACGCACAAGGTTGTTCCCCGCGCCGACAAGCTTCATAACCGAGATTTCATCCCGCGCAGTGTAGAGAGCAAGCGAGATGGTGTTTACGGTAACCATAATGGACATGATGGCAAGTGTGAGCGCAATGGTGGCGCCCACTCGGCGCGTGTAAGAAAGAATAGTGTTCATACGCTCAATAACAATTTTGTTCTGGCGGTAGTTCACTTTCTCTATGATGTTCTCGCCGCCCGGCGAGAGCGCGGTGTCGCCTTCCAGAAACTTGCTCACGCTCTCGTACTGCGAGAGTTCTTTTGCTTTAATATTGAGGCTCGCACGCAGAGGGTTCCCACCCACCTCCTCAAGCGCGGCAAGCATCACCGCGTCGTCCTTGTGCCGCTCCCTGAAAGCCAAGAGCGCCTGCTCGCGCGTAACGTATTCAACGCGGTTCACTTCGGGGAGCGTCTCGAGGGATTTTTTGAGCGCCAGAATATCCGGCTCTTGCGCGTCTATGGTAAAGTAAAGGGTCACATCCACTTTCTCTTTGACCGTCTCAAGAAACGAAGAAAGAAAAACGTTTCCCACCATAAGAGCGCCAACCACGGAGAGCGTAATGAGCATGGCAAAGATTGCCGCAAGCGACACGGTGCCGTTGCGCCAAAAACCGATGAACCCCGACCGCATCATCCTCCGTGTGTATGACCAAATCATAGCTGTATTATAAAACGTATTTGCCGTGTTCGTCATCGCGGGTAATGCGACCGTTCTCCAGCGTAATCACGCGCTTTTTGAGCGAGTCAATAACTCCCTTGTTGTGTGTGGTGAGAATGACCGTTGTGCCGAGGTCATTGATTTTTTTGAGAATCTGCACAATCTCAAAGGTATTGAGCGGGTCAAGGTTGCCCGTCGGCTCATCGGCAATAATGAGGTCAGGCTGATTGACGATGGCGCGCGCAATAGCCACGCGCTGTTTCTCGCCGCCAGACATCTCGCGTGGGAAGCTCCAAATTTTCTGCTTAAGCCCCACAAGATCAAGCGCATGCGGCACATCCGCCTCAATCTCCGCATCACTGCGACCCGCCGCCTCCATGGCGAAAGAAATATTCTCAAAAGCGGTCTTGTCCGGTAGGAGCCGGAAGTCCTGGAAGATACAGCCGATGCGGCGGCGCAGATGTGGGAGCTCGCGGCGTGGGAGCTCGTGCACATTTACCTTGTCAAAGAGGACCTGTCCGTCGCTCGGCTCGTCCTCAACAAGTATCAGTTTGAGGAGAGTAGACTTCCCTGCCCCTGACTGGCCGACAATGGAAAGAAATTCACCATGTCCCACCTCAAAACTTACCTTTTCAAGGGCTTTGGAATTGTCCGAATAGATTTTTGTTACCTTGTCAAAAACAATCATAGTTTTTCTTCTGCCGCAATAAACTCGTCCAGCTCACCCTCCTTAAGCACTGCGTCCACATCATGGGTCTCCACCCCCGTCCGATGGTCTTTTACCATCTTGTATGGGTGGAGCACATAGGAGCGTATCTGATTACCCCATTCGGCTTCTGTCGTCTTGCTGATGTACATGTTCTCCACCTTCTTAATACGCTCGTCCTGCAGCCTCCGATAGAGTTTGCCTCGCAGGATAGTAAGAGCTCGCTCTTTATTTTGTGCCTGTGAACGTTCGCTCTCGCAGTGCGCCGAGAGCTTGGTAGGGACATGCAGCACGCGCACTGCCGTCTCGCGCTTGTTCACGTTCTGCCCGCCGGGGCCGGATGATTTGGTGTACTCCACCTCAATCTCATTCTCGGGGATTTCCACGTCTTCCACTTTGGTGAACTCCGGGATGATTTCCACCATCGTAAATGAGGTGTGGCGGAGCTTCTTGGCGTTAAAGGGCGAGATGCGCACCAGACGGTGCACGCCAGACTCGCGCTTGAGCGTGCCATAAGCACCGGCCCCTTTGATCTCTGCCGTAATGTTGCGGTAGCCGCCATGGTCATTCTCATTCTCGTGCAACACGCGCATGTTCCATCCTCGCTTCCCTGCAAAACGCTCGTACATGTGAAAGAGCAATGCGGCAAAATCTTCTGCATCGTCGCCGCCGGCGCCGGCAAAGATAGTGAGAACGGCATTCCCTCTGTCGTAGGGCTCCATATCGCGCAATTCCGCCTTAAGGCGGCTATGCTCCTTGAGCACTTCCTGGGCACGATTCTTATCCTCCCAAAAGTGTGGGCCGGCCATCTGTGCTTCCACATCGGAAATTTTCTCGGTAAGCGCCTCCCGCACATCTCTCTCTGCCATCCTTCGTATTATATACGAGTGAATCGCATCCGCAAAGCGCTTGAAATTGCCTCCATTGAGCCCTATACTGGTGGAGTTCCCTGCCGTTGTAGCTCAGTTGGTAGAGCACGCGCATGGTAAGCGCGAGGCCGGCAGTTCAATCCTGCCCAACGGCTTACTCTAGCCTCCAGTATCTAGAGTGCCACCTTAGCTCAGTTGGTAGAGCGGCGCATTCGTAACGCGCAGGTCCCCAGTTCAATCCTGGGAGGTGGCTCAAGTCTAAGCATCAGCGCACTGAGCGGTAGCCCCCGGGCACTCCACCCTTGGAGAGGACAACCTGCCAGAGCTGGTTGTGGCGAGCTCGGAAGCTGCCTGCACAGGAGAGGAGGTAGTAGCTCCACATGCGGTAGAAGCGCTCGCCATACTTCTCTTTAAGTTCTGGCCATGCGGATTTAAAATTGTGATACCAGACCATGAGTGTCTTATCGTAATCGGGTCCAAAGTTATGCCAATCCTCCATCACGAAGAGCCCTTCAAGAGCGCCCCCAATCTGCGCGACCGAGGGGATTTCTCCCCCGGGGAAGATGTAGCGGTCAATCCAGGGGTCAGTGTTGTACTGCGTGATAGTAGCGCCAATTGTGTGAAGGAGGAAGAGTCCTCCCTGCGAGAGCATGCGCGACACAGCATCAAAAAATGTCCGATAATTTTTTTGCCCCACATGCTCAAACATACCGATTGAAGCAATCGCATCAAAGCGCTCCCCTGCCTCTGCGAGCCCGCGGTAATCAGCGAGGCGCACCTCAACCGGATATCCGGCAAGCCTTGTGTGCGCGAGCTCTGCCTGCGCCTTTGAAACGGTAATGCCAAGCCCCGCCGTACCGTAGCGTTCCGCCGCAAACTTAAGCAAACTCCCCCACCCACAGCCAATATCTAAAAGACGCTGGCCTTTTTCTAGTTTGAGCTTGCGGCAGATGAGGTCTAATTTTTGCTCTTGCGCCTCGGCAAGGTTCTGGGCTTTCTCCCAATACGCGCAGGAGTAGACCATACGAGGGTCCAGCATGCGCTCAAAGAGATCATTGCCGAGGTCATAATGCGCGCGACCGATACTGAAAGCGCGCTGGAAGGACTGACGGTTCCTAAGGATCGACTTGAGTGCAAGGAGAATGAGCGATGGGCTCCAGGGGAGCTTCTCGTCAAGTTTTGCCGCGAGTACCTTAACGAAGAATTCATCCAAATGCTCGCAGTCCCACCAACCGTCCATGTAGGCCTCACCGAGTGCGAGAGAGCCTCCGCCGAGCGCCCGTGCAAAGAAGCGCTCATTGTAAACCGTAACATCCTGCGAACGAGAGCCTCCTATGGCCACATCCGCCTGTGCGAGCAGAGATTCAATTGTCGCTCGGGCTGACATCATTTTGCTCTGGTTCTGGGCGCGGCCGAAGGGAGTTGAACCCTCAATCTATCGCGTGACAGGCGATTGTGTTAACCGCTACACCACGGCCGCAACGGCATTATCCTAACAAAAATGAACTGAAAGATACAGGATGCAAGTGCAGTATTCTTGAATTAGTCCGAACGCATTTTTCCGGAAAATTCCCCCCGCGAATCCGCCAGCTGGCGGACGGAAAGGCGGCGGAGTCGCACCGCTGACAATTTCAAGTTTTTCTTTGGCGGCATTCAATCCAAAAATTTATGGAGTGAATACTTAAAGAATAAAGAATTTTTATGAAAATTTCAATGTTTTCAAATATAGAAAAAGTACGAGCCCCAAGCAGAATTGAATTCCACGAGGGGCTCGGATTGTTGCGACAACGACTAGAAATCGTCGCAAAAAAAGATGACCGCTACCGCTGGCCAGATCCAGATTCCGATTCCTGCGAGAAACAGGAACCAGTACTGAACCCAAAGGTATCCCCCAGAGGGACCCTCCAGTTCGCGGATGGTTCCACGAATGTCATCCAGCGCAACCTGGTAGGTCGTCTCGGTACGCGGAATATCCTTGACGGCCTCGAGTCGCGTGATGATCGAGGAGATGGAACCATTCAACTTCGCCAGGTCATTCGCGGGAGTTTTGAAGATCAGGGCGGTGTGACCACGAGTCATGCCATGACGCTCCATCCCCGACTTCAACTCCTTCATGTACTCCAACATGTCCGGCACGTCCGCAGCGACCTGTGCGCGATGGGCGACGGACTCCACGTCTCGGTTCAGTTGGTAGCCCTGATTGATCAGGAAAATACCAACCAAAACCGACACGACCAACGAAACTATCAACGAGGTTTTCATGCGGTTCTCCTTTCAAGGTACTGGTTGACTGAATCAAGCCACCATGACTTGATTTCATGCTATCCTACCATAACAGGAGTTCTGTGTCAAGGGCAACAAAAAAACACCATCTCTGGTGCTTCTCGTTTCTTAACTCTTTGGATTAAAAAATTTTCTTCCCCCAAAATGCGAAACCGCCAATTCGTTTTTACCCCCAAAATTGAATACGAATTAGTCGCCGAGTCCGCCGAAAAGGCGGATAAACTCCGCGAGGCGAACCCTTCAAACTTGCAATTTCCTACGTGGTGCCGGGGGTGAGAATCGAACTCACGACCTTGGGTTTATGAGTCCCACGCTCTAACCAACTGAGCTACCCCGGCAGCATATTATTTGATACTCTATTCTAAATTCTAACGCAAAAATCTCATTATCATCGACCCACTCCGCCAGCCGGCGGATACCCCGGCATACATATGACGTACAAATCATATAGTGCCACGGAACACTGAAAAAGGCCAACCTACCGACTGGAGAATTGGCCTTTTTCAGCTATGGTAGCGGGGGTTGGATTTGAACCAACGACCTTCAGGTTATGAGCCTGACGAGCTACCACTGCTCCACCCCGCAATATACGCGGGGCAAGCCCCGCAACAACCACAAGTGTAGCACAGGGTTATAGATAGTCAAATTCCTTAAAAACCCTTTCATAGAGGCCGACAATTCGGCGTGCTTCACGCTCGGAGAGCGGCAGGGCGCTCCCATCGTGCGCAATGCGGTTGCGCGCCTTATGCGCTTCCCATGCATCGTCCAAGCTTACAAAATCGCTCTTCTCAACCACCTTGAGTTTATCCCCCAAACTCGCACCGGGCAGATTCATGGTCCCCACAATTTCTCCAAGGATGCTATCTGCCTCAATAATCGCCATGCGCCAATCTGATTCGTTTGAGGAGCTTAACTTATCCTGGATGAACTGCCACCGAGCTTCATTGGGAGTGCGGTTGCTCTCCACGGCAACATGTTCCATCTCCGCTTCTTCTGCTAGGGAGCGTGCCATATTAAGCTCACGGATTTTAAACGCCACCCATATCAGTCCCGCCGCAAGGAGGCCGGAGATAATAATCGCAAACACTTTATACCAATGGATTGTCTCTGCGACAGCAGGGAGCCGTGCAAGGTCGCCGTCAATAAAGGCAAGAAAAAGCCCCCGCAAAAACTGCATGAGCTTGTAGATATAATAAAAAATTGCGTCAATCACCATCGATATCTTTCCCTATGCTAAAGAGCGCCGACTCACCGCAGTAGGGTGCAATGAGCTGGAAGCCAACAGGCAGGCCCGGCATGGTCTTCCCCGCAGGAATGGAGATGGCAGGGAGCTCGGCAATATTTGCCGGCACGGTAAAAATGTCTTCAAGATACATTTTGAGTGGGTCATCCGCCTTCTCGCCAATAGCAAACGCCGGCGAGGGCGTAGTGGGAATTGCAATGGCATCCACGGCGCGGAAGGATTCTTCAAACTCCCTGCGGATGACGGCGCGCACCTTGCACGCCTGCGCATAATAGGCGTCGTAGTAGCCGGCAGAGAGCACGTAGGTCCCAAGAATAATGCGCCGCTTTGCCTCGCGGCCGAATCCTGCGCCGCGAGTTTTAATATAATCCCCGTAAAGATCATCCCCGTCCACATGCAGCCCGTAGCGCACACCGTCAAAGCGCGCGAGATTTGTGGAGACTTCAGCCGGCATGATGATATAGTAAACGGCAAGCGAGTGTGTGATGGTGGGGAGTTCTATGTCACAGACCTTGTAGCCTTTGCCGCGAAGCGTCGTAAGTGTCTCTTCAAAACGCGCGAGTATTTTTGCATTCACTCCCTTTTCCAAGAAGCGCCGCGGGACACCAATTCGTTTTGCCCTTTTATTCTTTTTTTGGATTTGTGCGGGATCTAGTGTTGTTGAGTCCATCGGGTCGCGGCCGGCAATTGCCTCAAAGAGCAGTTCCGCGTCAGCAACTGTTTTTGCAAAGGGGCCAATCTGGTCCAGCGAGGAGGCCATCGCCATAAGCCCCGAGCGGGAGACTCTCCCATAGGATGGTTTGAGCCCCACCACGCCGCAGAAGGCGGCTGGCTGGCGGATTGAGCCGCCGGTGTCAGAGCCAAGCGCGGCAAGCGCCAGATTCCCCGCCACCGCTGCGGCAGAGCCGCCAGATGAGCCACCGGGAACGCGGCTTGTGTCATGGGGATTTTTTGTGGGTCCAAAAGCAGAATTCTCGGTTGAGCCGCCCATGGCAAATTCATCCATGTTGGTGCGTCCCAAGAGCACGGCTCCAGCCTCCTTTAACTTGCGGATAACCGTTGCATCATAGGGCGCGCGATATCCCTCAAGAATTTTTGACGCTGATGAAGCACGCCTCCCTTCAATCAAGATATTGTCCTTTACCGCGAGCGGGATGCCCGCGAGCGAGCCGAGCGCTTCACCCTTCGCTCTCCGCTCGTCAATACGAGAAGCTTGCTCTGCGCAATCATCAAAAACTTCAAGATATGCGTTCAAGCCAGCGTTTTCTCTCTCAATTCGGGAGAGGTAGCTTTCTGTAAGTTCACGCGCAGAGAATTCACCGTGAGAGAGTTTTCTGCTCGCGTCAGTAATGGTGAGAGTTTCTAAAGCGATTGTCATGCTACTTGGTGATAATTTTTTTTACTGAAATAGCGCCGCCTTTTGCGCGCGGAGCCATAGCAAGGAGCGCCTCGCTAAAAATTCCCGGTTCGTGAGCATCTCTGTCTTCACGCATTGTATTAGTACTTGCCCCGCCAATACTTGCAGGGCTCCCCCCATGGGGAACAGTAATCGCATCAGGCACAGTGACCGAACTTAGTTCAGAAACATAGGCAATGATAGAGCCAAGATCACGGGCAAGTGACTCTTTCTCCTGTACGGTGAGTTCTATGCGCGCAAGTCCTGCAAGGCGCTCTACATCCATGCCGTATATCCTATCACTTTTTAATCAGCTTCAAAAACTCCCCTTCAGAGAGGATGGTGATCCCGAGCGCTCGAGCGCGCGCAGCTTTTGAACCTGGAGCTTCTCCCGTAACAACGTAGCTGGTCTTCTGTGAGACGGACTCTGATACTTCGCCGCCGCGCTCGCGCACGAGACGCTTTGCCTCATCGCGGGTAATAGTGGGGAGTGTTCCGGTAAAGACGAATATTTTCGCCCCAAGCAGAGCGCTTGCGCGGTGGGGCGCTCCCTCCCGCACCGTGACCTGCGCGAGCAGTTCAGCAAGGAGTTTTTTGTGCGCGGACTCCTTGAACCAGGAAACGACTGAATCTGCAACGATGTCCCCTACTCCTTCCACCGCCCGCAAGTCCTCCGCGCTCGCGCGCGCGAGGCCCTCCAGTGTGCCGAAATGTTCTGCGAGGTCCTCGGCTGTCTCCTCGCCCACCTGCGGGATGGAGAGCCCAATGAGAAAGCGCGCGAGCGGGACCTCACGCCGCGCAGTGATGGCGGCAATGAGTTTCTGCACTTTCTTTTCTTTGAATGAGGGGAGGGCAAGCAGATCGCCTTCAGCGAGGGTAAAGATGTCGGGGAAGCGCGCTACGAGCCCGCGGTCAATCAAGAGGTCAATGATCTTGGGCCCGAGCCCGTCAATGTCAAAGGCGTGCTTGCCCGCAAAGTGCTGGAGCTTGCGGCGCTGGATCGCTCCTGAATTGCGGTCAACACAGCGGTGCGCGGCCTCGCCGGGGATGCGCTCTATGGCGCCGCACTCGGGAATTGATTTTGGGAACACAAATTTTTTCTCCTTCCCCGTGCGCAATTCAGTGAGCACCGTCACGATATCAGGAATAACATCGCCAGCTTTTTGCAGGATGACCGTGTCGCCCACGCGCACATCCAGTCGTGTGATCTCATCCTCGTTGTGCAGGGTCGCACGAGAGACGGTGGAGCCGTCCACCACAACCGGACGCATGATCGCAACCGGCGTAATAACGCCGGTTCTGCCCACCTGCAGGATGATGTTCTCCACCACCGTCGTCGCCTGCTCTGCGGGGAATTTGTAGGCGATGGCGAAGCGCGGCGCTTTGCCGGTAAAGCCGAGCCGCTCTTGCAGCTCGCGCTCGTTTACCTTCACCACTACGCCGTCAATACCGTAAGGTTCGCGCCGCGAGCGAGCGATCCATTTTTTATAGAACGCAAAAACCTCGTCAATGTCTTTGCAGCGCCCGTAGTGCTTGTTCACCTTAAAGCCGAGCGCCGAGAGAAGTGTGAGCTCTTCCTCTTGAGTTGTGGGCTGGGATTGGAATTCTGCAATGTCGTACATAAAGCTGTCTAGCTTGCGCTCGGCTACGATGCGCGAGTCTAGTTGGCGTATGGTGCCGGCCGCCACATTGCGCGGATTTGCGTAAGGCTCTTTCCCTTCTTTTTTTTGACGCTCGTTGAGTTTTTTAAACTCTCTTTTTGAAATCCACACCTCTCCCTCCACAATAATGTCCACGTCTTTTTCAAGCGTAAGCGGCACGGATTCTATTGTTCTAATGTTTGCCGTCACATCTTCCCCCACAACACCGTCTCCGCGCGTTGTGGCCGTAACGAGGATTCCCTTTTGATAGGTGAGCACGATCTTAAACCCGTCAATCTTCAGCTCGCAGACATACGAGCACCGCGTGCTATGCCCGTCCGAAGCCTTGTGCGGAGGAGGGCCGATCCCTTTCTCCACTCGCTCGTCAAAAGCGCGTAAATCTCTCTCGGTAAAAGCATCGTTAAAGGACCACTGCGGCACGCGGTGCATCACTTTTTCAAACTTTGCGAGCGACTCGCCGCCCACACGCTGTGTGGGCGAATCCGGCGTGATGAGCTCGGGATGCGCCGCCTCCAACTCCGCAAGCTCGCGCTTCAGCGAATCCAGCGCCGCATCGCTGATTTCAGCCCTGTCCAGCACATGGTAGAGGTACCGATGCCGATTGATGGTCTTCCGCAATTGTGCAACCCGCTCCCGAATCCTGGCATCCATATCCTACTCCTGCTTAATCATTTTAACAGCTCGGTAAAGACTGTTTGGGATCGCCGTTCTGGGACTGGTGATGTTACAGATGTTTGAACCATATGCAGTAAACTTTGAGATGATATTATTAGCATTCTCAACTTTAACGATCGCGCAGGAGAGATACCCTCCCTTCCCACTTCCTGTTATAGGAAATATAAAGTAGATGTGTGAGGTAAGGGGTGTACCGTTGAAATCATCAGCATAAAGTACTGGCTTAAAGCCTGGTGCGCCAGAATCCCAGTCACCACATGGTACAGCGCCATCAGAGAAAACAGGATTATCATTTGTTAAAATTGATGCCCGGCATTTTTTTGGCGAATTATCTAACGGATTCGTCATCTCATTGCCGTCAACAATTGACACGGTGAGACATTTGAATACCGGTCTATGATTTTTAATCACAGCTGGATTATCATAATTATCCCAGAATCGAGCGCAGGATAAGCCTGAATCAGCGGCATAGTAGGCTTGGTATCCCTCAATGTCAAACCTGGATACTTTTAAGGAGCGCGCCACTATTGAGCTCATCAATATGACCGCGAGGCTAACGATCATGGTCACCATGATTGCATAGTAGAGCGCAATTCCTTTGGATTTAATATACATATGACCTGTAAAAGAATGTTGTAATTTCAGGTATTTTTACTTCCTTTCCCTTTTCAGACCAGTACACATTTGCACGAATCCGAGCTCCTTCTGCAACCTGTCGAGTTGCATCCAGATCCACTTTCTCAAAAGAAATTACCCGCCTAAACTTTGTCGTGGTCAAGCTTGAATTGCCCTGGATGTAACGAGGAGAAGTGTCTTGGTACACCGTGCAGTCATCTATACCGGAAGCTGCTACATTAACTGTGCAGAACTGCTCACTAAAGATGCTCCAGTCTCCACCTCCAGTTGGCTGGTAGATAGGAGTGCAAGGACCTTGAGCATCAGAAGAAACGCAACCATTACTGATGCTACCGCTCTCTGTCCAAATTACACAGCCCTCTTTGTGGTCGCTTGCATTAAACGCACATTCATTTATATCGTCACCTATGAGAATCCCCTCACCTTTGCTTAACACAAGGTTCTGTTTTAATTTTGCTATCCCCATTTCAAGGCCATCTTGCGCAAGATAGTAGGCTGTTGTCTCATCACTTGCGCGGCGAATAGCGCCGAGATTTGTTGAAAATATATACAATGGCCCGATAATTCCTATGAGCAATATTGCGATCGCAACAAGGGTTTCAATTAGTGTAAAACCGGAATTAGTTTTTATGTTTTCAAAAGTAGTCTTTACCATCGTGTTGTGATACTTGCCTGTATCGGCAGGCTAACTTTCTTCGAGCCGACCATCTTTGAAAGAACAAGGGAAACCGTCAAGTATTGTGAATCATAATTAGGCTTTATGTTATTATAGAGAGTCTTGGGAAGGGCTCTGGACACATAAAACTTTGCTTCATCAACTTCAATTCCTGTGGAATTTAAATTCTGCCCCATTAACGGACTACTTTTAAAAATGAAAGATCGGAGGTAGTTGAGATCTTTTCCACTACTATCATACTGATAGTAATAAAAATATGCCGTTGGTAATCCTGAAATAAAAGTGATTTGATCACTATTGGCTGGCATAGGACAACCCTGCCTTGACGTCGTATCGTCATTAAAATAGTCAGCTCCTCCAGGAAAGACGCACAATATTCTTGTCCCCTGCTTAATATCCCTCGCCCTTAACGAAATACTATCTAAAATAGTTGTCGCATTATCCATGAGCTCTTTTCGGGCAAGAATCTCACGATTGACTTGGGAAAGGAGGACGAGTGTGGAAGTGGTGAGAACTGCGATGACAACAAAAATAGTGATAGAAACCAAGAGCTCAATAAGTGTAAAACCTCGTATCTGTTTTTTAGAGCGTCTATACAGCATATTTATTGCAGTTCCATTCTGCCAGAAGACCATACTGCTAAGATTTTTTGTCTGCCACCTTGTGCTGTGAAAGTAATTTTAACATATTCTTCATCTGGTGGATTATCAGATTGATCACCCGATCTAATCATCGCTTCTATATGAGGACTCTGAAATGTAATATTTACTTGCGCTAGGTATGTGTCTGTACCTGAATGGCAACTCTCACCTGATATTATTTTTTTTCGGCAGATTTTTGTTATCCTCACCCTTGATGGAAGATCTTTAGTAGGTTCAATATTTTCTAAACCGCCAGTATACACACCGTCTTGAGAATCAGGGTTATTTGCGATATCTCTAAAAAGAGTGTAGTTATTTGCCAGTTTACTAATATTTATTCCCACCACAGGAACCGAAGTCATGGTAATAATATCATTTTCAGTGATTCCCTGACTGCGGCCGGAAATTCCAGAGACTTGCATTTCTTTGAGCCCGGCAAGGACTTGTTGGGCGGTCAATTCTAGCTCTTTTTGTGAGCGGAAATCAGGGAGGCTTGAGACAACTATACTGGTGATGATAATAATAATCACTGTCACTACCAACATTTCAATCAATGTAAACCCTTTTTGCTTAGTAGAGTGCATTGGAGAATGAGAAGAATGAGAGTACCGCCGCCATGTCTATGTGGCCAAAGGCCGCCAAGGCGGCTCCGAGGATGAGAAATGGCGCAAAGGGTACCTCGGTCTTTATTGTAGCATAGCGTCCGCGGAAAAGGAGGAGGGCAACGCCAAAGGCCGCCCCAATCCAAAAGGCCAAGAGGAGCGCGGCAAAGCCCTGGCTGGGGCCCAAGAGGAGCCCGAGACCGAGCGCAAGCTTAGCGTCCCCCAATCCCATCCATTTGCCGGCCGAGAAGTGCCACAGCGCCGCAAAAAAGAGCGCCATAGAAAGCGCCACCCCCACCCTCCATCCAATTGACTGAAGTCTGACTTCAGTCAACAGCACGGAAAGGGCGCTCAATCCGATAAGTATATACACCATCCCGTCGGGGATGATTTTGTGGCGGATATCGTAGGCAGTGATGGCCATGAGGATGCTCCATACGGCAAGGTGGTAAAGGGCGCTCCATAATGGCCACGATTGCCAAGCAATAAGCGCAAAGAGGGCTCCTATCCCCAGTTCTACCAGTGGATACTGTGTGGATATCCTGCTCCCGCAGCCGCGGCACCTGCCTCCCTGCAGAAGGTAGCTCAACACCGGTATGAGCTCGTACCAAGCAAGCTTTTTGCCGCAGGAAAAACACCCCGAGCGCCCCGCCAAGGACCTCCCCGTGTTGTAGCGGAGCACCAGCACATTAAGGAAGCTCCCTACGACAGTGCCAAAAATAAAAAAAATCACAAGCGATAAGTTTTCCACAGTACCATTGTACTCCTCTCCTGCTATAATTGACTGAAGTCAGACTTCAGTCAATTTCAATGGACACCATCTACCACATCTACAATAGAGGTGTTGAGAAGAGGACAATCTTTCTTGATGACCGAGATAGAATCAGATTTATTAATTCCTTAGCTATCTTTAACTCGAGCGATCTCGACCCAAACGTAAGCCGCACAATGCGGAATACTCTAATGACTGGAGTCAGACTTCAGTCAGATGACCAGCTTGTGGAGATTATGGCGTTTTGTCTGATGCCGAATCACTTTCACCTCATGATGCGGGCACGAACAGAACGGGGTATCTCAAAATTTATGCAAAAACTGGGAACCGGGTATGCTAATTATTTCAATCTCCGCCGCCAGCGTGTAGGGTCCTTATTCCAAAATAAATATAAATCCGTCCCTATCATGGATGACGCTCATTTTTTGTGGCTCCCCCACTACATACACTGCAATCCGGCTAAGAAGAATGACTGGAGTCCGACTTCAGTCAAAGGGTACCGATGGTCAAGTTATGGAGAATATGCAGAGGATGCCGGGAATAAGAGATATCCGGAAATTATAGATACCACCTTCCTCTCCGAAATTTTTGAGACGCCAGAAAATTTTAGGAAACAAACTCAAGAATGGCTAAAATCCTATTCGGAATCGGAAGCAGACGGCACCAACGCGCTCATCATAGATTGACTGGAGTCCGACTTCAGTCAATGTTGATTACGGTTGCACTTACCAGTTTAAGATACTGAAGGTAATCACCGATGTTGTTTTTTATATCATCCACCATTCTCTTCATATCTACGTTGCCGTATTTGTGAACGATCAAATTTCTCAACCCAACAGAGGGAGCGATTTCGAGCGCAAATTCCATAGGTAAAATTTTATTCTCGCCCAAGACAATGAAAGTGCTCTGATAATCGGCGGGAACAGCTAGATGAGATTGGCTGATAATGTGAGTGTTCAAATCAATTGCCGAATCAACGATTAATTGGAACAATCTTTCAACGGTGTGAAGGACTAAAGATTCGTCAATAATTTCGCGGCTCTCTTTTTTCAACAACGGCAACAATTCATCTAGATAATTTCTGATGTCATTGATTTTATTGGTAGTAAGAGTTTGATCAAGCATGACGCTTAATAAATGATTGAATGGAAGCGCCTTGCAGCTTATAGAGCGGCCGGGCTTCCATATATAATTTAATACTATACACTTTAAAACGGTTGAACAGGTCGACTTCTTGTTCATAGAGCAATACACCTTCCTCCGCTACCTTCTTCAAGAGGAGTGGTGGAGCATTTTTAAGGTCAACCAGTTCAATATTGCCGTAACCGGTTTTAGTCATCAACTCCTCCTGGAGTTCTGCGATCTCCCGCAGACCAAGCCGGCGTTCAGCAATAAAACCAATATCAATATCGCTCTGCGCATGGGTCTTGCCCGTTGCCTGGGAGCCAAAGAGTACGCCAAGAACTAAACCACGTTCAGAAGCTAATTCAGCAAACTCCTGGCTTAAAAGCGGCACGGATATCATTTTTTAATCATATCACAAAACACCCTTAAACCCAACCAAACCCGATGACTGGAGTCTGACTCCAGTCAGCTATTCAACAGATAAGCCAAACCGGCCAGGATCCTTAACCACTGATTTGAACGTCTGGACAAAGAAATCCAGATCGGGCACGTGAGCACGGATTACATCGTACATTTCTTGAGCAGTCACTTCCCAATACAGGTGCACCAGCCGGTTGCGGTAACCCGCTAATTTTTTATTACGTTCGGCGAAGTCAACGGTGATGATGCCATGCTCGCCCAGCAACATAATTATCTCCTGATAATCTCGAGCTTTGCCGTTTAACCGGGAGGCGATATGAGTCCCAATGGTCAAAATCCCCTCAAGGGTACGGCGCAGGTAGTGCTCGGCTAACGCATACGTTTTTTTATCGGCAATAAATTGCTCTCGGCTCATGTCTGTCACTGCACGCAACTCTGCAATCCCCGCTTCAATATCAGCGATCAAATCAACGACTTTGGCCTTGTTTAGCGGCTGTGTGCCCATATACAGTTAGGATGATTGCCCAAGAACGGAAGCATGGAAAATATTTTCGTAATGCTTGAAGTCAAAGTAACGTAACATCACTTCAGCACGATACTCTGCAAACCCTCCCGTCACCGCCTCATACAGCGGCCGGCCTTGAGTCACTGCGCGGAAGCGTAGCCCCGGGGCAGTTTCATCAAGGTAGACCAGATCAATCTTCTGGTCTGGAAAATGTTTTTGCATTTCAGCTAACAGTTCGCCGTAGACACCTACCGGATCCTGCCTCTGTAGACTAAGGTCGGCAAAAACCACGCCGATATCAAGATCGCTTAAGGGATGGGCGGAATCAGTTGCGGCTGACCCAAACAAGATCACCAGCCTCACTCTCAGCCTCTTGAGCGTTGAGGTATGCAATTGGATTGCCATACTCCCGCATCATACCACAAAAACACCCTCAAACCTCAACCAAACCCGATGACTGGAGTCAGACTTCAGTCAATGTTCCACTCCTCTATCGTATCACAACCCCCCGCCATGTGGCGGGGGGTTGATCACAATCGTCAAAATAAGATCCTGCTGAAAGGCTTTACTAAGCGTTATCGCAGACTACATCCGTACTACTGACACCTGTCACAATTTCTGTGGCCGCTGCAGCAGTACTCACACCAGCATAGCCAGTACTATCAACACAGTAAGTAGTACCATCGTTGAGGACAACTGCTGCTCCCCATTTTGTTGGTGCAACGCCAACAGCGGTATCTTGACCACACTGAACAACGTTCGCCGCAGGTACTTGTGTTTGAACAGCTGTCTTTAAGGTCAACAAGCTACCAGAGACGGACGCTGCTGCAGCACACAAATTTACAGCATACGTACCAGAATCAGTAACACCAAGCTCTGCTTGTGCCCTCATAGATGACATCGAGGCTTTAGCTGACGCGTCCTTTCCCTTGTTTCTTGCTGAGCCTAAACTCGTCAAAACAATTCCTGAAAGAATACCGATGATGGCGATGACGACGAGGAGTTCAATGAGGGTGAAGCCCTTCGATCCGCCACAGCGGACCCTGGATAAACCTTTCTTATAATTCTTCATACATTCTTTTTATATTCTAATAATTAAAGCTTTGATACGGAAATCATCCGACCGTTGGCTACCCTAGATTATATGCTTGCTTTCTATGGCCTACAAATGCTTATGTGGATAAACGACCTATGAAATAGATCCGGCAATATTATAAATGGGCAGGAGGACTGCGGTGAGTAAGATGCCTACCCCGGCGCCGAGGACGATAATCATTGCCGGCTCAATGAGACCTACCAGCGTATCCACCTCATTCTCCACTTCCCGCTCGTAGAACTTCGCCATAGTGGAGAGCACGTAGCCGAACTTGCCCGACTCCTCCCCCACCTTCATCATCTGCACAATAATCCCGGGTATCTCGGGGTAGACGGCAAGCGCTTGCGAGACGGGCATGCCCGCCTTCACCTTAAGGCTCGCCTCTTTCAGAATGTTCTTATAGACCTCGCTGTCCACCACCTCGGCGGTAATCTCTAGCGCGCGGAGCATGGAGATGCCGCTCTCCACCATCGTGGAAAGATTGTCCGAGATGCGCGAGAGGTAGAGCTTGCGGTAGAGGAGACCGAGGTAAGGCACCTGCAGTTTAAGCTCCGAGAGCGCCTGCTTGCCCACCGCCGAGATACCGTAGCGCCAGAGGAGCACTCCTCCTGCCGCAAGCACAAGGAGGAGGAAGATGCCATAATGGACGAGAAAGTCGCTTGTCCCGATGATTAGCTTGGTATACCAGGGGATGGCCTGCTGTGTCTCTTCAATAATATCGGCAAGCTTGGGGATAACCAGCGTCATCATGAGCACCATCACTCCGATGAAAGAGGCAATCACAAATGCCGGATAGACCAAGGCATTCCTGGCCTTGCTCACCACCGCGTGCTGGCGCTCCAGGTAATTGGCGAGGTAGGTAAAGGCCTCCGAGAGTCGCCCCGTCTCCTCACCCGAGCGCACCATGGAGACATAGAACTCGGAGAAAATATCTGGATGCTTGGCGAGCGCCTGCGAGATTTGCGCGCCGCTCTTGATGTCATCAGTAATGTCTACAAGCTTTTTCTTGAGCAATCTGCTCCCCGCCTCGCTTGCCAGCAGTTGGAATGCCGAGAGCACGGGGACTTTTGCTTCAAAGAGCGTAGAAATCTGCCGCGAGAGGATGACGATGTCGCGCGTCTTGACGCGCTCAAAGATTTTGAGAATGTCTTCCGACCAGCTCGGCTTCTCGTCGGGCACAATGGAGAGCACGATAAAGTTGCGCTTCTGGAGCGAGCTGATGGCGGAATCAATGTTTGCGGTATCAATGGTGCCCTTTTGGTCGCCGCCGTCTTTCGTTGTAACGTGGTACCTAAAAATCATGAGAAGAAAGTATCAAGTAACAAGTGCCGAGGACCAAGTGATAGAAAGTACATCATAAGAGTCGCTCAAGCACATCGGGGTTAGTGGAAAAGCGGTACGCGTTCTCCTGTGTAATTTCTCCACGACGGAACAGGTCGGCAAGCGAGTGGTTGAGGTCAATCATGCCGAGCTCCATGCTCGTCTCCAAAATCACATCAATCTCCGCCGTGCGCCCCTCGCGGATAAGGTTGGCAACCGCCTTGTTGTTGAGGAGGAGCTCGTAGGCCGGGATGAGCCCGCCTGACACGCGCGGCACGAGCCGCTGGGAAAAGACGCCCAAGAGGTTGGCGGCGAGCTGGACGCGAATTTGCTTCTGCTGGACGGCGGGGAAGGAGTCCAATACGCGGTCAATGGTCTGCGAGGCGGTATTGGTGTGGAGCGTGCTGAAGATGAGGTGCCCCGTCTCCGCCGCAGTTACCGCGGCAGACATGGTCTCGGGGTCGCGCATCTCGCCGATGAGCGCCACATTAATGTCCTCGCGGAACATAGATTGGAGCGCGGTGTGGAAGTCGTGCGTGTCAAAATGTATCTCGCGCTGGTCAATGATGCTACGCTGTGCTTCATAAATGTATTCAACAGGGTCCTCGATGGTGATGATGTGCTCGGCGCGCTCGCGGCTGATGTGGTCAATCAATGAGGCAAGTGTTGTTGATTTGCCGTGCCCCGTCGGTCCCACCACCAAAAAAAAGCCCTGCTTCTTATTCGCAAACTCCAAGAGCGCCTCCGGGAGATTGAGCTCTGTAAGTGTAGGTATGTTCTGCGGGATGACGCGCATAGCAATGCCCACTACTCCTTTTTGAAAAAAGGCGTTGCCGCGGAAGCGGATTCCCGCGCCGGGACTGTAGGAAAAATCAATCTCCTTCCGCGCGAGGAAGCGCTTCTGGCTCTCGTCAGAGAGGAGCTCTATCACAAAGCCCATCGTCGCCTCCGGGGCGAGCTTCTCATACTTGGTGAGCGGGACGAGCTCGCTGGAGACGCGTATCGTCGGGCAGTGGCCGACAGAAAAGTGGAGGTCTGACGCCCCCTCCTTGCTTACTGTTGATATGAGCTCCTCAAGTTCGCGCTTATAATCAGCCATGGCGAGCTTGCTTTGTTTTGGTAATATCAAGCACTTTAGAGACCACCTCCGAGGGCGTTGCGCTTGCCTTCACGATGTAACCGTCAGCGCCCAGCGAGAGCCCGCGGTCAACGTCTTCCTGCTGACCGAGATTGGAAAGGATGATGCATGCGGTGCGCTCATTGCATACCTTTTTCTCTTTAATCTCCTGCAAGAACTGGAAGCCATCCATACCCGGCATAATGATGTCAATAAGGCAGATATCCGGTTCGAGTCCCTCCTTGAGCTTCCCGAGCGCTTCCGTAGCAGACGGAACCGCAGTGACCTCAAAACCGGCTTCCGTAAACTTGGTTGAGTACATATCCAAAAGGAACTTGTCATCGTCAACGAGGAGAATTTTTTGTTTTGCGTCGCTCATACTTGGTACTTAATACTTGTAACTTGATACTTATTTTATCATAGTTTATTAACCTCTTCAAAGGGAATCATACCCTGAAAGGCCTTGAGCATTGCGTCTTCCTTCATGGTAATCATCCCCTTCTTGCGTACGGCCCTATAAATCTCCACATCAGAGGGGTTGGTGAGGATGATTTTTTCAATATCAGCATCCATGGTAAAGAGCTCAAATACCGCCATGCGCCCTTTGGTGCCCGAGGGACAGGAGGGCGACTGTTTGGCGCGGTAGACAAACTGCGGCACTGCAAACTTTTCGCGCACGTCCGGCGGGAGGTCGGCAACATCCTTCTCCACCATCATCTTGATGCCGCCCTCGGTAGGGATTGGCTCCTTATCCTCTGGGCAGAGTTTGGCCACCAGACGCTGGGCAATGGCGCAGATGAGCGTCGGACCAATCAAATAGGGGTCAACGCCCATATCTATGAGACGCGGGACAACGCCCACCGTATTATTGGTATGGAGCGTGCTGAACACCAGATGGCCCGTGAGCGCCGCCTGTATGGCAAGCCGAGCTGTTTCCTTGTCGCGGATTTCCCCCACCATAATGATGTCGGGGTCCTGGCGCAGGATGCTCCGCAGGCCATTTGCAAACGTATAATTGATCTCCGGGCGAACCTGTGACTGATTGACCCCCGAGACGCTGTACTCAACCGGATCCTCAAGCGAGACCACGTTGCTTACCTCGCGGTCCAGTTCGTTGAGCATTGAGTAGAGCGTCGTGGTTTTGCCGCTCCCGGTCGGCCCGGTAATGAGTATCATGCCGTAGGGCCGGTCAATGGAATCACGGATAATCTTGAGACTCTTTTCCCCAAAACCGATATTGTCTAGTTTGACGAGCCCTTTGTCCGGGTCGAGGATACGGAGCACCACCTTCTCTCCAAAGTAAATAGGGAAGGTGGATACGCGGAAGTCAATCTTGCGCCCCTCAATGCGCGCGGAGAAACGTCCGTCCTGCGGCTTGCGCTTCTCATCAAGCTTCATATTGGTCAAAATTTTTATACGCGCTACCACGGCCTCCAAGACAGGAGTGGGGAGAATGAGGCTCGTATAGAGACTCCCGTCCACGCGGAAGCGCACTTTTACATTTTCCGAGGTCGGCTCAATGTGGATGTCCGAGGCGCCGCCCGAGGTGGCATGCTGGAGGATAACGGCTACAATCTTGGTTACCGGCGCATCCTCCACAAGTCCAACTTCGGGATTTTCTGTATTTTTCTTGATAATTTTTCCTTTCTCGGCCTTTGCGTCCTGTATCTCGGTATCCAGTTCGCCGAGCGCTTTGGTCACTTCGCTCTTGAGCCCTTGATAGCTCTTCAGCACCATGTCAAAATCCGCTTGGCTGATGCCGAAGATGCGGTACGGCATGCGGCTTGCTGAAGTAATAAACTGGAGCGCGTCGCGCGCGGTGACATCATCAGGGTTCAACATGCCCACCTCAAGGGCGCCGTCCATAACGCCAAGCGGAACAAACTTGTAAAAAGAGGCCGAATCCTCGGGGATATGCTTTAAGACATCAAAGGAAACTTTCTTTCCCTCGAGGTTCTTGATGGGAATTGCGATATCTTCGTCCATTGTCGTTTAAAATTAAAGCTCCCCCGGAGGAATAGCGTCATTTGTTTCAGTAGACTTTTTAACCGTTGTCGGTGGAGCGCTTCCCGCCCCCGGAGGAGCAAATGGATTATCCCGCCCTACTGCGTCACTGCGGAGCGCGCGGGTATAATCAACAAAGGAGAGGAGCGTGCCGCTCTCAAGGAATTGAGTATCAATCGTAATCGTGTTGAGCTCGGCGAGAAGCTGGACGAAGGGGTCCTGCTCGGCGAGCGTCATGGCGCCATCGGCAAGAGGCATTCCATTTTCGTCAAGGGATACAGCTCCTGAAGTCGAACCCGCCGCGACGGGTCCGACTCCGTCTGTGCCCGGCTTGGTGGCAAGATAGTACCCGTAGGCCGCTCCGGCGATGACGATGAGGATAATGACGACATTGAGGATTTTACTCATCATGGCATTTTATGGTTGGCGATATACCTGTGCGGCGACCTTGAACTCGTAGGTTCCTTTGACGTCAGCTGATGAGAATTCCACCGAAGTGATATCAAAAATCTTTAAGCTCTTCTCCATCTTTTCCACCAGAGAGAGAAACTGGTTGTAGGTTGCTTTGACGGTAAACGAGATAGAGACGGGCTCGTAGCCAGCGGCAACGAGCGCCACGCCTGTCTCGCTCGGCGCATTTCGCGCCGAGCCCCCGGCACCAGTTGCCTGCGCGACGGCCACACCCTTCAGCAGTGTTTTGTTCTGCATGCCGATATTCTGGACATAGATGATGAGGCGCACTTCGTCAATCGTGTTGGGCAAGACATTCTGGAGCGCCGCTTTTTGTTCGGGGGTAATGGCATTGTACTGCGTCTCCAGCACGGTAAGTTTTTCCGCCGCAAGCCGCGCCGTATTAAGTGCGCTCTCGAGAACTTCCTTTTCCTGTTTGAGCTCCGCAATTCCGGGGTCGGCAGTTGAACCAGAGCTCAAGAGCGGCTGGGTCAGCCCAAAGAAGAGCGCGATTCCAAGAATGATAATCAGCACGGGGAGAAGAAGCTTCATGGCGTTGTACTGGTGGCAGTGCTCGTTGCCGTCGCTGCAGGCGTTGTGCTTGCAGTATATGAATATTTAATAATTTCCGGGTTGAAGACGAGCATTGCCTTAAAGGTCACTCCCCCTTTCTCTTCTTCAGTAAAATCGGAGAGTGTATAGGATGTGAGAGCGCCTTTCAGTTCTTTTTGGTACAAGTCCTGTTGCTGGGCGACTGCATCATAGTCTTTTGCTTTTCCCGAGACCGTTACTCCCTCCCTCCCAAATGAGAAACTTGCGTACTGCACGCTCCGTACAGTCGTCTGCTCCAGTCTTTTAAATATAGGTACCAGACTCGTATGACCATGGACAATCTGCTCTGCAAGGTCTATCTTGCGCTCCATCCGCTTGATATCTTCCACCAAGTCCATACGCACTTCTGACTGCGCCCGTATGAGCGCCGCTTTGAAACCGCAGGTATTGCCCGCGCATTCGTCGTTAATTTCTTTATAGAGTATGCGGTGGTACACGAGCGCGCCCACGTATGCGCCAGCAGAGACGAGGAAGATGATAACAGACACCACAAGAAGTATGCTCATCGAAGTTGTGCGACGCGTTAGCGTTTCCATTGCCGGAGCTTTTGGAATGAACGATGTGTGTGTTTCTGCTACTGGTGGCATGTATATACTTCTATTATGCGTCAAGTAAGAGACGCTCTGCAAGCCCGATGGCAACTGCAAATGACGGGCCCGCTTCCTCAAGCACGCGCGACATGGACGGCGGCGAATTCAGCCGCTCAAACGGATGAGCAATAGCAACGTCTAAACCGAGGCGGCGCACTGCAATATCGGGCGCGCCACGGAGCAATGCCCCCCCTCCGACCAAGAGCGCTCTATCCACAGGTCGTTTGTAACGGCGCTGATAATTCACAATCACGCGGTTCGCTTCAGTAAAAATATATTCCACGATTGGCGTAACCGCAACCGAGAGCGTGTCCGCCTCAACTCCGCGGCGCGAGAGTCCGAGCTCGCGTTTAATCTCTTCCGCTTTTGCAAAATCAACGGAAAGAGACTTGCTGATTGCGCCGGTTACGTCCTGGGACCCCTTCCCGATCGTGTGCGAAATCTTGACCATGCCGCCCTCAACGATGGTCATCTTGGTGGAACTTGCGCCCATGTCTATCACCGCAACCGGCGCCCTATCAGAGGGGGACACGACGGAGCGCAGTGTGCTGAACGTCTCAATTTCAAAGAAGCGCGGCTCAATCTTGAGCCCTTGGGCAAGCTTCTGGTAGAGCGCAATGGTCTCTTTGTGGATTGCGGCAAGAAGCACCTCAATTTTTTGCGCGGGAACATGTACCCCTTTAAGCGTGGGGTCAGTCGTTTTTGGCAACTTCTCCTTCTCGCCGACAGGCACGTTCGCAAAATTTTGGCGTTCCCGCGGGAGTGGCTGCCAGTCAAGCACCACCTCGGCAATCGGCACCGGGATGTACTTGCGCGCCTCAATGGGCACAGCTTGCGCGAGGGCCTCCAGCGGAAGGTCAGGCATCTCAACAACAAGGATTAAACTGGATTTGAGCGGGATAGAAAATGCCACCGTCACAGCGGTAACCCCCGCCTCTTTAAAAAGGTCACTGACAATAGATATCAGTTTATCCGCGCCAAAAGAAGCGCTCGCTCCAATGGAGAGGTCTGCGTAGGGGCCCACGGCAAGCTCGCCGTAGGTGGCAAGCACAAGCTTCTCTTTCTCGCGCGACACTTGGACGACTTTAATAGATGAAGAACCAATATCAATGCCGACAGCGCTCTCAACACTTTTCTTGCCCAGTGGAGTAGCAGATAACTTAAAAAACTTCGCGAAAGGGTTCGCCATGATGTTTGGTAGATATAAGTATAGCACGCTACACTTATCCACATGGAGTCTCTCTTAAGGATTCTTGATCTCCTTCTCCCGCGTCGCTGTGTCGGTTGCGGCAAGAAGGGTGTGAGTCTCTGCGGAGAGTGCACAGACGCGCTCCCGCGGGCAGTAGCCGCACCCTTGGATTGCGAAGCGCTCTTTGATTACAATCACAAGGTGGTGCGGCGGGCGGTATGGCGTTTAAAGTACCGCGGAGACCGGACGCTTGCAGAAATATTTGGCAAGCGTATGGCGGAAGAGTTTTTAGAAGAGCATACGCAGATGCTCTCTCGCCTTGCTTATGGCGGGAGAATCCTTCTCATCCCCGTTCCGTCAACACGCAAAAGATACTTTGAGCGTGGTTATAACCAAGCAGAGCTTATTGCGCGTGCGCTGGCACAAGGCAAAACTGATGTATGGGAGCCCGCAGATGTCCTATACAAGATAAGAGACAATCAACGCCAGACAACACTAAAGGACAGAATCGAGCGGAAAAAGAATGTGTCCGATATCATTGCTGTAAAAGACAAGCATCTTACTGCCAATCGAATCTGCGTCGTTGTTGATGACGTCATTACCACTGGCGCAACCATGTGCGCCTGCATGGGTGCGCTTAAAAAATCAGGTGCGCGCGCTGTATATGGCATCGCCGTAGCGCATGGGGAAAAAATGTGGTAGAAAGAGTTGGCTGGAGAGGTGGCTGAGCGGTTGAAAGCAACGTCCTGCTAAGACGTTAGGGGAGTAATCCCCTCGAGGGTTCAAATCCCTCCCTCTCCGCATTTGCGCTGTGGACGCATAATCCACTTGTGCTATACTTATCTCATTAGTAGATAACTAATGCTCTTATGAGTGGTCAGACTATCACATGGATCGTTGTCGTCATCATTGTACTCGCAGGCGGGTACTGGTGGTACACGAGCCAAGGCGCTCCGGTAGAACCCCCCGTAACCGAGACGTCAGCTACTGTTCCTGCACAGTAGTTCTCAAAAACCCCGTCCGCCGCGGCGGACGGGGTTTTTTATTGTGCTATTATACGCAAGTATATGCGCACCATCGGCAAGCTCATCACCGCCGACATGCCTCTCGGCTCCCTGTGGAGGCTCAATCCTGAACAGGAAGCAACGCTCGAAAAGCTTCATATTGCAACAGTGCATGATCTCCTCCGCCACTACCCTTCCCGTTACGAGGAGCCGGGGCAGGCAAAGCACATTGCCGACTGCGCGGCGCTCGAAACGGTAACACTCACCGGCACCATCACCAAGTCAGAAGCGCGCAGAGCATTCAAGAAAAAGACTCCCTTGGGAGAGGCAACGCTTGACGACGGCACCGGCACGCTCACACTCATCTGGTTCCACCAACCCTACATGGCAAAAAAGTTCGGAGTAGGAGCGCAGGTGCAGGTGCGCGGGCAGGTGCGAGAACGAAATAAGAAGATTTCTATCATCAACCCGGACATAGAGTTCTCCACAGGGGAGACTACACCGCTCTTGGGCAGTCCCAAAAGCCTTGCCCCGGTGTACCCCGCAAGCGCGGGAATCTCCTCGCAGTGGTTTGCTTACCATATTGGGGAACTCCTCGGGCGTAGAGCGCATGAGAGACTCTCCGACCCCCTGCCCGATGACCTGCGCGCGCGCTACAAACTGCCGAGTCTCTCGGCCTCACTCTTCTACGTTCACGCTCCCCAGCGTCTCTCGGATGCGCGAGCGGCGCAGAAGCGCTTTGCGTTTGAAGAGGTGTTCTTTCTCAACCTCGTGCGGCTCCGAGACCGTGAGAGCTACCAGGAGCTCGGCTCGCCGCGCCTTGCCGCGCCGGAAAGCGCGCTTGGGCAATTTACCGCACGCTTCCCCTTTACGCTTACCTCCGCGCAAGCGCGCGCTGTTGCGGCAATCCTCACTGACCTCGCGCGGCCGCGCCCCATGATGCGCCTTTTGGAAGGTGACGTGGGCTCGGGTAAGACCGCCGTTGCGGCAATCGCGGCCTATGCGACAGTGCTCTCTGGCCAGGAGATTGCCTACATGGCGCCCACCGAGATCCTTGCGCGCCAGCACTTTGAATCCTTCATCGGCTACTTTGCCCATCTCGGCGTGCAGGTTGGCCTCATTACCGGCAGTGAGTGCCGCAAGTTCCCCTCCAAAATATCCGCCGGCTGGCGGACGGAGGAGCACACGCACATCTCCCGCGCACAGCTCCTCAAATGGGTGGCGAACGGCGAGATACCGATCCTTGTGGGCACCCATGCGCTGATACAAAAAAACGTGTTATGGAAAGCGCTCGGCCTCGTCATTATTGACGAACAGCACCGCTTTGGCATCAGCCAACGCATGGCGTTGGCTCGCGGAAAAAATGCAGAACATACGCAGAACAACACGAAAAAATCCGTTCCGCATTTGTTGACCATGACCGCAACGCCGATCCCCCGCACCCTCGCGCTCACCATCTATGGAGACCTTGACCTCACTCTTTTGGACGAACAGCCGGTGGGACGCAAGCCCGTAATAACCGAGATTATTCCCGAAGGTGAGCGCGAGCGCGCTTATGAGCGCATGCGCGCAGAAATTGAGGAGGGAAGGCAGGCATTTATCATCTGCCCGCGCATTGAAGAACCCGACCCCGAGAAAGAGCTTGCGCTTGAGGCAAAGTCGGCAAAGTCTGAGGCAAAACGACTCCAGATAGACATCTTCCCCGAGTACGAGGTGGGCCTCGTACACGGCAAACTCCACCTTCACGAGAAGGAGCAGGTTATGAAGGACTTCACCGAGGGACGGCTCCATGTGCTCGTCTCAACGTCGGTTATTGAGGTAGGGGTCAACATCCCAAACGCCACGGTCATCGCCATTGAGGGCGCGGAGCGCTTTGGCCTTGCGCAGATACACCAGTTCCGCGGCCGCGTGGCCAGGAGCGACAAGCAGGCGTACTGCTTCCTCTTCCTGGGCAGCCGAAGCGCCGCGAGCGTGGCGCGGCTTAAGGCGGTGGTGAATGCGAAGAATGGTTTTGAGCTTGCGGAGAAAGATTTGCAAATCCGTGGCGCGGGGACGCTCGGCGGCTCCGCGCAGTCGGGACTCTCCGACATCGGCATGGAAGCGCTCAAGAATCTCAAAATGGTTGAAGCCGCCCGCGCCGAGGCGGCAAAAATCATTGACTCCGACCCTACTCTCGCCGCCCATCCCCTCCTCCACGAGCGTCTCTCCCGAACCCAGACGATTCATTTTGAGTAAAAGATAAAAGAGGAGCAAGATTGAAAATTAGAAGCGCCGTCTTACTTCAACAAGGTAATAAAATCTTCGGCAGAAAGTTGAGCGTCACGTAAAATTTTCCTTAACAGGCCAGTTGCAATTATCTTGTGCATCGGCACAGTGACCGGCTTACGCTTAATACAACTAAGGCGCACATGACTGCCACGCTGACGAACCATGGTATACCCCAATTTTGCCAGACAATTAACACATTCCTTACCAGAGACGATCGGCAGCTTTGGCATAACTAAACGCTAATGGTGTGGAGGCTCAACTCTTGAGGGTGATATCGATGCAGGACGGCTCGATTACTCTTCTCTTCCAGGCAGAGGGCAATTACCTCGCGAATATTCTTAAGCGCCTCATCGAGTGTTTTGCCGTGAGTATAACAGGCATCAAAAAGAGGGCATTCCACAACATAAAAACCATCCTCATCACGCTCAATGATGACAGGAATAGTTGGCCGCCCAGATGATCGAAGTACTGTTTTTTTCATAAAAAAAATTTAGCACAAAAACACTCTGAAAACAAGCGCTTCTCCCGAACCCAGACGATTCATTTTGAGTAATGGGCGTGCTAGGACTCGAACCTAGAACCAGCCGTGTATAAGACGGCTGCTCTACCATTGAGCTACACGCCCCTCCTCAACTATACCCCCGCCGCTTCGCTCTCCGCAATGGGCACCACAGGTTCCACCCGTTTGGGTTGTATGCCGTTGATAACAAGCAACTTGTCAAATTCCTCGTGCTCAATGGTCTCCGCGCAGACAAGCTCGTGCGCCATAGAGTCAAGCGCGGCGCGATGTTTGGAGAGCACCTCGTGCGCCCGCGCGAGTCCATCGTTCATAATCCGCGAGACCTCCTTGTCTACCTGCGCCGAGACGGCTTCGGAGGCAAACTTCTCCACAATCGCTCCACGCGGGGTGAGCATACTCGTCCCACCCACATCAAGAGCAACGGGGCCTAGCGAGTCGCTCATGCCGTAGCGCGCGACCATGTCGCGCGCGAGTGCGGTAGAAACCTGGATATCGTTGGAAGCGCCCGTGGTAATATCGCCAAACACAATCTGCTCGGTGGCATAGCCGCCGAGGGAGACCGCAATGTCGTCCAGGAACTCCTGCCGCGATTGGAGGCGACGCTCTTCCAGAGGGAGCTTGAGGGTATAGCCGGCGGCATGGCCGCGCGAGATGATGGAAACCTTGTGCACCGGGTCTGCATTGGGGAGCACCGAGGCAACGAGAGCGTGACCCATCTCGTGATAGGCGGTAATCTTTTTCTCCTTCTCGGAGAGCACGTGGCTCTTGCGCTCGGGGCCGAGCATCACCTTCTCAATAGAGCGGATGAGGTCGTACTGTGCAACCTTGATGCGGTTCTCGCGCGCCGCGAGGATGGCGCCCTCATTCATCAGATTGGCAAGGTCGGCGCCCGAGAAGCCCGGCGTACGCTGGGCAATGATCGCAAGCTTCACATCCTCCCCGAGCGGCTTGTTTTTGGCATGGATACCGAGGATTTCCTCGCGGTCTTTGATGTCGGGCAGGTCAATCACCACGCGGCGGTCAAAGCGCCCGGGTCGTAGGAGTGCGGGGTCAAGCACGTCGGGGCGGTTAGTTGCCGCCATGACGATAAGCTTCTCGTTGGGTTCAAAGCCGTCCATCTCCACCAGAATCTGGTTGAGGGTCTGTTCGCGCTCGTCGTTGCCGCCACCCATCCCGGAGCCGCGGTGGCGGCCGATGGCGTCAATCTCGTCAATAAAGACGATTGAGGGAGCGGCTCGCTTGGCCATGTTGAAGAGGTCCCGCACACGCGAGGCGCCCACACCCACAAACATCTCCACGAATTCAGAACCGGAAATGTAGAAAAATGGCACGTGCGCCTCGCCCGCCACCGCCCGTGCGAGGAGAGTCTTCCCCGTCCCCGGACCGCCCATAAGAAGCACGCCCTTGGGAATGCGCGCGCCGATTTCTAAAAATTTTTTCGGATTTTTAAGAAAGTCCACAATCTCGGTCAGCTCCTCCTTTGCCTCCTTGGCTCCAGCAACGTCCTTGAAGGTGATGCGCTGTTTTTGGTCGTCAGGGTTGGTGATGCGCGCCTTGGACTGGCCAAAAGAGAACGCTTGCGCCGAAGCGCCGCGCAACTGTCGCGACACCATCCAAAAGAGAAAGAGCACAAAGAGAACAGGCAGGACGATGGGGAGCAGGTTGAGGAGCCAGAAACCCCATCCGCTGGGGTTCTTGACCTCAACGGCGATGAGGGCGAGCGCCTCGGGAGAGACATTGTAGTTACGCAGGGTCTCGGTAAGGGAAGCCTCGCTCTCTTTCTGCGAGATCTTTTTTGTATCGTTAATCAGGGTTATCTCAAGCTTGTCGCCCGAGATGATAATAGATTTTACCTGCCCCGTTTGCACGTCCCGCGCGAGCTCCGAGAGTGGTATCTGCTCACTCTGCGCACTTTGGTTTGAGAGGTAGGAGTAGCCGAGTGAGATGAGAAAAAGGATGAAAAAGGTCAAGATGAGCTGGTTGCTCAAAGCCCCCCATCCGTTGCCGCGGATTGGAGGCGGTTTTCTCCCCGTTTTGCCGGCGCTTGCCATGTGCACAGAGTATAGCGAAATAGGGAGAAAATGAAAGTTGTGGTGTTTGTTTGAAAAAGTCAGAACCCATTTTACGGAGAACCCTGAAAACTAATGCGGACTCGGCAGGGCGAAACATTTGTCTGGGGATATGGATTCGCCCTGCCTCGGCTTCCGTCCCGCCCGCAGGAGGGGTCTGGGGAGGAATGCGGGCGGGTTTCGGACTGGGGGTTTTCGGAAATTCGGCGGCTATCATAAATTAAGCATAGCACATTATTCTAACTTTGAATATTGCCTTTGTGAATATAAACTGTTAATATATGGGTAGTTCAATAAGAACAAAGGAATATCAGAATTTTGCGTTAAAATTGAAGAATGCCCGCTTAGAGGCAGGTTTTACGCAAGTTGAAGCCGCAAAGAAATTGAAGCGTCCTCAATCTTATATTTCAAAGTCCGAGGCGGGCGAACAAAGGCTAGATATTGTTGAGATAAGGAAGTTTGCTGCACTTTATAAAAAAGAGGTTGGATATTTTATAAAATAACTTTTATAAAAATATGATTGAAAATAATATAAAATTTACAAAAAAGCATCTTATCATCGGAGCCGTCTTGTTGGTGATAATTTTGGCTGTTATATTTTCACAAAAAACTTCTACTAATAAAACCGTAGTTTGGGAACAATCCAATACTGGATTAACCACTCTTTCTGTGAATACTGTTATTGCTGATGTAAACAATCAATCCATTCTTTATGCCGGAACGGATACGGGAATTTTTAAAAGTATAGACAAAGGGGTAAGCTGGGTTGCAATAAATAATGGTTTACCAAATCCATTACCAGAGATTAGAAAAATAGTCCACGCTCCATATGCAAAAGCCATATTTGCATTGGGTGTAGGCGACGTGTTTGAAAGTTTAGATGGGGGGAATAATTGGATACTCGTGGGGACAGGAATGGCGGACATTGCCCTAACACCATATTCAAGGGAAAATCGTTATGAAAAAATTCACTTAGCAGATTATGGCATTACAAAAGATCCAATAATCTATTCTATATCAACTGGCATCGGATTTTTTGCTGAGCCACAGCAAGAAACGCGAGCATATATCAAATCATTTTTCGAGAGTCTTTATAAAGATCAAAAAGAAATTAATAAAAATAATCGAGAAGAGACGAATAGGCTTTTGGGGAAAGCTATCGAAGATGACGATATAACATACGACATAGTGAGAGCCAAGAAAATAGATTTTTTGCAAGAAAGAACATTATCCAACGGGGAGAAAGCTCGCGTTATCAATTCTGAATCTGTTGTTTCTCTCTTGACACAAAATACTTGGCCGACGTGGCTTCATACTGATAGAACAATCTATTCTTGCTGGGAGGATTTTATGGGTTGCGAAAAAGATGATCTTCTCGAGTCTATTTTAGAAAAATTTGGACCTCATCCACTTAATTCTGGCGCGGAAGTTGCATACTCACAAAAAGGCATTCCACATATATATGCGAATATTAGTTTAAGTAGCAAGTTACTTGTCAAAACCTGCCTAAATAGAGGAGGTCATTGGATTTTAGAAAACTCTTTAGAAGATTTGGGAGTTTCTCCAACCCACATTTTTGTCTACTCACATAATGACAACGACATTAAAACCTATGATTGTTATGACAACGAAGAAAAAGAAGAATTTAATATTAAGGAAAGAACTGCACTTGAAGATGTGGTATTTGTTATAGGTAGTAAAGAGTATGGTCAAAATTTACTCTTGGTTAGTATAGATAACGCACATACCTGGACAAAGTTCGAGAGTAATTTACCAACATCTATAGAATCTTTGTTTACGATTGAAGATGAATCTGTTGGTGGATATGTTGTATTCGCAACAACAAAAGATAGTGGTGTGTTTAAGACTTCAATTTTTCTCAAAGACATTAAATAGTTTTTCTTAATAAAACCAACACCCTCAGGTAAATAATGGAAACAAAGGATCAAATCAAAGAACGACTAAAGAAGGAATATAACACCGAGCTTACGCCAAATTCGGATTTTACCAAACTTCCAGACGAAATATTGGCGAACGCTCATTTATACGATTATGGCGACAAGGTTTCAATTCAATCAAATGTGGAAATGTCTCGTAGATTGAAACCCGCTGTCCAGAGTCTTGAAAAAACTATCGTAAATCTTGACGGTAAAAACGAGAAATTACAAAAGCGAATTTTTTGGCTAACCGTTGTCGGCGTTGCGCTTGCCGCAACACAAATTGTCCAAGTTTTGGAAATTGTCAAATCTTGGTTAAAATAATTGATAGCCGCCGAATTTCCGAAAACCCCCAGTCCGAAACCCGCCCGCATTCCTCCCCAGACCCCTCCTGCGGGCGGGACGGAAGCCGAGGCAGGGCGAATCCATATCCCCAGACAAATGTTTC
>Ga0208375_1000318_pt1 | contig 75977 bp, 72 predicted proteins | sample RifOxyD1_FD_184038 | JGI IMG/M metagenome (GOLD analysis project Ga0208375, IMG submission 184038) | Soil microbial communities from Rifle, Colorado - Rifle Oxygen_injection D1 (SPAdes) | ecosystem: Environmental > Terrestrial > Deep subsurface > Rock core/Sediment | place: Rifle, Colorado... | reverse complement strand
CCAGGTCAGGCGGAAGATCGCGCCAAGGCGCACCTGTGCGCATGATCCAAAACACAGCATTGATAAATAGGCGATTGTCCTGGGCTATGCCGCCCCAAGTTCCTTTCCTGCCCGGCAGGTGCGGTTCGAGTTTTTGCCAAACATGGTCTGAAATATCGTGCCGTCTGTGTGCTGGAAGAGTCATGGCATCCCACTTAAGAGGTTTGATAAGTGGGGCATGACAGCATTTTATCGAATTGTCAATCTCGTGACTACACTATCTAGAGTTCCAGTTTAGCTGATGTGACAGCTTTCTAAACCTCGCTCCCCGCCAAATACCGTTCCAAAAAGTCGAATTTAAAGGAGTCGTAGCGGCCTTGGAGGATCGCTTCTCGGCAGAGGGCCATCAGGTCTCGGAAGAAAAAGAGGTTGTGGTAGCTGTTGAGCCTAGAAGCCAAGATTTCGTTGGAAAGGTAGAGGTGGCGCAGGTAGGCACGGGAGTAGTGGGCGCAGACCGAGCAGCCGCATTCGGCATCGATAGGGCCGCCGTCTTCCTTGTACTTTGCTTGTTTGATCGAGATTTGCCCGTCTCGGGTGAAAAGCCCGCCGTTGCGGGCGTTACGGGTTGGCAGCACACAATCAAAGAGGTCGATCCCCGCTCCAATGGCTTCCAGCAAGTCTTCAGGCTCGCCGACCCCCATCAGATAACGGGGTTTGTCCTCCGGCAACAGCGGGGTGGTTAGGTGGCAGACTTCGCTCAAGATATCCTTGCTCTCCCCGACACTCAAGCCGCCAATGGCGTAGCCATCAAAGCCCAGGCTGCTCAGGTCCTTGGCGGACCGTTCCCGGAGCTCCGAATAGTCCGCCCCTTGGACAATGGCAAACAGGTTGGCCTTGGAGGTCCGGGCCTTGAGGCACCGCTCGGCCCAACGGGTGGTCAGGTCCACCGAAGCGGCTACCTGCTCACGGGGGCTGGGGATGGGCAGGCACTCGTCTAGGACCATCATGATGTCCGAACCCAGGTTTTCTTGGATCCCAATGGCCAACTCCGGCGTGAGCAGGTGACTGGAGCCGTCCAGGTGGCTTTGGAACTTCGCCCCTTCTTCGGTGATCTTGTTGAGTTTGGCCAAAGAGAAGACCTGGAAGCCCCCGGAGTCGGTCAGGATCAAACCCTTCCAGTTCATGAACCGGTGCAGCCCCCCCAGCTTGTGGACCAACTGGTCCCCCGGCCGAAGGTGGAGGTGGTAGGTGTTGCCCAGGATCAGGTTGTAGCCCAGTTCTTCCAGTTCTTCGGGCAACAGGGCCTTGACCGTGCCGTTGGTGCCAACGGGCATGAACATTGGGGTGGGGACGGTGATCCCTCGGACCACCATGCGCCCCGCCCTGGCTGCCTTGTGGGTCCCGTCCAGGTGAAAGGTTAGGGCCAAGGTCAGTCCACCGATTGGGTTTTATGGGGAAACTGGTCCCGGAGCTGTTGGAAGTTGTAGATCCCGGTGCCGTGGCCATCGCTCCAGTCGATCCTCAGCCCGTAGTTGCCCACGTACTCGGAAGCCACCGGGCGGATGTCCAAAGGGACGGTTTGGTCGTCCAGGAGTTTTTCCCCGGTCACCTCATGGACACACTTGGCACAAGTGCAACCGGTGCGCAGCTCCCAGTAATTGTACAGACAGTGGGCCCCGTCAAAAAAAATGACATGGACCACCCCATCGTAAAACACTTCCTTGACCCGATACTTTTGCGGAGACCGGGCCACTAGTCTTCCTCGGCGAGCACTTCCACCAGTTTGGCGGCAATGTTCCTATAGGCCTTGGCGGCAGCGGACTGGGGAGCAGAAACCACCACCGGCTGCCCTTCATCGCCGCCCAAGCGTACTGCCAGTTCAATCGGTACTGAGCCCAAGAAGGCATATCCCTGTTCCTTGGATTCGGTCTGGGCTCCCCCTTTGGAGAAGATCGGGGTTTCCTTGGAGCAGTGGGGGCAGATGAAGCTCGACATGTTTTCCACCATGCCCAAGATCGGGATGTTGACCTTTTCAAACATCTTGACCGCCTTCCTTGCATCCAAAAGGGCCACGTCCTGGGGGGTGCAGACGATCACTGCCCCGGAGGCCTCGGTCATCTGGGCCAGGGTGATCTGTACGTCCCCGGTGCCGGGGGGCAGGTCGATGATCATGTAGTCCCCGCCGGGCCATTGGGTGTCCCGCAGCATCTGTTCGATCACCTGGTGGGCCATGGGGCCCCGCCATACCACCGCCTCGCTTTCGTCGATCAGGTTGCCCATGGACATAAATTCGATCCCATGCCGACTGATCGGCATCAACTGCTGGCCGACCACCTCGCTAAACTCGCCCCGGCTGCCCATCATAGTGGGCAAGGAGGGGCCGTAGATGTCGGCATCCAGGAGAGAAACCTTTTTACCCAAGGCCACCAGAGAGAGGGCGAGGTTAACCGCCGTGGTGGACTTGCCCACCCCGCCTTTGCCGCTGGCCACCAACACCACTTGGCCATATTCGCCCAGGTAGCTCCGTTTTTGCGGAGCCGGGGCATGGGGGTGGGCGTGGGCGTGGTCATGGGCATGGGGGTGGGCGTGCCCATGTTCATGTCCATGGTGGTGATGTTCATGGGCGGCCAAGGTTTTTTGGGCTTCCTCAAAGGTGGCCACTACATTGATCCCCACCTCATCAATCCCGTCGCAGCCTTTGAGGGCCGCCTCGATCCCCTGGGTTAGGCCATTGGTGAAGCTTTCATGTTCGTGGTCGATCACCAGCAAGACCTCCGCCCGGTTGCCGATCACCTCCAGGCTGAACACCTTGTCGGATTCCAACAGATTTTGGCCGGAGTCGCCAAAGGGGATCAGGGCAAATGCGTCACGAATCTGTTGTTCTAATGGGTCCATGAGGTCAGGTCTGGGAAAGGGGTCTTTGGTTGTGGTGCTACTGCAATTGGGCTCTGTCTTTCTTTTTAGCCTTTTGCCGCCCGCCGATCAAGGGCCAAACCGCTTCTTGTGTGGGACTGGTTACTTTTTCTTTGGCCGGAAGGCGACTACGACCGAGGGGTCGGTCTCTAAGCTCGGGCCTTCAATCAATTCGATACAATAGGGGACCGCCTCAAAGAGTTCGGTCAAGGTTTCATCGATCGACTTGGGTGCCCCCGGCAGGTTGATCACCAAGCTTCTGCCCCGGACCACCGCCACCTGCCTCGACAAAATGGCAGTAGGGACATACCTGAGGCTGATCTGACGCATCCGTTCCCCAAACCCGTCCATCACTTTATGGGCAATGGCCAAGGTCGCCTCGGGGGTCACGTCCCGCAAGGCCGGGCCGGTGCCGCCGGTGGTCAGGACCAAAGCGCAGCCTTCTTGGTCGCAAAGCTCAACCAAGGCCTTTTCGATCAGCCCCTGTTCATCGGGGACCAACCGGGAAACCGGTTCAAACGAGGTGACCAAAACCCGGGTCAGCCACTCCTTAATTTTGGGGCCGCCCAGGTCCTCGTATTCCCCCCGGAAGGCCCGGTCGCTTACGGTCAAAACTCCAATCTTCACCATCGTTGAAAGCGCTTCTGGTAGGTTGACAAAGGCCGCCTTGAGGGCTACCCCCAAGGAAACGGGAAAACAAGATGACCGAAACCGAATACCACCAGTGGACCTCACTGGGCCACCAGCTCACCGACCAAGGGTTTGCCGCCCTCGCCCAAGGACGGGGCGAGTGGGGCCAGACCCAACTGGAATTGGCTCAGACCTACTTTGAACGGGCCCAAGACCGGCACTGGTTGACCTACCTCTTCCACCAGCGGTTTTTGTACCACCGGAGCCAACCGGACCCTACCCCGGCCTTCACCTTGGCGCACCGGGTCTTGGAAGGCTACCGGGCCTGCTTTGACCCCAAAGGGCAGATCCAATCCCTGCTGGAATGGGCCCACCTGTGCGGCGGTGCCGGGGAGCCCTACAAGGCTTTCTCTTTGCTGGCCAACGCCCTGGCCCTGGCCAAAGCCCAGGCCCCCCAACTGGTCTATCTGGTGCTTTGCGCCCAAGGGGCGGAGCACTTGGAGGCAGGGGAATTTGCCCAAGCGGCCCTGACCTTGGACCAAGCCCTGACCAAAGGGGCGCAGGCAGATGCTTGGCAAAAGGCTTGGTGCTTTGAGACCCTAGGCCGGGCCTTTCTGGGGGTTTATCGTCCCCAAAAGGCGGAGCGGTTTTTTAGGCTGGCCCTGGCCGAGTTTTTGGACCTCAAGGACAAAGCGGCAGTGAGCCGAAATTTCCATCCCTTGGTTGAGCTTGAAGGGCTCCTGGGGACCGGTTTTTCCCGGTCCGACCTTTGCTTGGCAGCTCGGTCCTGCCTCAAGGAAGCCTGAATTGGGCCTGTTCAAGCCAAAGTGGCAATCGCCTTTTTGAGCAACTCAGCCACTTCCTTGGCCAGCGGCATCATGTCTTCCCGGCCTACCGGCGCAAACATCTTGACCGGATGGGCGGCGACCACCTCGATCTTGCCGGCCCCGGATTCACGAATCACCACGTTGCAAGGCAACAGTAGCCCCAGGTCCGGCTCGGCGGCAATGCCCTTGGAGGCATAGCCGGGGTTGCAAAACCCCAGGATCCCGTAAGGAGCCATGTCCAGGTCCAGTTTGGTTTTCATGGTTTTTTTTACGTCAATCTCGGTCAGCAGGCCAAACCCAACGGCCTTAAAGGCCTCGATGGCCTTAGCCCGGACCTCGTCGTAGCTGCCCAAAACCTGGGTGCGTATCCCCAGGTCGGCACCGGACATCGGCTGGGAGCCGTAGGTTTGGTCCAGGTAGGCCAATATTTTGGAAGAGTCGGAAATTTTGTTGGCCCCGTCCACCAAAAACGGCACCCCGGATTGGCCGCTGAGCGCCTTGAGTTCCGCCCGGTCCTCGCCTTGGGCAGGAACCGTTTTGACTTGGTAGGAAAACCCCAGAAAATCGAGTTTTCTGCGAACTAGATGACAGTAAGGGCAATCTTCCAAGTTGTATAAAACCAGTTCATGATCCATAGGAGGCCTTTTGAATTTTGAGTCTTTGCTTGATTACAAGTTGCTGATCCCCGCTGCCATCATGCTCGGATTGGCACCGTTTGTGCCGGAACCGCACTTGGTGGAAAAACTGAGGATGTTGGTAAACGGAGACCTGAGAAAACCGATCGACATCTTTGACCTCTTTTTCCACAGCTGGCCTTTGGGGCTTTTGGGGTACAAGCTGGTCAAGGATTACCTGCTCTGAGCAACAGCCTAGAGGTTAAAGCCTCTAGGCTACAGTAAGCCCAACTACAAGGATTCAGTGGGCGGCGCAAAAAATCGTTTGGATCTTTTCAAAGAGCCCCACCATGTCTTGGTTGGCTACCGAATAAAGGGAAAAGTTCCCCTGCCTGCGGCTGGTCAAAATCCCTCGGTCCTTGAGCAAGGAAAGGTGCTGGCTCAAGGTGGCCTGGGCGATTCCTACGTACTGCTCCAACTGTTGGACCGAATGTTCGCCGGTCTGGAGCACACACAAAATCTTCAGCCGTTGCGGATGGGCCAATACTTTGAGGCAGCGAACAGCCTTGTCGATGTTTTCCTCTTGATCGTCAAACAAGGCCTCTAAGGTTTTGACCAAGTTGGGATTGGATTCAAGGGACTTTTTATTCATGTTCATCCTGCCTTTAGGGAAACGATGTTATAAGCTTATCTTAATATTCCCATGTTACAAACTGAAACTTATTCTGAATAACCTGTCAGCAAAGTCAAGTTAAACTTTTGGGCAGGGCCAATCCAAACCTCCATCCCCGAGTTGCAACCCTTTAGGGAGAAAGACCCGGCAGGCTCCAGGGCAATAAAAAAAGAGGGGCTGCTAAAAAGGGGAGGGGGATAAAAAGAACAGGCCGGGGAGAAAAAACCCTCCCCGGCCCCAAAAACGGTCAGTTCAAGCGGTAATAATCGCCGATTTCGGGGACCATGTCGTTTTCATACCGCCGGAAGGCGAGAAACTCTTGGTCTTCGATCCGGTTGTCCACCAGGGTCTTGAGCTTGTAGAAGTAATCCAAGTATTTGAGGATCTCCCGGACCATATCTTCTTCAAAGGAGCCCGAGATGATCACAAAGGTGAGGTCCGAAGACTCGGCCCGCATCAGTTCGATCCCCATTTGTTCGACACAGCGTCGGAAGAAGGGCGGAAGCTCTTCCCTGACCCCTTGGCCCAGGTAATGGGTCAGGATCCCATCGGCCCGCTCCAGCTCCCGTTGGGCCCAAGCGACTTTGGGGTCGGTCCAACGGACATGGCTGGCTTCGTGGCCCCAGGTGCTGGGGTTGGGTCTGGCTTCGGGCAGGTGCGGGTAGCCCACCAAATAATGGCTGGGGGTCACCAGACCGATGTGGTCGGAGGCACGGTGGAACTCCCGGAGTAACTCCTCCAAAAACACTGGCCCTTCCGCCCAATGGTGGCCAAAGAGTTCCGCATCGTAGGTGCAAGTCAAAAGCGGAGTGGAAGGCATACCCCAATGCATCAGCTCGTCGGTCTTGGCGCAAAGCTTCCGGTAGAAGTCTTGGGCCAACTCTCGGGCCACCTGATGGGCCCGGTCGGGATCATAAGGGGCCTTTTGCTCGCTGGTTTTGCTGGTGATCCGCTTGAGCGGCAGGCCCCAATGGCGGTGGTGGTATTCCCGGAAGTCCGGGTGCCCGGCATAGCCGATCTCAGCGTCCCACACCTGAACCCGGCCCATACGGCTACGCCCGAAAGCCACTACGTTGCTGCCCGGATGGACCAGGGGGTTGAATTCTTCACTGTTGGTCCGAGCCGAAGCCCCCAACACCGCTTCTGCTTCCACAAAATAATAATGCAGTCCTTCCTTCTCTAGCCATCCGTCCACGCCGGGGAAGCAGCTGTTCTCGGCCAGCCAGATCCCCCGGGGTCGGTCCCCGAAGATCCGGTGGTGGGTCCTTGCCGCCAGGGCAATCTGGGCATCCAGAGAGTCGGGCATACTTTCGAGGCAAGCGGGCATGCCGTGGGTCAAGGTGCAGGTCGATATCTCCAGGAAGCCTGAAAGTTCCAGGCTGCGGAAAGCACCGATCATGTCCTTGTGGATCACTTGGTGGTAAAAGTGGTCCAAGTTGTTCAACTGGTCCAGGTGCTTTTGGGCCGCCCAGATGTAGGCAGGCGGCTCCAGCCGGGCCTTCATCAAGGCGATTTGCGCCTTGGTGTGGCGTATCAGACGGGCCAAAAAGCGGCTCAGGTAGTCCTTGAACCTGGGGTGGCTGATCATGTAGGCTACCGGCGGGCTGATGTCCAGGCTGACCTGAAAGTCCACACCCTCGTTGGCAAGGTTCCGAAAGACCATCAAAAGCGGCATCCAGCTGTCCAGACAGTTGCGCAAAGCCCATTCCCCCGGCGGGTTGTGGACCTCCGCCCCCTCTTGGGTGCGGATCGGCCAGGGCATGTCCTTGAGGTAGCTGTCCCTAAACGGTTCGATCCGAAAGAGATTGGGCGAGTGCATGTGCAGGTGCAACATCACCTTGCCCTTGTTGTTGCTGTCCTGGCCCCGTTGGTGCCGCACCTCCCGCTGGCTGGTGTGGTACCAGGAAGCCCCCAGGCCCCGAACCGGGGCTTCGTTGGTGGCCCGGTCAAAGAGCGGACGAGGGGTGGTCAGGCTTTTGGAAACCGGGGTCAGCGCCGCTTCGTTGGAATAATGCCGGACAACGATCTCCGCCGAAAAACAACGGTCCGGTTCCACCTGGATATACAGGTTTTGGTGTTCCGAGAAGCAGTCCGCCAAGTGGCACTCCAGGTCCTTGCGTTCGATCCTCCGTCCCAAGTATTCTTCATGGATCTTGAGGTAAAAGCCCACCTGCTCCAGCCCGACCTTCCAGGTCTCGGCCAGAAACTTTTCCACTCCCTTTTGCTCCAACTCCCACCAAACCAGAATCCGTCGGTCACTGTGGGGCTTGAGCACTACTTTGGGGGTGAAGTGGTCCCGGTACACCTTGCCGGACTCGAACAGCACCAGTTCCTTGGCGGGCTCTTCCAGGTCGTACAGCACAAAGGCGGCGGAAAACTCTTCCCCGGCCTCGCCGGGGGTCCAGTCCCATTTGGTGGAATGGGCCAGCTCCCGTTGGAATTCCTGCCAAGGGTGGGAGGGGATCTTAAAATGCAGCACCATCTCCACCAGCGCTTGGTCCCAAAAGGCGTGGGGGTTCATCTCGAACAGGCTTTTCCTGGCCCCGGCCACCTCTTCGGGGGTCAGGCTCAAGGTCTTCACTTCCGGGCCAAACTGCTTGTCCAGCAACCTGGCCTTAAAAAACTCCCGGTGCCGGGTGGTAATCTCCAAGGTAACCCGCCAAGCCTCGACCTCCAAAGGCTCCTTGAGGCTCCATTCTTCGGTTTGGATCAGCTTGACCAACCCCAAGTCCGGCTGGGCCGAGTAGCCCCACTGACGCAGCTCCCATACTGTCTGCCGGTCTTCGGAAAAAACCAACTTACCCATCACCTGCTGGGCGGGGGTTTTGGGGAACTTGGCCTTGAAGGAACGTTCAAAAAAGCCCTTCATGTCGTGGAAAGGCTCGATTTCCGCCCGGGTCTTGAAGGCCGGGACAGGAGCGGTGGCCCGGAAAAAGAAGAAGGCCGGTTTGTGTTCTTCCAAGGTCAGTTCCAAGAGGGCGACCACTTCACAGGCCCCCAGGTTGGTGTGGGCGGTGAACAACTTCTCGCCGCCGACCATCTGGGCCGTCACCTCGACCGGGCGGCCTTGGATCCAACATTCGGGCAGGTGGTGGATGTGTAAGGTTTCAATCTTCCGCTGGTCGGCCCAAATCTCCACCCATTCGCCCTTGCCTTGAGACGAAAGGCTCTGGAGGTCCAGATTGCCCCAAACCAGCTTGTAAAGATTTTCATGTTCCTCCACCAAGTCCACCCAAGGGAGCGGCTTAAATTCCGATTCCACCTGGTAAGACAAAAAGGGAACCTTGAGCAGCTCCACCTTGTAGGAGGCTCCTGCCCGGAGGCCGAAGTAGAGGGGCCCCGAAGAGTTGGGTCTGGCGTACTCCACCGCCAAGGTGCCGACCTTAGGGGTGATCCGTACCAAAAAGTATTCGGAGGTGATGTCGATCGAAGGGAGCTTTTGCCAGTCAAAATAAAGCTCTACAAAAGGGCCGATCGCTTGGATCAGGGTCATGCCCTGGGTTTGGTACTGCCGGTTCATGGCACAATGGGGATCAGGTTAGTCTAAGCTCCCTATAAAGGCGGATCGCCTTCCAATAAGGCAGGGTGGCCACAAAGAGGACCAGGGCCCCAAACAGTTTCCAGGTGATGAGATGCACCTCCAATTCCAGGTTGGTCCTTCCTTCAAAATCGCTGACCAACCGCAACCTTGCCCCTTGGGGCACCAACGCAAACACCCCGGCCAAGACCCCCTGTTGGTAGGCATCCCCGCCGCCGTAACGGACTAAAAGCCGCTCCAGCCGCAAAGCGGCCCAAAGCCTTCCGGCCAAAACCTTGACCCGGTCCAGCAGGATCCCCTTGATCGGGTGGCCCCAGATCCGGAGCAGGTCCTTGAACCCAACCTTTTGTTTTTCCTGTTTCTTTTTTTTGTTCTTGGCCTTTTCTGGCTTGGCCGGGGCTTCCGGTGGGGCAGGCTTTTCCTCAAGCCCCTTTTTCAGCCCAAAAACCGAAACCCCTTTTTTTCCGCCTTCCAGCCAGAACCCGAGCCCTCCCCAGGCCATTTCAAAACAAAGGGGACTCAAGACAAACCGAAGACGAACGGGAAAGGCAAGCGGACAAAGGGCCAAACCCAACAACAGGAGGGACCAACCAACCCAAACCATCGGTTACACCGACTCTGCCGGGGGGGCTTTCTTTTTGGTGGCCTTCTCGTACAGCCCCAGCAGTCGGTCCAGGACCTCGGGGACCTTGTCCATCAGGTTTTCAATGCTGCCGGTGGCCAAGCTGTGGATGGAAACCTGTCCGTCCCGGATCACCAAAAAGGCTTCCGGGGTCAAAACCACTCCACCCCCGCCGCCGCCACCTTCGCCGTCCTTGGTGGTCTGTCCGTTGCCGAAGCCGAAGCCGATCTTCACCGAGTTGACCGGGATCAAGGTCACTTCGCCCACCTGGTAGGGCTCCCCGAAGACAGTTTCGGACTTGATCAGGTTCTTCAGCTGGGGGATAAAATCCTGTAGAAGGCCGTTTTTCATATTCTCCATGGTGCATTCTCCTCTGCGCCAAAGGTATCCGTTTTTGGCTCTTATGACAAAGGTATTTTTTTTAAGCTTCCCTCAGAGCAAAGCCGCCAAGAGAGGAATCCCAATCAGACTGCCCAAGGAGGAACCCAGGTTGGAGAAAACCACGACCAACAAAATGCGGGTGATCTCGTTGGACCAAAATCCCTTGAGGCTGGTGATGTCTTGGGGCAGGTTCTCAAAATCCGCCACCTTGGGCTTTCTGACCCAGGCCTCGGTCAGGCCCGAGACCCAACCGGCGGCAATCGCCGGATTCAAGGAGGTAAAGGGAGCGGCCAAAAACGCCACCAGGATGGTCAGGATATGCCCGCCCGCCAAGGCAGCCCCCAACCCGGCCAGGATCCCGTTGGCCAAAAACCACCGCTTGGCCATTTCAAAGCTGGTTTGGCTGTCGATGAAGGTAAAGCCGTAGGCAAACAAGGCGAGAACCAAACCGGGGAAGCCGTACTTGAGCAGGTTCACCCAACGAGAAGGAGGCGGAAGTTGGTCCAGCGGCTCCAAGTCCACCTCTTTTTCCATCCAAGACAAAATCCCCGCCAAATGCCCCGCCCCGACCACCGCCAAAACGGTTGCCCCCGGTGCCTGTTTGATTTTGGCGGCCAGGTATTGGTCCCGCTCGTCGATCAGGACCTCTTTGACCCCCGGCAGCTCTTTGGCCAGGGAGCTGATCGCTTCGGAGAGGACATCGGTTTGTTTGAGGGCTTCGATCTCTTCGGGGGTGATCTCCGGGGCGGACAGCCCTTCGGAGAACAGATGCGCCAAGGCCTTCGCCTTTTCAAAGAAGCCCAGCCTGCCCCAGCAGCGTTTGAGGGTCACGCTGACCGAGCGGTCCGCCAACACCACCTGGGCACCGATTTTTTCCGCCGCTTCCACGGCGGCCACCATCTCGGCTCCCGGTTTGACCCCGAGCTGGTCGCCCATTTTCTTTTGGAAAGAACTTAAAACCAAATTGGCCATCAACAGCCCCGACTTCCCCTCCTTGACCACCCGCACCACGTCCATTTGTTTCCAGTGGTCCGGGTGTTTGATCGAGTCGAACCTCGCTTGGCAGAGCTCAACACAAACCGAATCGGGCCGGTGGGCCTCAATGGCCTGGATCACCTCGGTAATCGATTCTTGGGAAATGTGGGCCGTGCCCAGCAACAAAAAGCGTTTTTCGCCGATTTGGAGTTCTTCGATCATCTGGGGCCGGGCCAACGGTGAGGCAGGTTCTTGCAGCGACAGGACCACCCTGGCTGAGGAAAGCTTAAGGCAACGGCTCTTCCTGCACAAGAGCAGATCGGGAAAAATTCTCGGGCCGGTTCTTGACAAGAGAGCGACAAGCCGTTAATACTGCTCGGATGCACAACTATTGTTTTTTGACTGACAGACCTACAGAGGGCAGATGAAACGTACGTTCCAACCGAACCAACGACAGCGAAGCAAAAAACACGGCTTCCGCAAACGCATGTCCACCCATGGTGGCCGGGCGGTGATCAATGCTCGTCGCCGTAAGGGCCGCAAAAAGCTGAGTGCTTAAACCGGCTTAGGTGCCTGCCCCCAAAAAGCGAAGACTCCGATTCCCTAGGAGCCTCAGGCTTGCTAAGAAAAAGGAGATCTCCCAAGTCTTTGCCCAAGGCCAGGCGTTCCGTGCGGGCTTCTTGAAGTTCAAATGGACTGCCGTTGAGGCAGGGCGGGCAAAGACGGTGATTTCCATATCCAAACGGGTCGGTTCTTCTCCACAAAGGAACCGGCTCAAACGGCTGATCCGGGAGAATTTACGTCAAAGCCCCGAATGGCTGGATCGACCGATAAACTTGGCCATTTACGTTACCGGGGCACCCCAAACGGCTCCGACTCTCAAAGAGGTGGCCTGCCACTTGGAACGTTTTTTTCGCCACCTGTCATGAACCTTGGTTTTCTCAGGAGATGGACGGTGGCCCCGGTTTTGGGGCTGATCTGGCTTTACAAGAAGATCATCAGCCCAATGCTTCCCCCCTCTTGCATCTATTACCCCACCTGCTCCGAGTACGCACACCAAGCCTTGGTACGGCACGGCCTGTTCAAGGGCTCGGTCTTGGCGGTCTGGCGGCTCTTGCGCTGCCAACCTTTTTGCCAAGGCGGGGTGGATGATGTGCCCTTGAAGTTCACCTTCCTAAAATCCTAGCCCTCTACAACCATGGACCGCAATATCTTACTCGCCTTTTTGCTCTCCACCTTGGTGTTGGTGGGGTATTACCAATTCTTTCCTCCCCAGGAAACACCCAAAAAGGCCGCCGGGACCGCAACCACTCTTTCGGCTCCCGCAACCGGGGCCGAAGCGGCCGGTGAAACCGCTTCGGTGACCCCCAGCGCCACTTTGGAAGCGGCCGGGCCTGCCGATTCCGCTGCTCCGGCTCCCTTGGCCGTGGCCAAAGATGTGGTAGTTGAAGCGCCCCACTACCAAGCGGTGATCGACACCAACGGCGGGACCTTAAAAGCCTTTTACCTCAAGGATTACCTTTACGCCGGTCCAGACCCGAAGCCCTCGAACAACTGGATCTACCACTTGATCGGCTACAAGGAAAAAACCGCCTATGACCCCCAACGGTGGGTCAACATGGTGGGACACAACCAGCCCCAGTGGCAGGTCCTCCCCTTGAAGGAACAAAACCCCGCCCAGTTTTACGGAACCTCCAGCGAACGTTTGGAAGTCCAGGGAGAGGCCACCGAACTGGTGTTGGCCGCCAACCTGCAAAACGGCCTGCGGATCACCAAGACCCTGACCTTTCACCCGGAAGACTACCTGATCACCCTGCAAGTTGCCCTGGAAAATCCAACCGACAACCCGATCAGGGTCAAGCCCAGCTTCAACATGGGTGCCGGCAACGAGATCGTGGAGCCCGACCAGTTCAACCACCCCCAACGGGGAGCGGCGATTGTGGACGGTAGCTTCAAGACCTACAGCGACAGCGATTTTGAAACCCCCGTGGAGCTGCAAAAACTCCGCTGGGCCGGGGTGATGGACACCTATTTCATCTCTGCCTTAAAGCCCCAAGGGGAAGAAAATTTCTCTTTGACCCTTGAAGGGGTGGAAGCTTTGGCCCATGGGAACAAGATCCTGGTCCCGACGATGTTGTACCAAGAGCCGGAGTTTGAACTTCGCAGCGGCCAAAGGTACAAAAAGACCTTTGATCTTTACCTGGGCCCCAAAGTCCAAAGGGAGATGGAAAAATATGACCAACGGCTCCCGGCGAGCCTTGACCTGGGTTGGTTCGACTTCCTGGCTTACCCGATGTTGGCGGTTTTGCGGTGGCTTTTCAGCTTGGCCCACAACTGGGGGGTGGCCATCATCCTTTTGACCCTGGTAGTCCGGGCTTTGTTGTTCCCGCTGGCCTTCAAGGGAATGCTCTCCATGCGCCGGATGGCCAAGCTCAACCCAAGGATGAAGTACCTGCGGGACAAATACAAAAACGACAAGGACCGGCTCAACCGTGAGGTGATGGAGCTGTACAAGAAGAACAAGGTGAACCCCATCGGCGGCTGTCTGCCCTTGTTGATGCAGGTGCCGGTCTTTATCGCCCTCTATTCGGCCTTGATGCCGGCCATCGAGTTGCGCCACCAGGGCTTCGCCTTGTGGCTGACCGACCTTTCGGCCACCGACTACACCTTGATCCTGCCCTTTCTGATGGGTGCCTCGATGTTCCTGCAACAACACATCACCCCCCAACCGGCGATGGACCCGGTCCAGGCCAAGGTGATGAAGTTCATGCCCTTGGTGCTGGTCTTTTTCTTCTTGGACATGCCTTCGGGGCTGGTTTTGTACTGGGTGGTCAGCAACATCCTGACCTTGTTCCAACAACTGTTCTTCAACAAGATCAAGGAAGCGGAGATCGAGCACTAAAACGGTTTGGCCCCAAACAAAAAAGGGAGGGCACCTCACACCGGTGCCCTCCCTTTTTTTTGCCTTCCAGAGAGCAGAAAACTAAAACTGGAGATGAAAGCCTACCAAAGGAAGCTTCGGGGCCTTTTCGGCCCTCAAGGTGGGCAAGGCCGGACTGCGGTGTTCGTTGATGCCTAAGGGCATGGCCCCGTCAAATTCGTTGGGCCGAGGGGCCTGTTCATAAGGGAAGACCGCTTGCCGTTGCAACTGCAATCCCCCAAAGATCGCCCCCGCAAAGGTGCCCAGCGCCATACCGGTGAAGGTGGAGTTGGTAAAATCCGAAGAGGGGCCGATCGGGTCGAGCAGCCAAACCATCACGCCCAAGGCGGCTCCGGCGGCGGCCCCGCCGAGCGAGAATACCGCCAGGGTTTTCAGGGCCGGTTCGCCTTCGTCTTGCGCCAGCGCCGGGCGGGGTGCCGTCCAGACCCAAAGGACGGACAAAACCAAGGCCAAGGTGACGGATTTTTTAAACATCGGTGCTCAAAAAGAAGGTTGATCCAAAGGCCAAGGTTCCCAAAGCCAACTGCCTGAAGTCAAGGTTACCCTATAGAAATGCAAATTCCGTTCATCTTGTCCCCAGTTGGGCGAAAAAGTCCAGAAACCTCGCCCCAAAGACCTCCAGCCGGTATTTGGCCCGGTAGTCGGCTCCCGCCTCCTTCCCCCAGGCTGGATATTGTGCCCCTGCCTGCTTGAGCCCCTCCGCCAAAGCTTCGGCGCTGATCGTTGGGCACAGCCAGCCGTTGCGCCCCGAATCCACCAACTGGGGCAAGGTCCCCACCCCAAAGGCAACCACCGGGATCGAAAGGGAAAAAAACTCGACCAGCACCCGACAGTTGACTTCGCTGCCCAGGCTGGGGATCACGCCGACTTGGACGGACTGCAAAATTTCAAAAAGATCGGACCGTTGACCCACCACTGTCACCTGTGAATCCAGGCCCAGGCTGGTGATCTTCTCTTTAATGTTTTGTAGCTCTAAAGGGTATTCCTCCAGGTCCTTGACCAAAAGCAGCAGGTGCGACTCCGGCTCGGCCAGCAGGGCAAAGGCTTCCAAGCAGATTTGGTGTCCCTTGACCGCTTGGGTGCGACCCAAAAGACAATATACGGTTTTTCCCTGGGGCAGCTCCAAAGGAGCGGGGCTTTGGTCCCGGCCACCAGCGGGCCGACTCGCCAGGGGAGGGGCTCCATAATACAACACCCCCACCTTTTGTTCCGGTCCCACCAGTTCCCGGATCCAATCCGCAATCTGGCTCCCGGCACCAAGCACCCCGTTGCAGCCCTGGGGGCCATAGGCCCAGCGGTTTAAGCCATTGGTTTTGGGCCGCCTCGCTTCCCCCCGCACCCGGACCAGCACCAGCCCCGGCCAGCGTTTACGAGCCAAAGAGAAGATCCAAGACCCGGAAGACTTAAAACTCACCACCACTGGCAACCGGCCCTGGGAGAGCCGGGCTCGGAGTTTACGGTAGTTGCCCCACTGTACCCAAGGCCGGTTGTTGTCCAGGTCCAGCTCGGTCCAAACGGCCAGCCCCGCTTGGGCCGCCCTTTGGGCCACCGGGCTGGCGGCATTGGCCAGAACCGTGACTTGGTGCCCCGCCTGGGTCAAGGCCAAGGCGAGGTTAAAGGCATAATGGGCCTCGGCGTTCCACCACCTGGTGTTGATCGCCAAAAAAAAGTCGGTTGGTTCCATACCCAAGGTTGTACCCTGCCCGGTTTTTTTTGGCAAAGCCTTGTGTGACTTGCCCGGTTGCCTTAAGCTTCATAGCCAGAGTGGAGACCTGCATGCGTTTGTACCTGATCCGTCGTTTTTTGTTGATCCTGCCTACCGTCATCGGGATCACCCTGCTCACCTTCCTGATCACCCGAGTGGTGCCAGGCGGGCCGATTGAGCAGGCCTTGATGGAACGGCAGTTTGCCGCCCAAAAGACCGAGTCCAACAGTGCTCGGCAGGGGCTGAGTCCTGCGGACCTGGAATACCTAAAAAAAATCTACGGCTTCGACAAACCGATCTACCAAGCCTACCTGGAGTGGCTGGGCCGGGTGGTGCGGCTGGACCTGGGGGAAAGTTACCGGTACAATGAACCGGTTTGGGACCTGATCAAGGCCCGTTTGCCCGTTTCCCTGTACTACGGTTTGGTCACCTCGATCCTCACCTATCTGGTTTGTATCCCCTTGGGAGTCTTGAAAGCGGTCAAGGACAAGACCTGGGTGGATTCGGTCACCTCGGTTTTGATCTTCACCGGTTACGCCGTACCGGCCTTTGTGCTGGGCCTGATCCTGTTGGTCTTTTTTGGCGGTCGGTTGGAATGGTTCCCGATGGAAGGGTTTACCTCCCGGGGCTTTGAAGACCTGAACCCCTTGGCCAAGGCGGGAGACCTGCTCTACCATTCGGTCCTGCCCTTGGCCTGTTATCTGGTGGGGGCCTTTGCCTCCATGACCGTGTTGATGAAAAATTCCTTGCTGGAAAACCTTTCAGCCGACTATGTCCGCACCGCCTTTGCCAAAGGTTTGACCCAAAGGCAGGTGATCTGGGGCCATGCCTTGCGCAACAGCCTGATCCCCATGGCCGCCAGTTTCGGCAACAACATCAGTCTGGTTTTTACCGGCAGCTACCTGATCGAAACGGTGTTTAACATTGACGGCCTAGGGCTTTTGGGCTTCCAGGCGATCACCGAACGGGATTACCCGGTGGTCTTGGGCAGCCTGCTGTTGACCAGCCTGCTTTTTTTGTTGGGCAACATCCTTTCGGACCTTTGTTTGGCTTGGGTTGACCCCCGGATCAGGTTCACTTGAAAGTCGGCCCACCAAGGACCTACAAGGCTTAGCACGGGGTTTGCATTTACCTTCTCAAGAACAACCAACGATCGGAGGATTATGTTCGGAGAAAAGGTAAAACCCAACCCTGCTTTGGTCACCTACTGGGTGAAGCTGGGAGACCAATGGGACCAAATGGGCCGGGTCAATGAAGCCACCCGGTACTACCAAAAGGCATTGGAGATGAGCCAAAAGGTGTTCGGACCGACCCACCAAACCACCAAAGCTCTCAACGCCAGAATCGGCGGTTTAAGCCACCTCTGACCTCAGGGGGGGCACAATCCCCCTCTTGAGGGTCCCTTTTGAACAAACCCAGCAGAACCACTTGGAAGCAGGAGTTGAGTTCTAGGCTTAAAACAGCGGCGCAGTTTGCCGCCCGTTTTGGCTTGGCCCCCCTGACGCTGGCCTCCTTGGAGTCTCGGCTGGCCTTTGGACTGACCCCATATTACGCCAATCTTTGTGAGCAGGAACCGGCCTTGTTGCGTTCGGTCTTGCCCAGCCCCCTCGAACTGACCTCCTCCCCCTTTGAGCTGCAAGACCCGATGGTCGAGGAACGGGACAGCCCGGTGCCTTGTATCGTCCGCCGTTACCCCAACCGAGCGCTTTTTCTGCTCACCCCCCATTGCCCGGTTTATTGCCGGTATTGCACCAGAGCCCGGAAGGTGGGCAAGGGAGAGCACAAGCTGGGCAAGGCCCAGTGGCAAGAAGGATTGGATTGGCTCAAAGAACAACCCCAGATTGAGGAAGTGATCTTGAGTGGCGGGGAGCCTTTGTTGCTCGGAGATTCTGCCTTGGGTTGGCTGTTGGGGGAACTGGCCCGACTCCCGCAAATTCGTTTCTTGCGGTTCTCCACCAAAGCCGTGGCCACCTTGCCCCAACGGATCACCCCCGGACTGGCCAAGCTTTTGGGCCGACACCAGCCGTTGTTGCTCAACCTACATTTTGTCCACCCCGCCGAACTGACCGCCGAAGTTGCCCTGGCGCTCTCTCGGCTCCGCAAGGCCGGGGTGATGTTGGCCAGCCAAACGGTGTTGCTCCAAGGGGTCAATGACGATCCCCAGACCCTGGCCGCTTTGTTCAAGGGGCTTTATGGTCTAGGGGTGCGGCCTTATGCCCTGTACTTGTGTGACTGGATCACCGGAGCTTCCCACTTTCGGGTCGGCCCTACCCGGGCTTTGGAACTGATGGGAGAGCTACGGCAAAGCTTAAGCGGCGTGATGCTGCCCAAATTGATCGCCGACCCGCCCGGCGGCAAGGTGGACCTCGCCACCGCTCCCGAACCGGGCGAAGGCGGAGTTTGGCTCACCAACTGGAAGGGAGAACGGGTCTTTTGGCCGGAGCCCTGACCCAGCACCCACAGCCCCAAGGGCTCTATTTGCCGGTTTGCCGCAGGTCCCAGGTTGATGGCGGCCATCACCTGGGACCTGCGGCATCCGCCCGGTAGGGTTCTAACAGACAATACTCCGCCCCGGCCTTGAGGTTCTGGTCGAGCACCTGCCAGTCACTGACCAAAGAAGCCATCACCAAGGCCACTGATTGCACCTGCCCTTCCAGGTCCAAACCTCATATTCCCGGTTCCGCTCAATCACTGCGGTGCCCAAGACCCCGGCATCAACAGGTCCCAAAAATCACCCGTTAAGGGTTGTCAGGGCCTGCTCAAACATCGCCAGCCCCTTTTGCCCATCGGTCGCCTGTTCGATCCGCCCCTAGAGGGAAAGCATCCAGTGCAACAATTGGAGGTCCGAGAAGTTATCGTCGATCAAAAGCAGCCTTTGTGATCCGCAGCCCCGGCTCGGCAGCCTTGGGGACCCGCAGTTTGAGTTTCATGGGCACCCAGGTGGGAGAAGGTTTTGAGGACCCCCACAATCGGTTGGGGGAACAGTCTTGGGGGAAATTTTTTTGGGTGGTAAGGGGCCGTAGCCCCCAACTTGCTAGCTGACCTTGCCGGACTCAAATTCTTGGGTTCGCAGCGGTTGCCCCCCCAGGGACAAGGCATGGTCGCCACAATAAAACCGGTGCCCCTCCACCCGCAAGGGGGCGGCAAAAAACTCGTCCACCGTGATCGCTTTGGGTTTGGGCAAGTCCAATTCCCCTTCGGCCTGTACCACTTGGCCCAATTCGGCCCAGCTCAAGTCCACAACTTCCAATTTCTTCTTTTTTTCCACCGCCAACACCATTCCTTCCGAGTCCACCCCTCTAAGCTTGGCCGTCGCCAGATTGCTGGCCACCAGCACCTTGCGGCCCAGTAGCTCGGCTTCAGTGTAGTGGGCCACCAGTCCCGAAACGATGGTCCTGACCTCGCCGCCGCCCAGGTCAATCCGTTCCACATAAAGCCGCTCCGCTTCCGGGTGCCGCCTGACCTCCAAGATTTGGCCGACCTTGATCTCTACCTTGGCCCAGGCGGTCAACGGGTCTGGGGCTGAAGTCTCGGCATCCCCCTCAAAGTGCCGTTTGCCGGAATATTTTTCCTTGAGCGGCAAGATCAACTTGGGGTCCAACTTGGGGAACAGCAACATCGCCGGTCCCGGTTCCACTGCCTCCAGGTGCCCCCAGGTCCCGGTTTGGTTAAACTTGGGTTCCTGCAAACCAAAAAGCCCCAGGATTCTTAGGCCAGTAGCGGGTAGGTAGGGGGAAAGCAAATGCCCCAGGTCCTGCAAGAGGTACAGCAGCGCCACCAGAATCAACCGGGCGGCTTTGGGGTCGGACTTGATCACCTTCCAGGGTTCGGAGTCATGGAAATACTTGTTCCCCATCCGGCCCAAGGAAAGAGCGGTCTTGAGCGCCTCTCGGAGCTGGACCTGTTCGAGCTGGTCTTTGGCCTGCTGCCCCACCTTGGCCACTTCGGCCAAAAAAGGTTCTTGGGCCGAACCTTGGAGGCTGCCCAAAGGTCCGGTGAAATTTTTGTGGTAAAAGACCAACACCCGGTTGAGCAGGTTGCCGATGTTGTCGATGAAGTTGCTGTTTACGTCCTCGATCAAGGACTCCCAAACAAAGTTGGCATCCGAAGATTCGGGCCGATTCGAGAGCAGGTAGTACCGCCACAAGTCAATAGGGATCAGCTCCTTGAGTTCCAGCACGTCGTTGCCGAAGATCCCCAGGCTCCTGGATTTGGAGAACTTGCCGCCCTCATAGTTGAGGTATTCGGTGCTGTTGATGTGGTGCAGCAAGGTCCAGTCCTTGCCGGTGCCAATCAGGCTGGCCGGGAAAACCACGGTGTGAAAGGGGATGTTGTCCTTGGCCATAAACTGGTACAGGTGGGTCCCTTGGGGGTCAAACCACCAACGCCGCCAATCCTGCGGAAAGCCCCGTTTGGTGGCGGAGATGTAGCCGATCGGCGCATCAAACCAAACGTAAAATACCTTGTTTTCATAACCCACCTTGGGCACCGGCACCCCCCACTTGAGGTCACGGGTAATGGGCCTAGGCATCAAGCCCCGGTCCACCCACCCTTGGGTCGTGGTCACCGCATTGGTCACCCAGCCGCCCTCTTTGGAGGAACGTTTCTGGAACTCGACCAGCGGCCCTTCCAGCTTGGGCAGGTTGAGGTAAAGGTGCTTGGTGGACTTGGTGGTCGGTGGATTGCCGCAGATTTGGCATTTCGGCTCCAAGAGTTCGGTCGGCTGGAGCAGCTTGCCGCAAGCCTCACACTGGTCCCCCCGAGCCCCGGCCTTCCCGCAATGGGGGCAGGTCCCTTCCACGTACCGGTCGGCCAGAAACATTTGGTCTTGTTCACAATAGGTCTGGAGGCTTTCCTCTTCGACCACAAAACCATTTTTTTCCAGGTCCAGGAAGATCTCCTGGGTCACTTCGGTGTGTTCGGGGTGGCTGGTGCGGCCAAAAAAATCAAACCGAATGTCAAAGGCCTCGTACACCTGTTTGTGGATCTCATGGTACTTGTCGCAGATCTCCTTGGGACTCAAGCCTTCTTCCCGAGCCTTGTTCTCGGTGGCGGTACCGTATTCGTCGGTCGCACAAATGTAGAGGGTTTCGTAGCCCATCGCCCGACAATACCGGGCGTAAACGTCTGCCGAAAGCACACAGCCGATGATGTTGCCCAGGTGGGGCACGTTGTTGACGTAGGGTAAAGCGGAGGTGATCAGGCGCTTCATGGGGTCGGGGAAAAAAGGTTGGTTTGGCCCCCAACGTTTCGGGGGGCCTTTGGGAGAGCTACACCGAGGCTAGGTCAACCAAGTCGGAGGGCTCCAAAATCAAGACGATGTCCCCGCTGCCCAAGATGGTCGAGCCACTCAAGCCGGGGATCTTGGTCAGATAAGATTGCAGCGGCTTGACCACGATTTCTTGTTGGTTGTACAGGTCGTCCACCACCACACCCATCACCTTGGTCCCCACTTGGATAAAAACCACGCTGACCACCCGGTTGGGGTCCGGCTCCTTTTCGGGCAAGGCCAACAGGCGGGAGAGGCGGGCCACCCCAATGATGTCGCCCCGCAGGTTGATCGCCTCTTTTTGTTTGAGCTGGTGCAATTCGCTTTCCTTGATCTCGATCGACTCTTTGACCGATTCCAACGGAATGGCAAACATCTGGCCCCCCTCGATCACCAAAAGCGCATCGATCACCGCCAAGGTCAGAGGCAGCAACAAGCGAATCTGGGTCCCCGCCCCTGGTTCGGATTCCACGTCCACACTGCCGTGGATCTTGGAGATGTTGGTCAAGACCACATCCATCCCCACCCCTCGGCCCGAGATATCGCTCACCTGATCGGCAGTGGAGAAACCAGGGTGGAAGATAAAGGCATTGATGGTCTTTTTGTCCAAGGTCGGCACCTGTTCGGGACGGATCAGACCCTTTTCCAAGGCCTTTTCCAGCACCCGTTCGGTATTGATCCCCGCCCCATCGTCGATGATGTCGATGGCAATGGAGCTGCCCAGGTGACTGGCTTTGAGGATGATGTTGCCCATCTCCGGCTTGCCTGCAGCAATCCGCTTCTCCGGGGTTTCCACCCCATGGTCGCAGGAATTCCTAATGATGTGCACCAATGGATCGCCGATCATCTCGATGATCGACTTGTCGATCTGGGTATTTTCCCCAATCATCTGCAACTGGATGTTCTTTCCGGTTTTGCGGCTGATGTCCCGGACGATCCTAGGAATCTTTTGGAACACCGTCTTGACCGGGATCAACCTCATCTCCATCAAGGTGGTCTGGAGGTCTTCGGAGATTCGGTTGAATGCCGCTTCCACGGACCGAAGGTTGGTAAAGACATGGGCAGGCAGATTGGCCCCGGCCATTTCGCCTAAGGTGTGGTTGAAGCTGTTCCTGGCGATGATCAATTCGCCGATCAGGTTCATGAAGGTGTCCAAGCGGTAGGAATCCACCCGCATGGTTTTGAGTTCCGAATCCTTGTCCTTGTCCGCCTGAGACTGGGCCGGGGCGGCCGGAGCCGGAGCGGGGGCGGGTTTTTTGGCCGCCGGAGCCGCCTTTTCTGCCTCCGGCTCTTTGGCCTTCGCCTTGGTTTTACTCGGTTCGGAAGCCTGCAGGTATTGGTTCATCAGCTCTTCAATCTTGAGCCCCAAGTCCATCGCCGGGCCTTGCACCTCACCGGAGTTTTTTTCCCCGGCCAAGACCGACATTACCAAATCGTCATACTTCTTGAGCAGCTCCAACAGGTCCTCGGCACCGATCTTTTCGGCGGCCCCCGACAGGGTCCTGACCGTACGGTTGAGTACCATCAGGTTCTCTTCGCCAATCTCTCCGGAGGCCAACTCTCCGCCTGCCACCTGGATGGCTACCAGATGTTGACTGCAGAGGTTCTTGAAAACGTCAAAGGCGCTGAGCCCGGCCGGAGCTTCCTTGGAGGCAGGTGCCGCCACAGCGGCTTTGGCTGGTGCAGCTCCGCCGCCCAAATAGCGGTCCAATTGGCCAACCACTTCGTCCACCGAGATCATGCCGATGTCTTCGTCCATTTTGATCATAAAGATCAAGGTCCGCAGCAGGTCCAAGCCCTTCAGGGTCAAGTCCGCCAACTCGGAAGAATAGGCGGCGCTGCCTTTTCTGACCTTGTCGAAAACGGTCTCCATCTTGTGGGAAAGCCTGGTGATCTTGCCAACGTTGACGTAGGCCGCAGTGCCTTTGATGCTGTGGGTCGCCCGGAAGACCTCGTTGATCGCCTCTTCGTCCCCTGGGCTTTGTTCAAGCTTGAGCAGGTTGGCTTCAATGGACTGGAGGTGTTCCTCCGCCTCTTGGACAAACTCGCCGATCAATTCCTTGACCATCGGCCCGTCTTCCTCCGGGGCGCTTTTGGCCGGTTCGGGTGCGGGAGCTTCGATCTTGGGGGTCGGTTCGGCGGCTGCTTTGGGTTGGGCATTGGGTGCCTGTGGGGTACCGGCGGCCAGGGAGTCCAACAGTTCCATGGTGGTGGAAAGGTCGTATTCGCTTCGCTGGGCTTCCACCAGTTCAAAGACCATCAGCTTGAGCAGGTCGATCGCCGGAAGCAGGGTGTCCATCAACTCGGGGGTGATCTGCATGGTCTCTTTGCGGATCATGTCAAAGAGAGTCTCCAACTTGTGGGCCAAGTGGTTGATGTCATCAAGGCCCATGAAACCGGCGGTCCCCTTGATGGTGTGCATCACCCGGAAGATCCCGTTGACGATGGTCAGGTCCTCGGGGTTCTCCTCGATGTTCAGGAGGTCGTTTTCGATGGCATCAAAGGCCTCGTGGCTTTCTTCCACAAAACCCTGGATCAGGTCATCCAATTCGTCGGACATAGCTCCCCTTCGGTTTAACCAAGCAGCATTTTGGCATTTTGAATCAACTGGTCGGCTTTTACCGGTTTAACCAGATAAAGATTGGCTCCCGCCTTGAACCCCTGCATCTTGTCCTCTGCTTCCGCTTCGGTGGAGACGATGATAATGGGGACATTCTTGTGCTCTTCCGAAGACCTGATCTCACGGCAAAAGGTGAAACCGTCCATCTTGGGCATATTGATGTCCACCACCATCAGGTCGTAGTGGGTGGACATCGCCTTTTCCAAGCCATCGTAGCCGTTCTCCGCTTCCGCAACGATGTATCCGGCGGACTTGAGCATCACGCTGTGTAGATTCCGCACAATCGGAGAATCGTCGATCACCAACACTTTTTGGGCCATGGGTCCTACTCCAACTCGTCTATCGCCTGTTCCAACGCACTTTGAAGGTCCGCTTCAGCCCCTTCGGACAACTCCCTTAACACCGGCAACAACTCGGAAAGCCCCAGCGCCCGAGCCGCTTCAACCGCTTCGATCTGCACCCAGGTGGAAAGAGAAATCAGGAAGGGCCGCAAAAGCGCCCCGGCGCTTTTGAGCCGGAACAAAACCACCACCTGGATCAACTCTACATCAACCTGTTCGTTTTCTCCCGCCTTTTTGTGGATCAGGCCGGAAACAAATTGCACCAGCTCCGGGTCCTCCGACAAGGTCGCCAGCCCCCGAACCGCCTCGACTCTCACCGCCGGGGCCGGATCGGCAATCCCTTGGGTGATTAAGTCATAGGTCAATTGACCTAGGTTTGCCAAGACTTTGAACGCAACCACTCGAATTGGTTCTTCCGGGTCCTGGGCAGAGGCCAGGATTTTGGCCGGGGTTAGGCCGGGGTCCTCCGCCCCAAACAGCCCAATGGCCAAGGCTCTCTGTTCGGGAGTAAAGGACCGAATGTAGGCGGCGACCCCACAACTTTTGTCTTCGGAGCCCAGCTGGATCAGGGCGTTGTCGATCGCTTCCTTGACATCGCTTTCTGATTCCTGCTGCATCTGTTCGACCAACGGGGCCACCCAGGTCGAGGCCCAGTGTTTCTGCCCGGCGGCCCGGCCCACCAATTCGGCAGCGCTTTTGCGCACTTCGGGGCTTGGGTGGGAAAGGCCTTGGCTCAACTCCGCCTTAAATTCTCCGACCTCCTGGACCGGCAAAAACCTCAATCCGGCGGCAAACAAGACCGGGTCTTCGCTGCCCAAGGCCAACCGGAAAAACCGCTCCGCCCCTTTGGGGTCCAGGGTGGCAGCAACCTCCAGGGCTCCGGTTTTTTCGGCAGGTGCGGCGGTGGGGGAAGAAAGTTTTTCCAAGAAAGGGGACAGGTCTTTGTCGGTTTGGCGGCCCAAAGTGGCGATCACCTGCTCCCGGACCGGCAGACAAGAGTCCCCCAGGTAAGGCAGCAGCGCATCCCGCCCGGAATCTAGCCTAAGGAAGTCAAACAGTTCAACCGCCATCAGACGGTGTTCCTCCGCCCCGGTGGCCAACACCGAAGCCAAACAGGGGAGTATTCCTTGGGGTTTGAGGCCCATCCGTTCTTCGGCGCTTAAGCCCACCACGATGTGGTGCAGGGCGGCGACCATTTCGGAGGCAAAAAAACCCGGGTCTTCGGTAGCCATCACCTCAATCAGTGCTTCTGCCGCTTCGGAAATAACAATCTTGCCGATCCCCTGGATGCAGGTGATCTTGACCACCAAGTCCGGGGATTTGAGGTTGGACCGCACCAACCGCAGGGCCTTGGCCCCGCCGATGGAGGTGATCCCTCGAACCACAGCGCAGCGCATCCATTCGTCTTCCACCCCCAGGTAGGTGGAAAGAATCTCCAGGTGGGTCGAGTCGCCCACCGCACCCAGTCCGTCTGCCGCCGTCGCCGAGACGTTCACATCTGAGTCGTCCAGCGCCACCACCATGGCTTTGATGCTGGCATCCGAATGGATGGCCAAGAGGCAGTCCACCGCAAACTTGCGTACGTCCCGGTTGCGGGATTGTAATTCCTTGGCCAGCATCGGCACCGCCAAGTCCCCCAACCGTACCAGGATCTCGCAGGTCAGATTGCGCAACCTAACATCTTCGGTCCCCAGGTTTCCGATCGTCTCCAGGACCACCGGTTCCCCGCCCAGACCGGCCAGTGCGGCGGCGCAAGCTTCGGCCACGGCTACCGAAGGGTCGTTCAGTCCTTTGGCCAAGTAGGGGACCGCTTCATTAAATCGCCCATACTCCAAGTCCTCGGCGGCATACCTCCGGTTGGTTTCGTCACCATGTTGGAGCTCGTTGATCAACCTCCCAAATTCGGACAACCGGTTTTCGTCACTCATGGAGCCTCTGCCTTTGGAGTTCCCTACTTTTGGTAGGAAAGGGATTTTTGGAATTTGACCAGCTTGAAGGCAGCACTCAGCTTGCCGACCGATTCGGAATGGCCCAAAAAGATAAAGCCCCCGGGGTTGAGTGCGTCATAAATCCCGCCAACCACCTTCTTGCGGGACTCTTCGTCAAAGTAAATCAGCACGTTCCGGCAGAAGGCGAAGTCAAACCCCTGCATCCGCCTCATCCCCATCCGGTCCATCAGGTTGAGCTGGCTGAATTTCACCTGCCGGGCTACATCGGCCTTGACCTTGTAATGCCCGGACTGGACCTCAAAATAGCTGGACAGCACCTTGGGCGGGACATCCTTGACCGACCTTTGGTCGTAAACCCCCGCTTGCGCCTTGGCTAGGATCTTGGTGTCCAGGTCGGTGGCGACCACTTCAAATTGCCATTTCGCAAAATCCGCCACCGCTTCCTTGACCATCATCACCAAGGTGTAAGGTTCCTCGCCGGAGGAACAGGCAGCACTCCAGATCCGCAGGCGGAAGTCCCCTTTCTTGCGTTTTTCCGCCAACACCAACGGCAGAGCCTCTTCCACAAAGGATTCCAATTGGGGGATGTTGCGGTAAAAATAGGTTTCGTTGGTGGTCAACTCTTCAAGCAATTGGTTCATCTCATTGCCACCCCCCAGCTTGAGCAGGCGAAAGTACTCCTTGGCCGAACTGGAGTTGGTCGCCTGCATCCGCTTTTGGACCCGCTTTTCAATGAAGTAAAATTTCTTTTCCTCGAAGAACATCCCGGAGGTAGCCAGGACCAAGTCCCGAATGGGGACCAAGTCTTCGGCGGGGATGGCGGGGGAGTTGTCAACCAATAGAGTCATGCCATTTCTCCGGCGAGATGGAGGATTTTCTCGGCGATTTTATCATCGTCAAGAATATACTCGGCCCCGCCCATTTCAACCACTCTTCCGGGCATACCAAAAACCACACAACTCTTTTCCGACTGGCAGACGGTGTGGCCCCCAAGCTTGCGTAGCTCGGTCAAGGCCTTGGCCCCATCGGCACCCATGCCGGTTAACATCACCCCCAGCCACTGCTTTCCCAGCGCTTCAATGAGGGTTTCAAAAAGTACATCCACCGAAGGCATATAGATCTTGCCTTGCACTTCGTTGTAGAGCTTCACGGTCAAAACCCGGTGGTTGCGGTGGGCGATGGCCATGTGCTTGCCGCCGGGGGCGATGTAGATGGTTCCGGCTTCGATGACCTCGCCTTCCTCTGCCTCTTTGACCTTCATCGGGCAAAGGTTGTTCAACCGGTCAGCAAAGCTTTTGGTAAACTTCTCGGGCATATGCTGGGCGATCACCAAAGAGCCGGGGAAGTCCGCCGGGAATTCGGGCAACAGGCTCATCAAGGTTTTGGGCCCCCCGGTGGAAACCCCGATCCCCACCAGCACCCCTTGGGGTCCCTTGGGGACACTTGACGGCACCGACAAGGACAAACCGGAATGGGAGTCCGAGCCCAAAGACGGCATCGCCCTGGGGCCAGGGCTAGTGCTGAGACTGGATCTGGGCAAAGGTTTAGCCGCTACCGGGGTCCGTTTGGTAAAGGTGTTTTTGGCCCTGGAAGCCGCCGCTGCCTTGATCTTCTCCCGGATCTGGTCCCCTTGGGTGTCGATGTCCCGAGAAATGGAACCCGAAGGTTTGGCCACAAAGTCAACCGCCCCCAATTGCAGCGCCTCGATGGTTTCGTCCGCCCCTTCCTGGGTCAGCGAACTGATCATCAACACCGGCCTGGGGTAGTCCCGCATGATCAACTTGAGCGCTTCCAAGCCACCCATCTGGGGCATGTTCACGTCCATGGTGACCACATCGGGGTCCAGGCTCTTGACCTTCTCCAGGGCAAACTTGCCGTTGAGAGCGGTACCCACCACCACCAATTCGGGGTCCTTTTCGATGATCTTGGAGAGCTCGGCTCGCATCAGCGCCGAATCGTCAACCACCAGTACGGAATAGGGCATAAGGTCCGGTTGGGAGATTAGGTGTGACTCAGCAGCAAGCGGTCCTCTGCCTCGAGTTTTTCCAGTTCGTTTTGAACCCCGGTCAGGGCCTCAATCCCATCCACGTCATTGGTCCCCTGGGCCTGCCGCAACGTGGCGGCAATGTCCATCAGTACAACGATGGCATCGGTCTTATCGTCCTTGCTCATCCCTTTGATGAAGATATTGCCCCTCTGGCGCAAAAGGCCGCTGGGCGGTTCAAAGGTGGAAAGCAGGACCTTGCGGATCCCAACCACCGCCTCGACCACCAGACCGGCCACTTCCGCCCCGGTATCCACGATCAGGATCTTGGTCTTGGGGGTGAATTCGTAGTCCTGGTGGTCCACCAGCCGGGGCAGGTCCACCACGCTGATCACCTCGCCTCGCAGGTTGATCACTCCCTTGACGTATTCGGGGGCCTTGGGCACCGGGACGATCTCCCGCACCGGGATGATCTCGTTGGCCGCCGCCACCTCAATGGCGTACTTTTCCCCGGCCAGCATAAATTCCAAGATCGGCACCTCTTCTTCCCGGGCACCTTGGTCGGCACCATCATCGGCGGAGCTTTCCAGGTCCTTGAGCACGTCTTGTTCCTCAAAGCTGAAGAGTTTTTCCAACTTGAGCAGCATCACGATCTGGGTCTTGCCTTCCCGCTCCAGTTTGATCACCCCTTTGAGCTGTTCCAGCTGTTTGGTGTTGAGGGTGATCGGCGGGTCCACCACTTCGTTTTCCTTGACCAGGTAAACCTCGGTGATCATGTCCACGATCAGGCCGACCTTCACCTCGTTGACCTTGATGATGATCACCGGGCATTCCTCGTCGATGATCCGGCCTTCCACGCCCATCCTCTGGCCCAGACGGATCACCGGGATGACCGATTCGCGCAGATGGAAGATCCCTTCCACAAAGCTGTCCATTTCCGGGACCTTGGTGATCTCAGGCATCTGGATGATCTCTTCCACCTTCAAGGACTCGATGGCAAAGCGTTCCTTGCCGATAGCAAAGCCCACCAAAAAAATCTCCGGGATCGTTTCCACCTTTTCTTCGCTCAAGGCCCGGACCGGCTCCACTCCAGACTTAACATCCCTTTGGACGTAAAAGTCGTTTTCATCGATCAACTTTTCGTGGTCCAACAGCAGGAGGATGTTTTCTTCCGAAAGCCGGTAGGAACCGGCAATGTATTTTTGTTTTTCCCCGGTGACAAACTTGGAGGCAGGCTGGATGCGGCCAGACTCCAAGGTGACGATGGCGTTGATCTGGTCCACCAGCATCCCCAGCTTGCAGCCCTGGGAATGGATCACCACTACCCTGGCATCGGTGCCCCGTTCCCCCGGCTCGATGCGGAACCGTTTGCGCATGTCGATGATCGAGATCACCTCGCCCCGCAGGTTGACGATCCCCAAGAAGTAGTCCGGGGTCCGGGGGATGGCGGTGTATTTGCGGGGAACCAGAATCTCTTCAACGCACATGATGTCCACGCCGAAGATTTCTCCTCCGACCTTGAAGGTGATGTGCTGCAAGGTGCGCTCTACCGCTTGGTTGACAATCGCCGGTACGTTGCTCATAGCTTTTTCTCAAATTGGTTCACGGGGAAAGGCATTGTATCCAACTCCGCCCTAAATTTCAAAGGGATTTCCGCCTCCGGGGCCCTGGGCTTTACTTTTTTTGTCAACCCGGCCTAGGTTATTGCTACTCTAGGCGATACAACCTCTATCAACCCCGGCACCTTGGACCTTCCCCCGCCTTTGTCGCAAACCTGCCAAATTTTTCTCCAGCCGCTGGCGGGGGCCATGGCGGCAGTCCACCCTAAGGAATTGATCCTTGCCAAGGGCTTTGGTTCGGCCAAACGGCAGCGGGAATTTTTGGTGGCCCGGTCCGCCGCCCGGCTGGGGATTGCTGAAATGGGATTTTTGCCCCTGCCGGTCGGCAAAGGACCCAAGGGAGAACCGCTTTGGCCGCCGGGAGTGGTGGCTTCCCTGGCCCACGACGAGGGCTGGGCCGGCTGTCTGATCGCCAAGCGGGGCAGTGGGTTGGTTGCCCTGGGGCTGGACTTTGAACCTCTCAACCGGGAGGTCTCCAAAGGGGTGTACCAAACCATCTATTCCCCTGCCGAAGCACAGCAACTGGAAGCTTTGGGAGATTGGGCCTTGCGGGCCGGATTTTGCGCCAAAGAGGCGATTTTTAAATGCCTATACCCCCTCTTTGGGGCCTACCTGGGTTTTTTGGATGCCCAACTGGTTTTTTTGGACCACCAAACCTTTGTGGCCAAACTGTCTCAGCCCAGCGGAGCCCCTGAGATTCCGGCCCAGGTCACAGGGCAGCTTTGGCGACAAGAGGACCGCATCTTTGCCGCCTTGGGCCTCTAGGGTCCCGGCCAAGGCAGCGGGGCCTGCCGGGGCCAAAGCAAAGCACTGCCCGGACCCACGGACCAAAGAAAAAGCAGAAAATGTGGATTGTTCGGGAGGAATGGAGGGAAAAAAGAGGGAAGGTCGGCCCCAACTTCGGGCCGACCCCGGTCTTTAGAACGATTAGTTCTTAGACAACCACTCGGCCAACTCGTGCTTCTGGTCTTTGCTCAAACCCTTCACAGCGGGGATCATGGCAGCCAACATGGGGCTGTTGTTCCTTTTCCCATCTGCAATGTCGTTCATTTGCTTTTCCAGGTAACCTGCATGTTGCCCAGCCAAATTGGGGTAGGCGGGGTTTGCAGACTTACCTGCGGGGCCGTGGCAAGCAACACATTTGGCGTAGTCGCCAGCGGCATCAGCCATAACCATGGAAGCACCAGAGAAGACCAGGGCAGAGCCCAAAAGCAGACCGATAACTTTTTTCATGTTGTCCTTTTCTAGGAAGTTGTTTGGCTGTCCCTTTGGGTTAATGCCTTTTTTCTCAGCAAAAACAACGGGATCAACCAATAAGCCACTATGGAGCCTCCACCGCAGCAGTAGGCTTGTGATTACAAACTTTGGGCCGACTTGTAAAGCCTTTGTTGTTTTTTTGTTTCTACCCGAAATGACTCCTCCGGCTCCCTGGTGATTTTTACTCTCTTTCAGTCCAAGGGGAACAAAAGCCGAAAGCTGCTGCCTTTGCCCAACTGGGACTCCACTTCCACTCGTCCTTTGTGTAACTTCATGATGTTTTTGACGATTGAAAGCCCCAATCCAGTACTGAGGTCGTTGCCACTTCTCGCCTTGTCCACCCGGTAAAACCGCTCAAAGATTCGGGGCAGTGCCTCAACCGGGATCCCCAGCCCCTGGTCCTTGACCTCCAGGGACCAGTTTTGGTTGGACCGGAACCACCCGATCCGCACCTCTTTCCCTTTGCCGCTGTACTTGATGGCGTTATCCAAAAGGTTGATCAGGGCTTGCTCCACCAGCCGGGGGTTGATTTCCAGCTTGTGGGGTTCCCCTTCTTCTAGAATCAGGCTGATGCCCTTGGCCTTGGCGTTGGGTTGGCAGAGTTGCAAGGCCCCTTTACAAAGCTCCTTGAGGTCGGTCCGCTCCCGCTCCATGGCCTGTTCAAAACCGTCTTGCTCGATCCGGGCTAGGCTGAGCAGGTCTTCTACGATCATCTCCAGCCGGCCGGTCTGCCTAGCGATGATCGCCAAAAACCGCTCCAGCTCCGCCGGGTCGTCCTTGGCCCCGTCCTGCAAGGTTTCCACGAACCCCTTGATAGCGGTAATGGGGGTTTTCAGTTCATGGCTGACGTTGGCCACAAACTCTTTGCGGACATTTTCCAGTCGCAGCAGGTGGGTGAGGTCGTACAAGGCCAAAAGCACGCCGATTTGCCGCCCCTTGCCGTCGGTCAAGGCGGTTCCGGTCGCTCGGACCACCTTGTCGGTTTGGTAGATCTCGATTTGGGCGGTCACCGGGGTTTCCAACAACAAAGTCTTTTGGACAAAGGTTTCCAAAGCCGGGTTGCGGACGATCTCCACCAGCTTCTTTTTGTAGGCATCCCCCAGGCTCAGGATCTCCATGGCCGCCGGGTTGAGGTTGGTGATCCGGCCTTCGGGGTCTAGCACCAAGAGACCCTCTCCAATCCCGGCAAAAATCGCTTCCTGTTCGCACTTTTGCCGGTCGATAGTTTCAAACCGGTCCTCCAGTTGCTTGGCCATCAAGTTAAGCGCCCGAGACAGTCGGTCCAACTCCAAGGACTCAAACCCCGGCAACCGAACCGTAAGGTCGCCTTGGGCAAAGGCTTGGGCTTGTTTTTGGATCTCCTCCAAAGGGATTGAGACCCTTCTAACCACCAGCAGACTGGCCAAGGCTGCCGCCAGTCCCAGGCCCAACGCCAACCCGGCAATGGCCGGGCGGGTCCAGGAAAGCATCTCGGTATAATAATCCAAAGGAACACCGATCCGCACCACCCCCACCGGATGGACTCCAATCAAGACCGGCCTTGCTACGTAGAGCATTTCCCGCTGCTCGGTAAACCCAAATCTCTGGACTGCCAAGGATTCCCCTTGTATTGCCCGTTGGATCTCCTCCAGTCCGGCCAACTCTTCGGCTGCGCTCAAGTGACCCAAACTGTCGGCCAAAAACTCCCCTTGCAAGGAAACCAAAGTTACCCTTACATCCCCCCCCGAGGCCAGCCGCTCCGCTATGCCCCCTAGCAGGACCCACTGCCGTTCCTCGATCAGCTTGGCCAACTCCGGCTCCAGGACCTTAGCCCGGAGCAGCAGTTCCCTACTGACATAGTCCACAAAAAAACGGGAATACCGGTTGGCCACCAAGGCGCTCAAGAGCAGCATGGCCGTCACAAACACCAACAAAAGAGGCGGGAAAATCTGCCAAATCAATTTTTTAGGATTCATTTTTGTCGTGGCTTATCAGCCAAAAAGAGCTTTGAGATTTTGGGCAAAAGGTGGTTTGATCAACCCCTTTTCGGTGATAAACCCATGGATCAACGAATGTTCGGTTGGGTCAAAGGCGGGGTTAAAAACCTTCACTTCCTTAGGGCCGGTTCGTTTTTCTCCAAAGAAGGTGACCTCTTCCTTGTCCCGTTCCTCAATGTGGATATCCTTGCCAGTGGGGGTTTTGAGGTCGATGGTCGAATAAGGGGCAGCGACGTAAAAGGGGATGTTGAAGTACTTGGCCAAAATGGCCACCCCGTAGGTCCCGATTTTGTTGGCCGTGTCGCCGTTGGCGGCAATCCGGTCGGCCCCGACGATCACCAGATTGATCTTGCCCAAACTCATCAGGTAAGCCGCCATATTGTCGCAGATCAAGGTCACGTCCAACCCCGCCCGGCCCAGTTCCCAGGCGGTCAACCTTGCCCCTTGCAGGAGTGGCCGGGTTTCGTCGGCATAAACCCGGAACTTCCGGCCCTGGGAGTGGGCGGTGTACATCGGGGCCAAAGCGGTCCCCAGCTTGGAAACCGCCAGATGTCCGGCGTTGCAGTGGGTCAAAACCCCCATGCCTTCTTGGACCAACGAGGCCCCGTGCTGCCCGATGGCCACCGAGCAGGCGATGTCTTCCTGGTGGATTTCCTGGGCTTCCCGGACCAGGGCTTGGTACATCGAGGGGCTGTCTAGGCCGCCCAAGGTCTTGGATTTGGCAACCATCCGGCGCAACGCCCAACCCAGGTTGACCGCCGTCGGGCGGCTGCTGTCCAGGTATTGGGCGACTGCCTCGATTTTCCCCAAAAACGCCGCCGGCTCCAACCCCAGGTGGGGCTTGATCCCCACCAACAGGCCATAAGCTCCGGCGACCCCCAAGGCAGGCGCACCCCGGACCTTCAACTTTTTGATTGAGTCCCAAACCTGTTTGACATCCTCTTGCCGTTCAATTTTTTCTTCGTTGGGCAGTAGGGTCTGGTCGAGAAAAAAAAGCTCTCCTTCTTTCCAATCCACGGAAAGGGGCAGGTTCAATTGGATCTCCATTGCACTCCTGTAGGGGAAAACGGGGTCGGCATCGGCCAACGGTTTGGGGTAGTTCTGGCTCTAACTAACATAGGGGCCTGATTCCGCCAAGTTGATTTCAGCCGGATCGGGGAACCGGATTGACAGGGGTGGGGAAAACTGGTAGGTTTTAGCACTCACGAGCGAAGAGTGCTAATCACCTTTGGTCACAGGAATCCATGGAATCCAGAAGTGAACAAATTTTAAACACCATCATCGACCACTACATCCAAACCGCAGAGCCGGTGGGATCAAGGTCGATTTCCAAAAAGTTGCCGGTCAGCCTTTCGGCGGCAACCATCAGGAACGTGATGAGTGATCTGACCGATTCGGGTTTCCTGAGCCAACCGCACACCTCTGCGGGCCGGGTGCCGACCGATTTGGCCTACCGCCACTATGTGGACCGGCTCCAAGCCAACCCGACCCCCGAGTTGGTCGATCTGGAAGCGGAAGAAGAACAGTTTGCCGAACTGGCCAAACGTTGCCCCAGGCTCGAAGACCTGTTGCAGGAAACGGCCAACGAGTTGACCCAAGCGACCCATTGTGTCGGTATGCTCCTGCCCCCCCGGTCCGGGCCGAGCCGTCTGAAAAAGGTGGAACTCTTGGGCATCAGCCAAACCCAGGTCCTAGTGATCCTGGTCACCCAAACCGGGATGGTCAAAAACCGTATCCTGCCGCTCAAGGAATGTCCGCCCCAAGAGGACCTGGACAAAATCGCCGGGATCTTGTGCGGACAGTTTGCCGGACAGTCGATCGAAGAGATCCACCTGAATTTCCTGGAACGGTTGACCGATGATGCCAAGGAGCTTTCCGCCCAGGCCATTCGGATCGGCAAAAAGGCTTTGGAGATTGAGGCGGCCGGGGAGGTTTACGTCTCGGGCAGCGCCAATCTTTGTGAATACCCGGAGTTTTTTGACCACCACAGCCTTTACAAGGTGTACCGGCAGTTTGAAAACAAGGAGGCCTTGGCTTCCATGTTTGAAGCCCTAACCAAAACCGAAGGGCTCCATGTCCAGATCGGCGGGGAGAACCGGGCCTTTGGCCTGGAATCCTGTTCGGTCCTAGCCTCTACCTACGGTACCCAAGGGGCACTGTTGGGCGGCATAGCCCTGGTCGGCCCGACCCGCATCGACTACCCCAAGGTGATCGAAGCCATTGGCCGTTCCAGCCGCAAACTCAGTTACGCAGTCAATCATTTCCTGATTGAAGGCCGGTGACCTTAACCTTCTTAACACCACTTGAACCAACCTACGATGAACGAAGCAGAAAAGGCCCAACCCCAGAACAACCTCGAACCGGAGGGAGCCGAAATCGCCGAAGACGGCTTCACCCCGGCCCAGCACGAGGAAACCGCCGGGGCCGCACAACCGGCCGCCGAAGACCCGACTTTGGCCCTCACCGCCAGGGTCAAGGATCTGGAGGACAGGCTCTTGCGCCAAGCAGCAGAATTTGAAAACTACAAAAAACGGGCCTTGGCCGAGACCCAAAACCGGCTCAAATACGGCCCCGCCGACCTGATCCGGGATCTCTTGACCGGCCTGGACAACCTGGAGCGGGCCTTGGCCCATGCCCAAGAGCAGTCCAAGGGCAACGAAGCCTTGAGCCAGTTTGTCAGCGGCATTGCCATGGTCCAAACCCAACTTTTTGAGACCTTGCGCAAGAACAACGTGGAAAGAATCTACCCCTTGGGAGAGAAATTTGACCCCAACCTCCATGAAGCGGTGGGGATGGTGGCCAGTTCGGAATTCCAGAACGACCATGTCGCTCTGGTGATGCAGGCCGGGTACAAGCTCCATGAGCGGGTCATTCGCCCCTCCATGGTCCAGGTGGCCCGAAAGGAATAAAAAATACAACCAAACGCAACCAACCAACGGAGAAGTCAACATGGGAAAGATTATCGGCATCGACCTGGGAACCACCAACTCCTGCGTCGCCATCATGGAAGGGGGTGAGCCCAAAGTCATCACCAACTCGGAAGGGGTCAGGACCACTCCTTCGGTGGTCGCTTTTACCGACTCCGGGGAACGGTTGGTCGGCCAAGTGGCCCGCCGCCAAGCGATCACCAACTCGGAGCGGACCATTTACGCCGCCAAGCGGATGATCGGCCGCACCTTTGATTCCGACTCGGTGCAACGGGACCTCAAAAACCTGAGCTACAAGGTGACCAAGGCCCCCGGCGGTCTGGCCCAGATCGAAGCGGGCGGCAAAGGCTACAGCCCCGCCGAGATCAGCGCCTTTGTGTTGCAAAAGATGAAACAAACCGCCGAAGACTACCTGGGCGAACCGGTCACCGAAGCGGTGATCACCGTGCCCGCCTACTTCAACGATGCCCAGCGCCAAGCGACCAAGGATGCGGGCAAGATTGCGGGGCTGGACGTAAAAAGGATCATCAACGAGCCTACCGCCGCCGCTCTGGCCTACGGTCTGGACAAAAAGGAAGAAGAACTGATTGCGGTCTTTGACCTGGGTGGCGGTACCTTTGACGTAACGGTGCTGGAAATCGGCGATGGGGTTTTTGAGGTGAAATCCACCAACGGCGACACCCACCTGGGCGGCGAGGACTTTGACCTGCGGATCATCGACTGGCTGGCGGCGGAGTTCAAAAAGGAACAGGGCATCGACCTGCGGTCCGACAAAATGGCCCTGCAACGACTCAAGGAAGCGGCAGAAAAGGCCAAGCACGAGCTTTCCAGCTCCACCGAGACCGACATCAATCTGCCCTTTATCACCGCCGACCAAACCGGCCCCAAGCACTTGAACGTCAAGCTCTCTCGGGCCAAGTTGGAACAATTGGTCGAAGACTTGATCCAGCGGTGCCTGGAGCCGATGAAGGCGGCGCTCAAGGATGCCGGGGTTACGGTCAACGACATCGCCGAAGTGATCATGGTCGGCGGGATGACCCGGATGCCCAAGGTGATCAAAGTGGTGGAAGAGTTTTTTGGCAAGCCCCCACACAGAGGGGTGAACCCGGACGAAGTGGTGGCCATCGGTGCGGCCATCCAAGGCGGGGTTTTGGCCGGAGATGTCAAGGATGTCCTGCTGCTTGATGTGACCCCTCTTTCCTTGGGGATCGAGACCTTGGGCGGCGTGGCCACCAAGTTGATTGAACGCAACACCACCATCCCCACCAAGAAGAGCCAGATCTTCTCTACTGCCAGCGACAGCCAACCGGCGGTCAGCATCCATGTGGTGCAAGGGGAACGGGAAATGGCCGCCGACAACAAGACCTTGGGCCGCTTTGAGTTGGTCGGGATCCCTCCGGCCCCTCGGGGGGTGCCCCAGATCGAGGTGACTTTCGATATCGATGCCAACGGCATCGCCCACGTGTCCGCTAAAGACCTGGGCACCGGCAAGGAACAGAAGATCCAAATCACCGCTTCTTCGGGCCTTTCGGACGCAGAGATCGACAAGATGGTCAAGGAAGCGGAGAAATTCGCCGATGCCGACAAAAAGCGGCGGGACGGGGTCGAAGCCAAAAACCATGCGGACTCCTTGGTTTACCAGTGCGAGAAGACCCTCAAGGAATCGGGGGACAAGCTGGAAGCCGGGGAAAAGGCGGCCATCGAGGCGGCCATTGCCGAATGCAAGACCGCCATGGACGGAGGCAACGCCGAAACCATCAAGGCAGCCACCGAGAAACTGACCCAAGCCTTCCACAAGGCTTCCGAAACCCTTTACAAGCACCAGGCCGAAGGCGCAGCCCCCCAGGGTGAGCCCAAGGAAGCCCATAAGGCCGGGGCCGGCGAAGGGAAAAAAGCGGAAGGCGAAAACGTAGTGGATGCCGACTTTGAAGAGATCAAGGAAGACTAACCCTTAATCCCGTCCGGCCTCTACAACGAGGCCGGATTTTACAGGTAGTTTGGTGGCAAAACGTGACTATTATGAGATCCTGGGGGTCGGCAAAACCGCCAGCAAAGAGGAACTCAAAAAAGCCTACCGCAAACTGGCCCAGCAGTACCACCCGGACAAAAATCCAGACGACAAGGTGTCGGAGGAAAAGTTCAAGGAACTGAGCGAAGCCTATGAAATTTTGAGCGATGCCGAACGGCGAGCCCAATACGACCGGTTTGGCCATTCCGCAGCCAACATGGGCAGCGGCCAAAACCCCTTTGAAGGGGCGGGCGGCTTTGGGGACATCTTTGGGGACGTGTTTTCCGAGTTTTTCGGCGGCAGCGGCGGTCGCCGTGGCGGCCAGGGAAGCCGCGGAGAACGGGGCTCGGACCTGTCCTACAATATGGAACTGACCTTTGAACAGGCGGCCTTCGGTTACAGCACCGAGTTGGTCATCCCCCGGCTGGAAGAGTGCGGACAGTGCGGCGGCACCGGGGCCCGAAGCTCTAAGGACATCGACCTTTGTTCGGTTTGCGGGGGCTCCGGCACCCAGCGGATCCAACAGGGCTTTTTCTCGGTCGCCACCACCTGCTCCAACTGTCGGGGCACTGGCAAGGTGATCAAAAATCCCTGTACCTCCTGCCATGGCCGGGGTCGGGTCAATGCCCGCAAGAAGCTCAAGGTTTCGATCCCCGCCGGGGTGGACACCGGGGCTCGGGTCAAGCTGACCGGAGAGGGCGAAGCCGGAGTGGGCGGCGGTTCCAGGGGAGACCTCTACCTGGTGATCCGGGTCTTGGAACATGCAATCTTTGAGCGGGACAACTACGACATCTACTGCCGTATCCCCATCAGCATTACCCAGGCCGCCTTGGGCAGCGAGATCGAGGTGCCCACCTTGGCCGGTAGGGCCAGGGTGACCATTGCGCCGGGGACCCAAAACGACCAGACTTTCCGCCTCCGGGGCAAGGGGATCCAAAAGCTCCAGAGGCCCGACTTTGGGGACCTGTACGTCAAGATCATGGTGGAGGTGCCCACCAATCTGAACAAAGAGCAGAAGAAGATCCTGGAACAATTTGCTGCCATCAGCAATGAGGACAGCACCCCCATCAAAAAGGGGTTCATGGAGAAGCTGAAAAGCTTCCTTTCTTGAGGTCCATTCCTTGGCGGAATTTGGTCGAATTTTTTGTGTCTTAAAACGTACCGAGCTGGAGTACCACCAATCGACGGAGGAGCGGGCCAGCAGGCTTGCTCGGCTGAGCCCCGCCAAGCTGGAGGCGTTAAACGAAAGTGCGAACAACCAGCGAAGTTTTGTGGAGACGCTCAAAAGCCTGACCCGGTCCCTGGGCCTGCCGGTGGAGTATTTCTCGGAAAGCCAATTGGACCAACTCAAGCCTAGCTCCTTGGACCTAGTCCTTTCGGTGGGCGGGGACGGCACCTTTTTGAGCTGCGCCCGGCACTTCGACCAAGCCACTCTCCTGGGCCTCAATTCGGACTACCAACCCAAGGCCGGTCCGGGGAGTTTCGGGGCCTTGACTCAGGTCAACCGGACCAACCTGGAAGAACGACTGCAGGACTTGGCCCAAGGCAGGTTTCGGATTGACCGGTGGAACCGGCTGCAAACCGAAATCAACGGCCAGCTGATCCCCCGGTATGCCCTCAACGAGATCTACTACGGCCAGCCTCTGTCCTACCGGACCTGCGACCTGAACATCACCCAAAACGAGATCAACGAAGACTTCAACTGTTCCGGGGTCTTGGTCTGCACCGGGATGGGCAGCCATGCTTGGCACTACAACGCCGGGGGCAGCCCCTTTTCCAACGAGCTGGAGGCCTTCGGCTTTCGGGTGCTGTTCCCCAACCTCAAACGGCCGCTCAAATTCTCCAGCGGCATCGTCTCTTCCCGCCATTCGATCACCTTGAGCCCGGAGCGAGACGACTATGTGCTTTCCTTCGACGGGTCCTTGGAAGTGATCCAAACCAACCTGGGCGACCAGATCCGCATCTTCCTGGCCCAAAACCAAGGTCTCAAGGTGTTGGGCTTTGGGGTGGAAGGGTAGAGGATTTTTCCCAGGAAAATTTGCCTCCCCCTTTGACCAAATCCCAGGTCTTTGGTTAGGGTAGTTTTTTGTGCCCCAACCCACCATTTTGCGCTAGGAAATTGCCATGCAAGGTCCGCTTAAGATCATCGCTGGCCGGTCGCACCGTGCCTTTGCAGAGGAAATCTGCAGCCTGATGTCCAAGGATCTCACCGAGATTGAGATCATCACCTTCTCCAACGAGAACATGTTGGTCCGCATCTTGGACAACGTCCGGGAAGCGGATGTGTTTTTGGTCCAAACCTCGACCCCGCCGGTGAGCGACCATTTCGTAGAGACCACCATCATCCTGGATGCCTTGCGGCATAGCTCCGCAGCGAGAGTCACGGCAGTGATCCCCTACTTCCCCTACGTCCGTAGCGACAAGAAGGACCAGCCTCGCATTTCCATCACCGCCAAACTGATGGCCAAATTGCTGCAAACCGCCGGGGCGGACCGCTTTTTGACCATGGAGCTTCACAGTCCCCAGATCCAAGGCTTTTTTGACGTTCCGGTGGACCAACTGATGGCCACCGAGGTGATCTGCGAGTATTTCCTCAAGGAAAAGGACCTGGAAAACTATGTGATCGTTGCCGCCGATGTCGGCGAAGCCAAGCCCCTGGGCCGGTTTGCCAACAAACTCAACCTTCCAATGGCGATCATCGACAAACGGCGGCTGGGCAATTCTGACGATGTGGTGCCGACCCACCTGATCGGTGATGTCCGGGGCAAACACACCTTGATCATCGACGATGAAGTGGCTTCCGGCGGCACCTTGGTTAAAGCGGCAGCCTTCCTCAAGGAAAACGGAGCCCTCTCAACCACTGCGGCGATTGTCCACCCGGTCTTGTGCGGCAGTGCCATCGAAAAGATCAACAACAGCAGCATCGACGAACTGGTGGTCACCAACAGCATCCCGGTGCTGGACAAGGCCAAGCTGTGCCCCAAAATCAAGGTCCTGTCCGTGGCCCCGTTGTTTGCCAAAGCAATCCAGCGGATCCACAACGGCGATTCGATCAGCGTCTTGTTTTAGCCCCCCTTGGGCCTACCGCTTGTAGGCCCAAGTTTCCCCCAGGGTGAACCATGCCCATCGTCCATCTCAGCCTGATCCAAGGGCGCAAGCAGGAAGAAAAAAAGGCCCTCTTGGACTTGGTCCACCAAGCCCTGGTGGAGGCCTTCGGCATTCCCGAGCATGACCGCACCCAACGGATCACCGAATACCCCCCGGAAGACTTTGAGTTCCCTCCGGGCAAGTCTGCCGCCTATCTGGTGGTTGAGATCTCCGCCTTTGCCGGACGCAGCCCTGAGGCCAAGGGGCGGCTCTACCAAAAGATTGCCCAAGGCCTGACCTCGCTGGGCCAAGACCCCCAAGACCTGATGATCCTGCTCAACGAACAGCCCCCGGTCAATTGGGGTTTGAGGGGAGGGCAACGGGGGGACCAAATCGCCTTGGGCTTTGAGGTGAAGGTTTAGTCACTCCACTTGGGCCTTGAGCCAAGCCAAAAACTCCCCGAAGTCGGTCAATTCCGCCACTTCCCCCAGGTTGTGCAGACTCTTGAAGGTCCTGGCCACCTCGGCGAGCAAGTGAATCTGGGCATCTGCATCCTCCAGGGGGGTGAGGATCATCACCACCAGATACACCGGGCTGCCGTCCAGACTGTTAAAATCAATCCCCATCCGACTGAACCCCAAAGCCACCACCGGCTCCTTGAGCCCGGCCAAGCGGCCGTGGGGAATGGCTACCCCTTTGGTCAAGCCGGTGCTCATGGTCTTCTCCCGTTCCACCACCACCGCTTCGACAGCCCGAGGGTCCAGGCGGTAGGCCGCCCCGACCTTGGCCGAAAGCTGGCCGATCACCTCCCACTTGTCCCTTCCGGTCAAGGGATTGCAAAAGGTCTTGCCATTCAGGTAATGAAAAAACCGGCGGCCTTTGCCCTTTTGGATCAACAGACGTTTCATCATCGGCCCGCTGATCAGGGAGGTCACCAAGGCCATCACCACCAAGGCCACAAACATCCGCTGGGTGATCAACCCGGCTTGCAGCGCCAAAAGGCCCAGGATGATCTCCATCGCCCCCCGGCTGTTCATCCCGAAACCCACGGCCCAGGCTTGGTTCCAAGGCAACCCGGACAGCCGTCCGCCCAGACCGCAACCGATCACCTTGCCAAAAATGGCGATGGTCAGGATGGTCAGGACCAAGAGCAGATCAAAGTTCCCGAAAAAATCCACCTGGATCCCGATCCCGGCAAAAAAGATCGGCGCAAAAAAGAAGGAGATAAAACGGTCCAAGGTGTCTCTGGTTTGCTCCCGGAGCCGGGAGGAGTCCCCCAGCGCCACGCCGAATAAAAAGGCCCCAAAGACCGTGTGCACCCCGATCCATTCGGTGAAGGCGGCAAAAAAGAGGGTCAAGGCCAGGGTAAAACCGATCACCCCGCCGGGCCAGCTGGAATGGTTTTGGACCCACCGGAGCAGTTGGTGCAACAACCAGCGGCCCAGGGTCAACATAAACAGGGCAAACCCCAGGATCGTCAGGACGGTCCGGCCCACCGCCAGCCCCTCCACCGCTTCGCCGTTGAGCAGCCCCAGGACGATGGCAAAGATGACCCAGCCAAACAGGTCGTCCACAACCGCCGCCGCAATCACCACCATCCCCAGGTCGGTCCGGTATAAACCCAGGTCCATCAGGGTTTTAGCGATCACCGGCAAAGCGGAAATGGCCAGGGCGGTGGCAAAAAAGAGGGCAAAAACCAGCAGGTGCTCGGAGCTTTCATGGCCCAGCAGGCGAGGGAAAGTCCAAGCGGCCAGAAACCCGCAGGCAAAGGGGAACAACATCCCCCAGAGGCTCACCGAGAGCGCCACCCGGCCTTGCCGCCACAAGGTTTCCAGATTGACCTCCATGCCGCTGACCAATAGAAACAAGGTCACCGCCAAGATGCCCAGGCTGTCCAAAAAAACCTTTGGCCCCCCAGCACTGGGAAAGATCCAGCCAAAGGCTTCCGGGGCAAACCGGCCAAAGATCGACTGGCCCAACAACAACCCGGCCAACAGTTCGCCCAAGACCGCAGGCTGCCCCAAGGCTTTGGCCAGCTCGCCCAAAACCCGAGCCACGGCGAGCAACAACCCCAAGGCCAACAGCAGCCCCACCAGCTCATGGGAGGTGAGGGCCTGCACCATCGGTGGCAGCGGGACCGGAGAGGGAGAAAACAAAGGCAGGTCGGGAGTCAAGATGTTTGCCCTGGAGGAAAGCATACTCTACCGCTAGCACCTCCCCTCCCTCCAAATCAAGCCCCCAGATTTCCCCGGGGAGGAAACCTCCGGGCAAAAAAAAGCCCCGGTCTTTCCTGCGAAGGAAAAGCCGGGGCTTTTTGGTTTGCCCCCCAGGGTACAAGGCCCAGGGGAGGGGTCAAAGAGAGAAACTAGGTTTAACGTTTCATCTGGATCATGTCGGCCAAAACCTCGTCGGAGGTGGTCACCGTCTTGGCGTTGGCCTGGAAGGCCCGTTGGCCTTCGATCATGTTCACAAACTCGTTGGAAAGCTCCACGTTGGACCGCTCCAAAGACTTGCTGTTGACCGTTCCCGCCCCCGACTGGCCGGGGTCTTTTTCAAGCGCCGGGCCGGATTCGAAGGTCATCTTGTAGAGGTTTTTGCCCATCTGAGCGAGCTTTTCCTTGGCCTTAAAGTCGGTCACCACCACCCGTCCCAGGGACTTGGTGTTGCCCGAATCAAAGGCCCCTTGGATGGTGCCGTCTTGTTTGATGAAGATCGACTCGATCTTGCCCGACTTCATCCCATCGGCCTTGGCTTCAATCAATTTGTATTCGTTGGCGAATTGGGTGATCCCGTCCACCCCGGTCCTTGTGTCCAAGGGGTCGTTGGGGTTGCTGCCCTTGCCGAAGGTGAAGCCGATGTTCTGCAACGCCCCTGCACCCTTAAAGGTATAGCCTACTTGCGCCGGGGTATTGGCGGGCCGCTCGATCCGAGTCATGGTCGGCGGCAGGGGGGGCAGGTTCGGGTCCAATTGGGGAGGAATCCCGATCTGACCGGAGATGTCCCGTTCCAACCTACCGTCGGCGGAGAACTGGAGGAACCCCCCGCCCACCGCCTTGGTGGTGCCGGGAATCCCGCCGTCCAAATCCTCTCCGGGAACCAGGGTCAGCCATTGCCACTGGTTTTTGATCTCGGTCCCCGGAATGGGGGTGTTGGTCGCCGGGTCGATGGCAGCAGGTTTGTCGGCCAGCTTGCGGAAGACCACGTTGATGGCATGTTCCTGGCCCTTGCTGTCGTAAACCGTCACCGAAGAGGAGAAGTTGTACATCTCGGAGGTGACGTTGTCGTAGTCCACCTGCAGCTTCGGTTCCTTGACGTTGCTGTTGAGGTTGGCGATCAGGTTAACCCCGGTGCCTTCCTTGACCCCGTCCCCGGTGGGGGTCGGGGGGTCGATCTGGTCTAGGATATTGATCTTTTTTAAGGTCCCGGTGGTGGCGTTGGTGTCTGGATTAACATCCTTGACCTGCAGGTACTTACCGTCTTGGCTGGTCAAAAACCCTTCCTTGTCGAAGGTGAACTGCCCGGCACGGGTGTAAACCGTCTGCCCGGCCTTGTCCTTCAAGGTAAAAAAGCCGTTGCCGTCAATGGCGAGGTCCGTTTCGTTTTCGGTGGTTTCAAAGGCACCTTGGGTCTGGATATTTTGGATCTCGGCGATGTTCACCCCTTTGCCGATCTTGTCTCCACCGGCAATCGAGGTGGCCACCAAGTCCTCAAAATTGACCCGATTGTATTTGTAACCGGTCGTGTTGACGTTGGCGATGTTCGAACCGGTAACCGTCATCTCGGCAGAGTGGGTTTTGACTCCGCTGGCCCCGGTGTATAGCGAACCAATCATGGGTATTCTCCTTTATGAGGCGGCCCTTTCAAGAGCCATATGTCCAGCCGTCCTTGGCCTAAGGTTCACTCTTTGGTATTCTGCAACGGCCCCATGGGCTTCAACTCTTTTTGCAACGGCAACGGTCTTGCGTTTCCGAAGACCCGCTGGCTGATGTTGTCCACTTGGCGGATCTGGCTTAAGGGCAACTTTCTCCCCTGTGCCGTGACATAAGCTTCCCCGTTTTTGAATTCTACCTGTCCCACCCGGCCCGAGTTGAAGGCGGTGAGTTCTTGGCTGGTGCCGTCCGCCTTGGTGGCGGTCAGACGAATCTTGTACAAACCGTCGCCCATCACGGTCCCTCGGTCGTTGAGTCCGTCCCAACTGTAGCGGTGTTTGCCCGCAGGGGTGAGGCCCAAGGATTCGGTCAACACCGGACTGCCGTCCTTGGCTTCGATCGAAACCTTCAGGTCCTTGGCATCGGAGTCCAGGTCGTAATAGACCGGCTGGCCGCTGCCTTGGTTGAGCACCAATTCATTGGCCTCAAGCAGCACGTCCTTGCCCATGAAGTTGAGGGCTTGGTAGCTGGCCACCGTGGTTTGGGTCTTGTTGAGGGTCTCCATGCCCTTGTTGAGCTTTTCCAACTGCTCCATCGACCCCAACTGGGCCAACTGGGCGGTCATCCCGGCGCTGTCCATGGGGCTGGTCGGGTCTTGGTTACTCATTTGGGTCAAGAACAGGTTCATGAACTCGTCTTTGCCCATCTTGCCTTCGTTTTTCCCCCCTTTGACCGTCTCGTTCCGTAAGACGGTCTGGGCGTTGGAAAGGGTTGACCTGGTCGCATCCAAAGTCACGGCTTTACTCCAAAATGAGGGTGTTAGGCGTAAATGCTCAAGTTATCGCTCGGCGATTGGGGCTTGGCCTCCACTGGGTCGGGTACGGTCAGCCTGGGCTCAAAACCTCGCCTCTCTTCAGGCTTGGATGCATTTTGTGCGCCTTGGTTTTGGGACTGTCCGCCCCCCTGGTCCGCCTGAGCAAACCCGGATTGAGGCTGGTCCTTGAGTTCAATGGTGAAGGACTCCACCTTGATCCCTTGGGCAAAAAGATTGTCCCGCAGTTCGGGGACCAATTTTTCCAAACCTTCCTTGGCTTCCACCGAATCCACCTTCATCTTGCCGGTGTAAGTCTCACCGTTTTTGGCCAATTTGATCTCTACCTTGCCCAGGTGCTCCGGTTTGAGCTGGAGGGTCATCTCGGTCCGTTTGGCGTTGAGCATCATCCGCAGATTGGTCCCCAGGTGCTTGAGGTCCGGCTTTTCGGTCATTTCCGGCTTGGGGGCGGGGACGGCGGCCTTGAGGTCCTTGGCCTCAGTCTTGGTCAAGCTGGTCTTGGGGGCGGCTAGGTTCAGGCCGGGGACTTCGGTATTGGCGGTCTTGGCCATACCGGTCTGGTTCATCTCTTTGGCAAAAGCGGCCGCAGCCTGGGCCAGCGGTTGGGCTCCGCCCAGTTTGGAGACCGAAGCAATCTGGGCTTGGTTGCCCTTCTGGCCGCTGGGGTTTCGCTGCTGGTCAAACTGTTGGTGCTGGTTGCGCCGTTGGGCAATGGCTCCCTCGGGGCTGGGCTGGTTGTTGAAGGTGGGGTTGAAGCCCTCGGGGGCTTGGCCGCCTTCCTTTGCTGCCTGGGCTTGGGCGTGGGCCTCGGTGAACTGGGCCTTGGGCTTGTTCGCTTCCGCCTCTGCCTGGGCCAAGGCGGGGTTAAAGAGGTGGCCTCTTTTTTCCATGGTCTTTTGCTCGCCGATCTTCTCGGCGGTGCGGCCTTGGATCTCCTCCATGCCCTTTTGGAACTTAAACTGGGCCTGTTGGTTGGTCATCTTGCGCCCGGTGGAGGACTCGGTGGCTTCGTTGTTGGACCACTGGCTTTGTTCCTGGGCAGATTTTACCTTGTGTTCGGTCACAAAGGACTGCACAAAGTTACGGTCCGAGGTTTCCTGGGCCAGTTGCTTCTTGGTCTTTTTTTCCTCGAAAAGCTCTTTGGAAGCCTTGAGGGTCTCCGCCTTGACCTCGTTTTTGTCCAGCATCCCCAGGTCAACCTGGGCGGCGACCAATTGGCCGGTAAATTTTTCCAGGTCCGCCGGAGTTTGGTGTTTGACCGTATCGGTTTGGAACTGGGTTTTGGCGTTCAGATTGCCTTGGGCGATGTTCATGGAGGTCTCCCTTCCTGGACTGTGATTGGTCCTCGTCCCTGAGGGCCTATGGGCAAAAGAAATCTTCGTCTTACCGTTACTTGGCGACCAGATCGGATCGGTTCGCCTTAAACTTGGTGACCCGTTCGGTGATGTCCACCGCTACCTTGGGTTCCAAAAGCTGCATCACCCCCGAAGCCTTCCGGGGGTTCATGCGCATGATCAAATGCATGGCCGTCACACGGTCCATTTGGTTGATGAAGCTGGCGACGGCATCGGGGGTCATGGATTCGTAGTACTTGACCATCCGGCTGATGTCCCGCTCGTCCATCTCCTTGCGCTCGGCCCGGGTTTGCTCGATCTTGGCGGCGAGGCTGCGCATCTGGTCCAACTTCTGTTCTATCTGTTGGGAAAGCAATTTTAGTTCCCCGGTCCGTTTGGAAAATTCTTCTTCCCTGGCGGCCAGCTCTTGTTCCCTTTGTTTTAATTGGATCAAGACCTTTAAATCCGCTTCGGAAAAATTGGTTTCCGGGTCCTGGGGGCCGGTGTCGGCGGTAGCATCCCCTTCGGTGGCAAAGGTGCCGGGCCGGACGTTGTTGATCCAGCCTTTAACGCTGTTCATCCCGTACGCCGGGCCGGCAGCGGTGCCAAAGGTCACTAAAAGGCCCAGGATGATCCAGGGTTTGGAGCGAGAAACGGCTTTCATCGGTGATTCATGGCAAATTGGTTTGAAGCGGTTTCATCGGAAAACTCCCGTTCCAGCCGGGCCATTTTGGCGGTAAAACGGGCAAGTTCACGGTCTCTCAAGATTTCCAAGGTTTTCCGTTTTTTGGAGGCCTCCACCAATTCCAACCGGCGTTTTTCCGTAAAGGCCGCCGCCTCTTTATGCTTGGCCACCAAAAGTCCCCGGTCCAGGGCCTTTTTTTGCCGGAATCCGTCCACCATCTTGAAGTCCAAAATAGTAAAGGTGCCGGCTTTTTTGGCCAAACCGAAGTTACGGTCCGAGTGGGTCACCGCCTGGTCGATCTCCTCGATTTGTGATTCCAGACGTTGCTGGAGGCTCAGCGCCAAGGCCATCTCCTTCATCTTGACCTTTTCCTGCTTGGCCCGCACATCCAAGGCGGTTTGCATGGAAAACTGGAACATTGTGGACCTTACCCCTTCGGTTGCACCAGAGACTGGCAAGGTTGGTAATACAAAGAACATGCCCCAGCGAGAGAGGGGCCCCGGGGGGCAACAAAAAAGCCCTGCCGGTTCTTAGGGTTGCCCAAGCGGATGGGGTGGAGTAAATTGCAGGTTCCAAGGTGCTCGGTCCCCGACCTACCTCAAAACAACCTTTCGGTTTTAACTGGATGCGGCGGATCTTCTTTTTTTCCTACCTCCTTTGCCTCGCCCTCTGGGTGGGCGGCATGGCCGGTTTCGCTTTTTTGGTGACCCCCCAACTCTTTTTGCAGCTGGACCGGGACCAAGCGGCCCACATCGTCGGTTTTCTGTTCCCCTTGTATTACCCCTTAATGGTCGGAATTTCTCTGGCCGGGGTGGTCAGCTTTTGGGCCTCCCACCCCAAGGGGAGCAAGAGCTACAAGATCGTCTCCAGCCTCTTGGTGCTGGCGGTGGGGATCAACCTGTACCAATGGTTGGTACTCTTCCCCCAGACCGCCCAGCTGGCCCAAGAGATCGGTTCCTTTTTGAACACCCCCAAGGACAACCCGCTGCGCCAAGCCTTCACAAGGTTGCACATCCAGGCGAACCTGTTGGGGTTGGTCGTTTTTGTGGACGGGTTGTTGCTGCTGTTTTTTGCCTCCAAAAAAGAGGTCTGAGGTGCGGCTCTTTGGGGACCTGCTGACCGGAACGTTTGTCGCCCGCCCCAACCGGTTCGTGGTCAAGGTTCAACTGGGGGACTTGTCGGTCGAGGCCTATCTTTCCAACCCCGGCAGGCTCAACGAGCTTTTGTTTCCAGGGGTCTCGTTGCTGATCGAGCCGACCCCCAACGACCAAGGCAAGCTCCAGTACCGGGTCTTGGGGCTGTTGCGGGGAAACCACAGCCTGTTGCTCCACACCCACTCGGCCAACGACATGGCCGCTTGGTTGATCGACCGGGATCTGGCTCCGGGGCTCGAAGGCTGGCGGGTCAAGCAACGGGAGATCAAGGTCGGGCACAGTCGGTTTGACCTGCTGCTGGAAAAGGAGGGAGAGACCCGGTTGGCCGAGGTCAAGAGTTGCACCTTGTTTTCCCAAAAGGCCGCCCTGTTCCCCGATGCCCCCAGCCTCCGGGCGGCCAAACACCTCCGGGAGCTGGCGCAACTCGCCCCCCCCAACGGACCCAAGCCGGTGGTGCTTTTTCTGGTCCAGGCCCAGGGGGCCAAGGTCTTTTTGCCGGACTGGCACACCGACCTGGAATTTGCCCAAACCCTCTTGGAGGTCAAGGACCGTTTGGAGATCCTGCCTTTGGCGGTCAAAACCGACCTCCGGCTGGACCTCAAGCCCAAAACCCAACGGCTGCCCATACGCTGGGACTTGGTGGAAAAGGAGGCCCATGACCAGGGTTCCTATCTTTTTTTGTTGGAGTTGAAAGAATCCTTGGAGTTTGACGTGGGTGGGCTAGGACACCGGGCCTTTCCCAAAGGTTATTATGTCTATGTCGGTTCCGCCCGGCAGGGGCTCAACCACCGCTTGGCCCGGCACCAGCGGCTCAAAAAAAAATACCACTGGCACATCGATTACCTGCGGGCCAAGGCCAAGGTACATGCCTCCTTGCCCTTGCGCAGCCAAGAGGACCTGGAGTGCCGGTTGGCCGAAGGGTTGGCACAAAAGGCGGACTTCCTGCTGCCCGGATTCGGGGCCAGCGACTGCCCCTGCAAGACCCACCTCTTTGGTTTTTTGAAAGACCCGATGGCAGACCGGGAGTTTTTTGACCTGCTCTTTTGGTACCGGGTGGACCGGCACCTTTGAAGGTTTTCTCACCTCCCCCTTGACCTTTGGGCGGAAATGGGGATAGATTTAGATAGTTTAACAATATTTTTCTATAGATAATCATGGCCACTCACAGCGAAGTAAAAGCAAAGATCGAGGCCGCCCTCCCCGGTGCCTTGGTGGAAGTTGAAGACCTGACCGGCAAGATGGACCACTTTTCGGTCAAGGTCGGTTCCGCCGCCTTTGAAGGAAAAACCCTGGTCGAACAGCACCAGATGATCTACCAAGCCTTAGGCATGGGGACCCGAGAGGAGATCCACGCCCTGGCCATCCAAACCTACAAACCCTAAGCCCAAGATGCTCGTACCCAACGAAGTCAAGCTGGAAAAACCCGCTACCCCCTTTAACGTCCAACAGGTGATCAAAAAATTGGTGGACGAGAACCAGCTGATTGTCTTCATGAAAGGCAACTCCATGTTCCCCCAGTGCGGTTTTTCGGCCCAGGTGGTGGAGATTTTTAAAAGGATGGGTGTTGAATACAAGACCTTTGATGCCTTGCAAGACGAAGTGATCCGTGCGGAGATCAAACACTTCGCCAACTGGCCGACCTTGCCCCAGGTCTATTACAAACAGAAGTTCATCGGCGGCTGCGATATCGTCACCGAGCTGTACCAAAACGGCGAGTTGGACAAGATGCTGGCGGCTTGAGTGGTTTGGGCGTAAAAAAGGACGGCTGGGCCGTCCTTTTTGTTAGCCAAACTTAACGTTGAAGATTGAAGGTCAGTGTTGTTCTGCCGGGGTTGCTCGCTCGCCCCCGGAACGCAACGCTTTGGTAACCCGGTTGCGGCCTTCGGTTTTGGACTGGTACAGCGCTTCGTCAGCCAGCACGATCAGCCGGTCCACGGTGATCGCTTCCCCAGCCCGCAAGGTGGCCACACCAACGCTGATGGTCACATGGGGGGCGACAGAAGAGAACAAATGGGGAATCTGGGCTTCGGCAACGGCAATCCGCAAATTCTCTGCAACCTGGAAGGCTCCTTCGGTGCTGGTCGAAGGCAGCACCACCGCAAATTCTTCGCCCCCGTAACGGGTCACCAAGTCAATCGCCCGTTTGACCGACCGTTTGAACACCGCCGCCACCTTGCGAAGACAGTCGTCCCCCTTCAAGTGACCATAGCCGTCATTGTACTTCTTAAAAAAGTCGATGTCGATGATCACCAAGGAAAGGTCCCACTTCTCTCGGATCGCCCGAGCCCGCTCTTGGTTGATGTATTCGTCGAAGCTCCGGCGGTTGGCCAGACCGGTCAGGGAGTCGGTCTTGGAGTATTCCATCAGCTTTTCGTTGAGCCGCTGCAACTCGGCCTCCCAAGCTTTACGTTCGGTCAGGTCCACCATCAGGCCGATCGACTGGATCGCCTCCCCGTTTTCAGGGTCAAAGATGGTGGGGATCGCTTCGAGCAGGACCGGGATGTCGTGGTTGTCCTTGTGACGCATGGTGATCTCGTAAGAGCCCCGCTCCCCCAGCCGCCGTTTCATGATTGCATCAAGGAAGATCTTGGCATTTTGGTCGTCCACAAACATCGGGTCCAAGATCGAGCGGCCCCGCATCTCCTCTTTGCTGTACCCCAACATCTGGCACAAGGCCAAATTGGTCCTGCGGATGGAGATCGAAAAGCCCAAGTCCCGGTAAAGAAGGCTGCAAAACTGGGCGTTGGTGTCCTTTTCGGACGCGGCGTGGAAATCGATGATCCAGGCACCCAAGGGCAGCCGTTCGATCAGGTTGTCCACATATTCCAGTTGGTCTTGGAGCTGTCGAAAGTAAGACTGTTTTTCCTCCTCAACCAACATGCGCATGGTGACGTTCTGCACACTCGCAACCCTGGCCTTACGCCCGCCCAGGCGGATGTCGCCAACCACCATAAAGACATAGATCACCAAACCGTCTTTTTGTTTGATCCGAAATTCATATTCGTTGTCCCCCAACCCGCCGTCGTTTGTGGTTTGGTAGTTGGCGGCAAAGGACTGTACGTCGTCGGGGTGCAACAGTTCAAAAAAGTGGTGGCCCAACAGCTCCGACTCCAGGTACCCACAAAGCTCACAAAAGTAGGCGTTGGCGTAGCGGATCCGGTCTTCCTCCAAGATCACCACCCCGGATTGGACCGAGTTGAGCAGCTCCTTGTAGGTCGCTTCGTCAAACTGGAGAAATTGGTCTGGGTTGGTCAGCTCGGGGTCGGCCCGCACCATGATGTAAGCGAACCCTTGGTGTTTGAGGTGAGAGAAGCTGCAATTGACCAAAAGGTGGGCCCCGTCGAGGGCCGAGCGGATCGGGAAGGAAACCGGGGTATGCTCTCCGGCCAACACCTCGCCCAAGTGGCGGTCAAAGATCTGCTCGGTACCTGCTTCCACCGTTTGGGAAAGACTACGGCCCAGGAGGGTTTCCTCCTTGCGGCCCACCAACCGACAAAACGGCTTGTTTGCCCACAAGAGCTTTCCGGTGGCGCTAAAAAGCAGCATCGGGTCCTGCACCGAGCCGATCAGTTCCAGCAACTGGACCGGCAGCCCTTCATTCAGTTCATTCATAGGCCAAGCCAAAAAATAGGTTGCCGCAATCCTAGCCCTTCAACCTCACTTTGGAAAGAAAAAGCTTTCCATAACCCCAGGCAAGGGAAACGCCTAGGGTAAAAGTCCTTTCACTTGACGGACCTAGCTCCAACCCCTAAGGAGTGGGGATGTCGCCAAAATCTCCCCAAAAAGCCGAGTGGTTTAAACACCTAGAATACTCCGCCGTCGGCATCGAAATGGGCCTCTCGGTTGCCGCCGGGGCCTTGATCGGCCACGGCCTGGACCAGTACCTGGGCACCAAGCCCTGGATGCTGTTTTTGTGGTTTTTTGCCGGAGTCCTGGCCGGATTTAGGGCGCTCTGGCGGACCTTGCAAAAACTCAAGGAATCCACCCGGGAAGACCAGCCCCCCTCCAACCCCAACCTCAGCGAACATGGACCCGACCCCAAAGACGACTGAAAAAAACCACACCCTTCGGACCCTCAATCGGGGCCTTTTAGGGCTCTTTTTTTTGGTGACCGCCCTAGGAGGGCTGGCCTTTGGGCTTGACTTTGCCAAAGGGGCCTTGGTAGGTTGCATCGTTGTGGCCATCAACTTTTATTTGTCCCAGTTCCTGATGGCCCGCTTGTTTTTTTCCGGCCACGCAAAGGCCCCGGTCTTGGTGATGTATCTGCTCAAGTTCGGACTCTCCATGGGTCTGTTGTGGATAGCGATGACACACTTCAATGCGGACCTCTGGGGAATCATGGCCGGGCTATCGACTCTTTTTGTGATAAGCCTCTGGGCCAGTTTTCTTGGGAAAACCGCACCGGAACCTGAACAAACCGAAAGCCACTCGTCTTAAAGAAAGGGCCAATGTCAGCAGAAAACGCCTTCACCTGGGGTGCCGCCAGCGAGCCGATCCTTCACTTGGGCCATGCCCTGGAAAGCCTTGGGGTTGACCCCCACGTGGGCATTGATGTTCTCTTCACCTCCGGCCTGTTGGTGTTTTTCGCCCTGGTCGGCGGGGCCAAATTCCGCAAGGGAACCCAAGTGGAACCTTCGGGCAGGCTTGACCTAGCCTCCTTTGTGGAACTGACCATCGGCGGAATCTACAACTTTACCAAAGGTGCCTTGGGCCACAAAGCAGGCAGCCTGTTTTGGCTGACCGGTTCCTTGGCCCTGTTTATCCTGATCAACAACCTGATCGGGCTGGTCCCCGGCTTCAACCCGCCGACCGACCAATTCAACGTGACTATCGTCTTGGGGCTGATCGTCTTTTTAGTTACCCATGTCCTCGGATTTCAGACTCATGGGTTTGCGTACCTCAAACATTTCATGGGACCGGCCTGGTGGTTAGCTTGGCTGATGTTCCCCATTGAATTGATCAGCCACTTGGTAAGGCCCCTTTCCTTGGCCTTACGTCTCTTCGGGAACATCACCGGCGACCACAAAGTCAGTGCCGTCTTTTTTGGCATCCTGCCTTTGCTGCTGCCCCTACCTTTCTTGGGGCTCGGTTTGTTTGTTGCCTTTGTTCAGACCTTCGTCTTTCTACTCTTGACCCTGGTCTATTTCCAAATGGCGTTGTCGCACGACCATTAACACCCTCTCTACAACGAAGATCACCATGTTCAAAAAAATTGTTCTTTTGGCTTTGGCCCTGGCCGCTCCGATGGCCTTGTTTGCACAAGAAGCAGCCGCTGCTGCTCCTGCTGCCGGTTTCTTGAAGGAATTTGGTTTGGCTCTGGGCGCTGCCTTGGCCATTGGCTTTGCCGCCGCCGGGGGTGGTATCGGTCAAGGAAAAGTAGGCGCTGCCGCTTTGGAAGGGATTGCTCGCAACCCTGGTTCCGCCGACAAGATCTTCACCCCGATGATCATCGGTTTGGCGTTGATCGAATCTTTGGTGATCTACGCTTTGTTGATCGCCTTCATGTTGCTCAATAAAATCGCTTAACCCCGATTCCTTGGAGGGTTTACAACCGTAGGCCCTCCAAGGTTCCTCCATGCCCCCCTCGTCGCTCCGTTTTTTTGTTTTGCTGTGGGTTGGACTTTGGTCCTCGCCCTTCTTTTGCCCCCTTGCCTTCGCCTTGGAATCCGAATCGGTCCCCGACCCGGCGGCCTTGAGCCCCCCAGCGGCCCAGCCGGAGGAACCAGTCGTGAACCCAGCCACCCTGGAAACCTCTGCTTCGGAACCGGATGTCCCCCAAGCCCCGGAAGCAATCGTCCATCAGGCCCAGGAAACAACCGTCCCCCGCCCCAAAGAACCGGCCCCGCTGCCGATGGGCGACCCCGAAGAGACAGCCGCCCTTTCCCAAGCCTTTGCGGCAGCCCTGCCCAGTTTCTCAGGGATGGAGGAGCCAGCCTTAGACCTCTCCTGGGAAGGGTTGAAGGGAGGGATCAAAAAAAATGCCCAGGCCAAAGGATTGACCAAGGGGCAGACCGAAGCGGGACTCCATTGGGTCAACCAGATGGAAAAGGACCCAGGGCTCTTGGCCCGGACCTTTGGCCTTGACCCCAAAGCCTCCTTGCCCCTGCCAAACTCGGCGGTCACGGCGGTGGGTTCTGTCTGGCTGCCTTACGGGGTCGCTTCCATGTGGCAACACTGCCAACTCCAATTCAAACGGGAAACCGGCCTGGCCTTGGAGCTGACCCAAGGCTGGCATTCCGGTGCCTACCAGCTTTGGGCTTTGGCCAAGGTCTCCACCAGTCTCTCCCAAGGGGTGCGCTCCTTTGGTCCTTTGGGGCCCTTTGGTCCCAGCGGAATCCGGGCCCCCTTGGGATACAGGCTCGAAGCCCCTCCCGAAGGCATGGAGTCCGCCCGCACCCTGCTGTTTGGACATTGCATCAACTTTGGGCTGGAGGAATCCGGCCCCAACCAACTGACCTTCGTTGGCCCCGAGGCCCTCTACCGGCCCAGTCTGGCCAAGCTGCCCGAGCCTTATGGCCCGGAGTTTCTGGCGGCCCTGGAGATGAGCCACTTTTACCCTTCCCCCGAAGGCTTGCGGGTCATCTTGTCCATAGCGTTCCAGGAGTCCAGCTTGGTCTGGGACCCGGCCTTGACCGATGAAAAAAAACAGGCCATCCGGGAGCAGTTTCTGTTGCCCATGGCCGCTGCTGCTGCCGGGCTGGGGGGCACCTTGAGCCAAATGGTCCTGCCCCAACGGCTGGTGGAGGAACAAAGCAAGTTGGCCACCGATCTGGTGGCTCTCTTGGGCCGTCGGAGCACCGAATACGACTTTTACCGTTGGACCCGGCAGACCAACCAGTTCATCAAAGAGATGATGGCCGAATACGGCGGGCTGGCCCAGTGGGGGAGCCAATTTTTGCACCTAGAGCAGAAGTTCAAACGGCTCGAATATGAACCCCAAACCTTCGGGCTTTGGCAGCTCAACGTCAACCACTTGAGCGAGCGGATCTCCGGCAACTCCGCCTTGCGCCACAAATACCCGGCCCTGTTTTTTAAGGGCGGGAACCTGAGCCGGGAATGGCTGATCGAATCCTTGAGCGGACGACCCAAAGCCCCGCTGAACCGGATCCAGACCTTGAGTTTGATTTTTGAAAGTGCCTTGGGCCCCCGGTACCTGGACCATTTTTTGGGCCAAAAGGAAGACCTGCTTTACTTTGCCGGGGAGAACCTCACCGGGGAGCTTTCCAGCTTTCGGGCAGCGGTGCAGGTCCGGTTGGGCGAGGTCACCGGGGCGAAGTTGACCTTTGACGGCGACCTTGCCTTTTCCAAACCCTACAGTCGGCAGCTGGACCACTCCCGAACCAGCCAGACCCAAAAGGTTCTCTTGGCCTACGCCCAGGGCCAAAAAAAGGCCCTGTCGGTCTCTCCCCAAAAGGCGGTTACCGAGCTTTGCTCCGCCTCCAGACGTTCGGAATTGATGGCCTCCAAGCTCTACCGGCTGCTGATGAAAGGTAGAATGGGCCAACGGGTCTTCCCCAAGATTCGCTCCGAACTCTACCAACAGTCCCCCTACTCCTACGGAAACCGGGTCCTCAAACGGGCCGAAAACTTCTGATCTGACCGCTTCGTTTTTTCCCCTCAAGTTTTTTCCTCTCTTGCCGTTAAGGAACTAGGCAAAAGAAAAAACCCAACCTGGGAAAAACAAAAGGAGTGGTTATGGAAAGGGACATCAGCAGGGTCAGGGACACCTTGAGCCAAATGCTACAGCTCTCACTGTTCACCGAACGGACCTACCGCATGACGGTCAGGGATCTGGGGTCCTTTCACCTCAACTGGACCCAGACCCGCACCCAAGGGGAATCGGACGTGCTTTGGGAGTACGAGGAAGGGAAGCCGGTGCGGATCACCGCCTTTAACCTGGAGGAAGCCATCGACACCTACTGCCAAAAACTGAGCGAAGAAGCGATCTGGCCCCAAGGCCCAAGCCCCAAGGCAAACGCCAAGGCCACTCACATCGCTTAACCAAACACCCCAAGGAGTACCCATGGAAGACCGCAAAAGCACCCCTTTCGGAAAAAAGAACCTGACCCGAGAAGAAATCGACCAGGCCCTCAAGGACTACCTTTCCCAGGGCGGAAAGGTCAAAAAGGAAGAGCCCTACTGGATCGAGGAGCCCAAGAGTTTGGGCTACGTCTCCAGAAGGCACTAAAAACCCCATCCCCCCTGCCTAAAAAAAGCCCGGTCTTCCGGGCCTTTTTTATTCGATCTTAAAGACCGAAACCTGACTTTTGAGCTTCTCGGCCATCCTCGAAAGGTCTTCGGTTGTGGTGTCCACCTCTCCAATGGTCCTTGAAAGTTCGCCCATCGCCAAGGCGTTGGACTGGCTGTTTTCGCTCAACTCGTCAGCAGTCTGAGCCAAAGAAGAAGTTTGTTCGCTTTGCCGAGAGATCTGGGCGGCCACTTGGTCCACGTACTGGCTGATCTTCTCCACTTGGGCAATGATCCCACCCAGCAATCTGCCCGCCTGCCCCACCACCATTATCCCTTGGGCGACGTTGGCATAGGAGACCTCCAACAGCCGCTGGATTTTTTCGGTGGCTCCATGGCTTCGGTCTGAAAGGTTCCTGACCTCGTCTGCAACCACCGAGAAGCCCTTGCCGAACTCTCCGGCCTTGGCCGCCTCAATGGCGGCGTTGAGGGAAAGCAGGTTGGTCTGGTTGCTGATGTCCACAATCACCGACATGATCCCCAATATCTGTTTGGAGGAATCCTCGATCTTGCTCATGCTTACCGTGGTCGCCTCCACCGACTTGGTCCCTTCCTGGGCATCCTGGGAGGCTTGAGCGGCGATTTGCTGCGCCTGGGTGATCATCTCCTTGATCTTGAACAACGAGTCGGCCATGGCCTTCACATTTTCGGAGGTCACCGCCAAGGCCGTACTGGAATTTTCGATTCCATGGTTGACTTCCGCTGTGGTCCTGGAGATCTGGTCCGAGGTGGCGTGCAGCTCTTCAGAAGAGGCGGCCAGGGTTTCGGCGGTCCCGTCGATCTCTTTGATGACCTTGTGGATGTTGTCGATAAAATGGTTGAATAACACCGCCAACCGTCCCACCTCGTTTTCCTCACGGATCGGCAGTCGTTTGGTCAGGTCTCCTTCCCCATCGGCAATGTCCTTGAACCGAAGCTCCAGTTGCTTGAGCGGAATAAAAATCATCCTGTTGAGCATCAGCGAAAGGATCCCCAAAATGGAGAGCACCATGACCAGCAGCGTCACGATGTTTTTGACCAAGTTGTGCCGGGCCGCTGCCAAGGTGTGCTCCATGTCGAAGGCCACCGAAACCACAGCCATGGTTTTCATCGGGTCCACCGCCATGTCCACCACGTGGCAGGAAGCACAGGCCCCGATAAATTCGATCGGCTGGCCTCGAAGCTCGATGGGTTCCTTGTCCATGATCGCCACCCCAAAAACCCCTCGGAAGACCTTGTGGCCCTTTTTGAAAAGTTTTTCGTCTCCATCCCAATCCACGACCCCGTAAAAACTCCCCCCTTCGGCCAGAACCTTGCGATCCCAGCTGTCTTGGGGCAGCTGACGGTAGTTGATGCTAGGTTCGGTTTCCACGTAGGAGGCAATCTTGTCCCCCCAAGAGTACCAGACTACCGTGTCTTCCAAGGATTTGTTGAGCAGGACCAAGACCACGTCCAAGGCATCGGCGGGAACCTGAGTCAACCGGAGCTGGACCTCGTGGGGCAGGGAGTAAAAATGTTCCCCCAACTGGTCCCGCACTCCAGCCCGACTCCACATAAAGGCTTGATTGGTGGCGGTACCAAAGCGGACCACGTTGGTGATCTGCTGTTTGATCCGTTCGGTGACCTCAGTGATCCCTTGGTTGTAGTCGATGACCTCCTTGACCGCAAAGGGTAGGACTAGGATCAAGGACATAAACAGGAAAATCTTGGTTTTAATCGACATAAGTCCGCCCGTTAGGTGAGGAACAACTGTAAACTGGGCTACCTGTTACTATAATCGGTAGGGATTGGCCAGAAAAATAGCCCTAAATCTTCGGTTTCAATGGGCCGGGACCCAAAAATCAAACGACTCGGGACGGCCACTCAAGCGCAGCTTTACTTCCTCTGCCTCCCCTAGGCTCAACTTCACCTCTTTACCGGCAGGTCCGTACAAGACCAAGCTCAACAGCCCTTCGGACAGCCGCTTCACCTCCACCTCGACCAAGGGGTCAAAACTCCAACTCAACTCGGGAGGCAGCGGGGACCCGTCTTTTCTTTGCAGCAAAAAAACGGTGCCCCTGGGGACCTCCAATCGGGTGCGCAGCCAATAAACCGGCTTGCCTTGGGCTTCTGGAGGGTAGCAGGGGGGAGCAACCGGGAAAAGCCGGGTGGCATCACCGGAGCCGCCCAAGATTTGGACCTGGAACCTCGGTTGCCCCGATACGGAAAAACTCACCTGACTGCAAGCCGCCCCTTCCAGCAACAGGCTGAAGCTGTTGGGATCCTCCCATTCCAGCTGGGCTTTTGTCCCTTCGGGGCCTTCCCACTCCAGGTCTCCGAAGGTGGGTTGGCCTTGCCGGGGCGGCAGGTAGAGGCTAAAAGGTTGTCCAGAAGGCAAAGCCAGCCACTCCCCCTGGCCTTGCAAAGTCACCAATGGGTGCTTGGGCTCCTGGATCATAAAGTTCCAACGGCTCTCCTGCTTTTTGCCCTCTGCCTCAAACCGCAACCGCACCTCCACCGCCGCCCCCCAAGGCAACCGCTCGGCCGGGAAGGCGACATGGCTGTACCGGTCCAGCCGGTGTTGGGGGTCCGTTTTGTTGGAAAGAATTCGCAGCAACTCCAAGGGCTGTTTCTCCCCTGGAAGCCATAGCTCCAAGGCCAGTAGTTTGGGCGGCTCGGGGTAAAAGGCGGGGTTGAAGGACACCGAAACCGGGTACCCGGAATAACCACGGTCCGGCAAAGGGTCGGGGGTTTCCTCAAAAAAAGCCGGTGGCACCGACACCCCTTCGGCGGGCCAAAGGATCCGAGCCGGACCCTGGGGCCGGGGGTCCGCTTCCGGCACTTTGGCCGGGAGACATTCGGGCAACAGGTCCAGGTCGGCCTTGTCCACCAGACAAAGGGAGGCGGCCCGAGCATTGCCCAGGAGGTACACATAACTGGCAGAATCCCCCTCCCCGGCTTTGGCCCAACCAACCCGGTCCCACTGGGGGTCCAGGAAGGCCAGACGGTGGTAAATCGCCGCCATCAAATCACTGAGGCTCGCCTGTCCATTGGCTTGGCCCAGGGAAAAATTCTCCGCCACCAGACTGGAGCTCCAACCGGCGTTCAAGGCCCGGCGGCTGGGGGTTTCACCGGTAAAACCCGGCTCGCCTTGTTCCTGCCGGTGGTCCTTGCGGCCCCCTTGGCTCAGGTACAAGGCTTGGCCCTGTGCTGCCAAGGTCAACCGAGGGTCCACCCACAACGGGGCCAGCCCGGCAGAGCTACGGATCCGGTTGAGCGATTCAATGGCCGTGGCCTCTTGGGCCCAAAGGGACGGGCACCAGAGGACCAGGAACGTCCCCAACAACAGCGGTCGGGCCACCCGCATCCCCGCTCGCTTCATCCCCGGTTGGCCAAAAATTGTTCGATCGTCCGGCCCGAAGGTTTGTCGTGGTGGTTGTGGGCTGCAAAACGCAGGAACTCGGGCCACCATTCCTGGGCCTTTGCTGCCGCTCCCTTTTGGCCGCACAGGAACACAAACAGCTTTTCCAGCTCCTCAAAGACTGGCCGGTCAAAGTGCAGCTTGAGCCCAAACCGGTCGCCCAAGGCCCTGGCTTCATCTTCCTGCTGCCGGTCCCCCGGCAGGGTCGGGTCCAGCGGCAAGGTGGAAACCAAATTCACCTTGTTGGAGGTGGCGAGCAACATCAGGTTCTTGGGCATCTGTTCCAAGGAGCCTTCAAAAATACTTTTGAGGGCCTTAAATTCGGGGTGCCCCGGTTCAAAACCAAAGTCGTCCAAAAAGAGCACAAACTTTTCTTTTTTGCCTTCGATCCACCCAAACAACCGGGGCAGCTGTCCCAAGTCCCCCTGGGACACCTCGACCAGCCGCAGGCCCTGGGACCAGTATGCTTCGAGCAGCCCCAAGGCGGCGCTGGACTTGCCCATCCCCCGAGCCCCCCAAAGCAGGATGTGGGTGAAGCCCTGGGAGCCCAAAAACCGTTCGGTCATCTCCCGCAGCTTGGCCAAAGGCTCATCAATCCCAAACAGCCCCTCCAAGGGGGTCCATTTTTTGGGCTCGTCTCCTTGCAAAGCACAAACGCCTTGGGTATCTTGGCGGTACAAAAAGGCTTTGTGCCGACTGAACAAACCGCCGGAGTTTTTCTCCCAAAAGGCTTCCAGCTTAGCCAACACCGCTTCGGGTTGGGGAGGGTCAAACAGATCGTGCAGCGCCGCCAAACTGCAAGACCGGGGGGGCAGGTTGCGGCAAAGAGGCGGAGGCTCAACCCTGGGGCCGTTGCCCAGTTCGGTGAGGTTCAAAAGGCCGATCAACGCCTCTCGGGGCTCCAGGGCCGCAAGCTGGCACCCCAGTTCCACCAAGGGCAAACGGTCCTTTGGACCCAGGCCCAGCTTGGCGTAGATGTCTTGGTTGGCCAAAAGGTCGCACAGATAGGAGAGCCAAGGGGAGGGACCCAAGGGCGGGGCCGCCGCCAAGAGCAGGGAGCGGAACCGGTGGTACCGGTCCCACAACCCTTGCGACCCACGGGACTGTTGTTGCACAAAGACCCGTTGGTGGGCCAAGAGCCCTTCCATCGCTTGGTCTTTTTTGGTCTTCCATTGGAGCAGCAGTTCCTGCTCCAAAAAAGAGTACAGGTCCAGTGCCGCCACCAAAGGCTCCTCTGGCCCCAACAAGGCCGCCAGGCCCAAGACCTGGGCCTGGTCCAACCCTCGACCCAAAGGGTCGATCAGGTCCTGGTAGGCCCGTTCAATGCTTTGATGATCCCACTGTGTCGCCAAGTTACCTACATCCAAAAAAGGAAGGCATGAAAATCCAGTTTGTTGCCCCACAGGTCCAGAAGAACCTGATCGTATTTTTTGACGAAAAAAAACGGCTCCTGCTGCCCAAAGACTGGCCCCAAGAACTGAGCCGCCAGTGGCAAGCCTTTTTGGGGCTGCCGGAGGTCAAGGCCGAAAGTTCTTCGGTCCACAACCTCTTCCACCCTCTGGTGGAGCGGGTCTTTTTGGTGGGCTTGGGCAAAAAAAGGGACTTTCGGGAGCTCGGTGGAATGTTAGGCAAAAAACTGGTCCAACCGGATTTTTCCAACCTCCACCTGCTCTTGCCCGAGGCCCCGAGCCATCCCATCTATAACGAGATTGAGCCGTTTCTGGAAGGTCTTTTCTTGGGCCGGTATCGGTACCAAGGTTTTAAAACCAAGGACAACCTGCCCGACCCTCTCTCCAATCTGACCTTCCTGGCCCCCAAGACCAAGGCTCTGGCCGAGGCGGCTTCCCTGGCTTGGACCAAGGCCTTGGCCACCAACCAAGCCAGGGACCTGGGCAACCTGCCGGGCAACAAGATGCGGCCCAAGGACCTGATGGCAGCTTGCAAGGCGGCAGCCAAGCAGGGCGGATTGACCTTTTCCGCCCTCAACGAGACACAGATGGAAAAAGAAGGCATGGGTTGTCTTTTGGGGGTCGCCCAAGGGTCCGAAGAGCCCGCCTTTTTGAACATCCTAGAATACAAGGCGGGACCCAAAGCCCCGACCTTACTGTTGGTGGGCAAAGGCCTGACCTTTGATTCGGGCGGCATTTCCCTCAAACCGGGCCTTGGGATGCAGGAGATGAAACACGACATGTGTGGCGGGGCAGCGGTCCTGGGGGCCATGCAGATCATCGCCCAACTCAGGCCCAAGGTAAACGTGGTGGCCTTGATCCCCACCACCGAGAATATGCCCGACGGCAAGGCCACCAAGCCCGGAGACGTGCTGACCGCCTGCAACGGCACCACCGTGGAGGTCCTCAATACCGATGCGGAAGGCCGGTTGATCCTGGCCGATGCCCTGGCCTACGGCATCAAGCGGTTTAAGCCCAGTGCGGTGGTGGATGTGGCTACCTTGACCGGCGCTTGTGTGGTCGCCTTGGGGCACTACCACTCGGGGCTGATGTGCAACGACGAAAAGCTGTACCAACAGGTCGAGCAGGCCGCCAAGCGGACCGGGGACCCGGTCTGGCGGATGCCCCACGCCGAGGTGTACGACAAGGAGATCGAAGGGACCCTTTCAGACCTCAAAAACATCGGCAGCAAGGACGGAGGGATGATCACCGCCGGGATGTTCCTCAAACGGTTTGTCGGCGAAGTGCCTTGGGCCCACCTGGACATTGCCGGTACCGCTTGGTCGGTGGAGCGCATTCCCTACTACCCCACCCAAGGGGCTACCGGGACGGTGACAAGGCTCCTGGCGGACTTGGCGATGAACTGGAAAAAATAATCCCTCACCCGGGACCGGGGGGTCTCAAAGGCCTTGCGGCCAAAGGGTTACGGCCCAATGCCCCAAAGGTCCAGTGGAAACCGGTGGCTTGGGGGGAAAATTGCTTTGCCCCAAAACCAAGGTTGGGGCTCGGCCCTTGGGCTTCCGATCCAAGCCTAACAGCGGTGGTTTGGAGGACAGGATCCCTCAACCTCCAAGCCACAAGGGCTTACAGTGACAGAGCGGTACCAAGGCGGCCCGTCACCACCCTAAGAAAAGCCCCGGCTGGAGCGGATCAAAGGGGGAGGGATCCCAGAAAAACCAAAGGCGGTCTTAGGGGCAAAATCCACTCGCCCCAAAGCCGCCTTTTCTTGAGACCCAGCCTTGCAGGTCCCGTTTCTTCCAATCTATTGCAATCTATTGCCTATTAGGGGCAGGCCAAAGAGGCCGCCCCCAGCGCCTCACTTGAGGGCCGCCTTGATTTTTTTGACTGCTGCTGCGTCGTAATAAGAACAACCACCCTTGACCAAGGAGGGTTCCAGCTTGAGTTCCTCGATCGCCTTTTTGATCGCCCCCGGCTTTACGTCCAAAGCGGCGGCTACTTTCCCTGCGGTAAGCATTTCACTGTCTTTGCCCATGTGTTCCTCGTGGATGGGGTGGCCTATTACAACGGAATAAAAATCACAGCTCAACCGGATTTTAGGAGCCTCCAATGCCGTTCGTCAAGAAAAGCCCGGTCAAAGCTCCAGCTTCCAGACCCCTCTTCCGCCACCCAAGGGCGGGTCAATAACTGCGCCAGACCGCCCGCACTACCCCTTGGATGCTGACCTCCCTGGGGTCAACGTAGATCGGTTCCATCTCGAAGTTCGAGGGCTGCAACCGGATACGTTTTCCTTCATGGTAAAAGCGTTTTAAGGTGGCTTCCTTAAAATTGATCATCGCAATCACCATCTCCCCGTTGTCCGCCTGTTCCTGTTTCTCGACCACCACATAGTCCCCGTCCAAAATCGCCTCTTCCACCATCGAGTTGCCCCGCACCCGGAGGACGAAGCTCCGATCCGGCCTTCTGACCATCGATTCGGGCAGGGCCAAGGTCTCCCCTTCGGTGAAGTGTTCGATCGGCTGACCGGCGGCCACCGAGCCCAAAAGCGGCAGCTCCACCACCGCACCGCCGTGGGTCGGCGCAAAGCCCGAAACGTCCTTAAGCACCCGAATGGACCGGGAAACGTTGGGGTCCAAGGAGATATAACCTTTCTCGCAGAGGTTTTTCAGGTGTTTGTGTACCCCGCCGGCGCTGGCCAGATCAAAGTGGGCAGCGATGTCCCGGACCGAAGGGGGGTACTGGTGGTCTTCAATGTATTTGCTGATGTAATCCAAGATCCCTTGTTGTTTACGGGTCAGAGACATAGGTCCTTTGGGAGAAGAAGGTGATTTTTTGTTCACCATAGAACGGATGTACCCTTTCGTCAAGCGCTCTGAGTCCCCTTTAATAAACCGGATGGAAGAGAAATTGACCAGAACTCCACAGAAGGTTATGAAAAGAAGCATCCAACAAGGGACCATGAAGATCAATTATCTTGCTTATCTTGACCCCGGAAAGCACCAAGGCGGGGGGGAGGTCGTCTTGGGGCGGCTCTTGGAGGTGGGGCGTTTGCGGGGACATGAAATCGCCGTGACCTCGACCGACCCAGGGACCAAAGACCGGCACCGGAACCCGGACCTTTGGTTCTTGGCCGACCTGTTCAACTGCCCCACCCTCCTGCCCCAGCTGTCCAAGGACCTGATCCGGGAGGCTTGCCGGGGGAAGTATGTTCACTTTGACAATGCCTATGTGGACTGTTGCAACCTGGACTACCTGCCTTGTTCCGGTTCCGCCCAGGAGCCCTGTCCCCACAAGTCGCCCTGGAATTTGAAGCGCAACCTCAAATCCGGGGACTTCGGCTCCCGCTGTTTTGGCCAGGACCGGTTGGTACAGGAGCTTTACCGGAATTCCAGGCTCAACCTGTTTGTCTCTCCGCTGCACCAAAAGACGGTTTACCAAGTCCTGGGTCTGCCCCAAAGCCAGCCTCATTTGGTTTTAAGACCTTTGATCGACCCCGAGCGGTTCAAGGACCAAGGGCAGGAACGGGATCTGGAATACCTGTTTGTCGGGGCCATTGGCGAAGCCAAGGGGGCGGCGGCATTGGCTGCACAATATGGCAATGCGGACCTGCACCTGATCGGCGCTTCGGTGGACGGCAAGCCCCCCGGCTTTGGCACTTGGCACGGTAAGGTACCCTACCTGGAGATTCCGGGCTGGATGAACCGGGCCAAGCGGTTTGTCTTTTTGCCCCGCTGGCCGGAACCCCAAGGGCGGGTGGTGATTGAGGCGGCGTTGTGCGGTTGCGAGCTGGTCCTCAACGGCCAAGTGGGTGCGGCCAGCTTTGACTTTGACCTCAAAGACCCCAAGAACCTGACCGGGGCGGAAGAGGAATTCTGGCTGGCCCTGGAGGCACTGCCATGAGCGCCAAAAAAGGATTTTTGACCTTGGTTTCGGTCTCGTTTTTGGCCTACCCCTTGAGCTTTCTCAACCAACTGCTTCTGTCCTATTACTTTGGGGCCGGCAAGGAGATGGATGCCTACTGGATCGCCCTGATGGGGATCAACAGCCTCACCTTGCTTTCGGTCCCGGTGCGGGACTCGTTGATCCCCTTTTATGTGGGCAAACGATTGCAGGGGGAGGAGGATGCCGGTCATTATTTCTCGGCTAGGCTCAACTTTTTGGTCCTGCTCTCCTTGGGCATCACCCTTTTGGCCTTCGGGTTCCGCTCCCAAATCGCCCAGTGGTTGATCGACCCTTCCCAAGAGGGGATCAAGGACCAAGTGGCGGTGCTGTTGGTCTGGCTCACCCCCCTGATTGTCCTGATGCCTTTGACCGAGGTGCAAAGCAGCCTTTTGGTCAGTTTCAAAAAATACATCTTCCAGTACCTAGGCCGCATTTTGGGCACCTTGGGGTCCATCGCCTTTTTGTTTCTTTTTGCCTCCAGGCTGGGGGTGATTGCCCTCTCCTTGGGTGCGGTGGTTTCCTGGGCGATTTTGGGGGGATTACAAATCAAGGAACTCAAGAACCTGGGCTTTGTCCACCACTGGAGCGCCCGGCCCAAGGCGGAAGCGCCGTTGCTGCGGATGATCGGCTCCATCCTTTTGACCTCCCTCTTGGCCCAGGTTTACCTGCTTTACGCCAACCGGAGTTTTACCGGCTTTGGGACTGGGTTGGTTTCCTCCTACCAGTACGGGATGAGCCTCGCCCTGATTCCCCACAACATCTTGGTCCTTGCTTTGACCACCGTACTTTGGCCCAAGGTCCTTGAAGAGCAGGCGCTGGGCAATTTCGAGCGGATCTTCGACCTGACCTGGGAGATGTCCCGCAAGCTCACCCTGGTCTTGGCGCTTTTGGGGACCTTGGGTTTTTTGTTTTCCGAGCCCTTGATCCGGCTGCTGTACGCCCGAGGGGCCTTTGACGAAACGGCGGTACAAACCACCGCCTTTTGCTTCCGGGCCCTGCTGTTTGCCATCATCCCCATTGCCCTGGTCAACCTGTTCAACCGGGTCTTGAGCAGCCTCAAACAGACCCGGGCACTGCTTTGGACCGGGGTTTTTGCGGCGCTGTCGGGGATGTTTTGCCTTTGGTTGGCAGTGGTGCAAAACCAGATCGGCTGGGTGGTGATGCACCACACGGTCAGCAACCTGGCCAACGGGTTGTTGTGTTTTTATTTCCTCTCCCAGGCCACCCAAACCCGTCTTGGTGCGGCCAAGTTTTTGGCGGCAGGCTTTTGGGTCTTGCGGTTGCTCTTGGTGGCCGGGGTTTTGGTGTGGCTGTTTCCCTTGGTGCCGGTTCCCACCCAAGGGATCTGGTCCCCCCTGGGGTCCCTTGCTTGGCAATCGGGTTTGGGGGCGGGATTGTTCTTGGGGCTTTGTTTTTTGCTGCGGTTGTTGACCCTAGAAGAGCTGCGGGGGATCTTCAAAAGCCTCAAAAAGGGTTAGTCTTCACTGCGCCGGGGCCAAAGAAAAACCCCCCGGTCCGCCTTAGGAGCAGCCGGGGGTTGGGGTTTAGGCTCCGTAGTTCTCGAAGATGTGATCCCTGATCTTCTTCCAGATCTCGTAGAGCGGTTCCTTGGGAATCTCTTCCCACTCCATCAACTGGAGGATGTACCGCTTGATCTTGCCGCGGGTCAGGCCCCTGCGTTCCCATTCGGCGTAGATGTCTTCCTCGTCTTGGCCCAAGGGTTTTCCGTCCAGTTTGCGCCGGAAGAGGAACTTGAGCGCCGAATCCGGGTACTTGTGGACAAAGTCCATCAGGGCCGGGGCGGTGATCTCGCCACCGCCGTACACCACATCGTCTTCCCCTTCGGTGATCTCCATTTCCTGGCTGAAGTCCACGTCTTCGAGGTCCAGCTCTTCGATCGCTTCGATTGCCGATTCTCGGGTGGTTTTGGTCCGTTCCGCCGGAACTTGTACTGGTTCTTCTTCGCTCCCCAGTTGGGCGACCGAGGTGGAAATTGAGCTTTCCGCCCGGACCGGAGTGGCCGCTTCCCGAGGTTCTTCCCGCAAGGGCTCCCTGGGGGTAACCGGCCTGCGGACCGGTTGACGGTCCTCGCTGGGCAAAAGGATCATCACAAAAAAGCTGGAAGCGGCGAGCAAAAAGGTCATGGAAAAAATCAGCCCCTTTTTGCTTTTTTGGTACTTGTAATGGTCAAGGATGCGGTGGACCGGCTCGTTGCCGCTGGCAATCAGGATCGATTTTCCGTTCATTTCGTTGAAAAAATGATAGGAACTGAACATCGCCAGTCCGATCACCGCCAGCAGGCTGAACATAAAGGCCGAAGAGGCGTTTAACTTCTTCATCTGAGGACTCCGAAAGGTTTTTCTATGTTTCCTTATCGGTGGCCAAGCCAAAAACTTGAGCCCCAAACCCGAAGAACCGGCACCAAAAAAAGCAAACCAAAAAACAAAAGTCTTCAATCCCAGGAACCAAAGGGGTTCCATCTCTTGCAGTTTTCCTTCCGAGCAGGTATAGGTAGCGAAAATTTACGTCAAAAGGCGGCCATGCCGGAAAAAAGAATTCGGAAAAAAAGCGACTCCCTGCCCCAAAAAAGCAAGAAAAAAGGCTGCTTTTTTTGGGTCTTCCTGGGGCTCCTGGTCGGGGGGGGCTTGGTTTATTCCCAAGGGGACCGGATCGTCTCCTTGTTACCCCTAGAGTACCAGACCCAGGTGGGCGGTTGGCTGGCCCAGGTCTCCGACTTTTTTGGCGAGTCCGAGCCGGTGGTCGAAGAGGCCCCTCCGGTCGAGGTCGAGGTCCCCAAGCTTCCTGCCAAGCCCAAAACAAAAACTGCCGAAGAGGTCAAGGCCCAACCGGGAGAACAGCTCCACTATGTCCGTGTGGGCGGCTGCATGGTCGAGGAATGCAAAAACCAACTGACCAAAGAAATGGAGCTGCTCAAGCTCCCGGTGTTGGTCAAAAAATACCGCCAAAAGACCACCTACTTTGAACTGATCTCCAAAGATCTCTTCAAACACAGCCGGGCGGAAAACAAACTGGTGGAGATCGACCGCCATGCTCCCCAGGCCCCTCCAGCCACCCTGCGCAAGGAAATGGGTTTGTGGCGGGTGACCTTGGGCGAGTTTCCCGACCGCAGACAAGCGGTGCTGACCAAAAGTTATCTGGCCCAGCTTTACCCGGACGTGGACTTGAACCTACTCTTGGCTCCACGAGTGAGGAGCTTTGACCTGGAATATGTTTATGTCGGCCCCTTCAGTTCCAAGTTTAACGCCATCAGCGTGGCCGAACTGATCCGGGACAAGCGGTTCGTCCAGGAAACCTTCGTGACCCCCAACCCCTAGCGGACCTCGATGGTCATCTCCATCTGGGGATGGATCGCACATTGAACCAGCACGGTACCCTTGTTCTCGAAGGTGACCCTGGCGGTGCTGCCCTTTTTGTAGCTGCCCAAGTCAAAGGTCTTGGTCGGGGAAAGGGAAAAAACATTGTGGTAAAACTCATCCTGGTTGGGGAAGTTGACCACGTCCCCCTGTTGGATGACCAAATGTTTTACGCTGAATTGTTTATTCTTTTGGGCTACTTCCCAAAGTTTCCCCTCCAGCGCCCAGCCGACCATGGCCCAGCCTCCCAACAACGAAGCCAAGATTATCATTTTTCTCATCTTTTCCCTCCAACATGCTCTAGGAGGTTTACCCTAACAGAGTTACACCGAAAAGTCCATCGGCCCAACAGACTTACGGTTGCCAAACCCACCTTTTTTACCCTAATTTCAAGCTCCACCTGTAAGCTCCCTTGTGAAAATGACAGAAAAAACAAAAAAATCCCAGGTTTGGGGCGGTAGATTGACCGAAAGCCCCTTGGCGGCAAACGTACGGTTTTGCGCCGGTCGGGATGTCGCCGCCTTGCCGATGGCCGACCAGGAACTGTTGTTTTTTGACCTCTGGACCAACCTCGCCCATGCCAAGATGCTCTCCGAAGTGGGGGTCTTGAGCGCCCAGGAGTACCGGGAAATCTACCAGGCCCTGTCGGCCATCGACCTGGAAAGCTTTGTGCTCGACCCGGCCCGGGAAGACGTGCACATCAACCTGGAACATTATTTGGTCCAGCAAAAGGGGTTGGAAGGGGCCAAAAAGATCCATTCGGGCCGCAGCCGCAACGACCAAGTCTCCACCGACATGAGGCTTTACCTTCGTTCCAAAACCTTGGAGGTGGCTTCTAGCCTGGGCCTGTTGGTCGAGGCGATTTTGACCAAGGCCGCCAAACTGACCGATGCGGTCATGCCCGGCTTTACCCACTACCAACCGGCCATGCCCACCACCGCCGCCCACTGGCTGACCGCCTGGAGCCAAGGACTGCTCCGGGACCTGGAGGCGTTACTAGAAGATCTGGCCCGGATGAACAAAAGTCCCCTGGGGGCCGCCGCCAGTTTTGGCACCTCCTGGCCGATCAACCGGGAGCGGACCGCCGAACTTTTGGCTTTTGACGGGGTCGAGGAAAACAGCCTGGAGGCGATCAGCAGCAGGGGAGAGATGGAGACCCGAGTCGCCGCAACCTTGGCAGTGATGGTCAACCGGTTGAGCCAAGTCAGCCAAGACCTGATCTTGTGGACCACTCCCTTTTACCGGTTCGCCAAGATTGCCGACCGGTACGTCACTGGCTCTTCGATCATGCCCCAAAAACGTAATCCCGACTTTGCCGAGATCATCCGGGCCAAGGCGGCCCTGACCACCGGCAGCTTGACCAGCCTTTTGGGCATCGCCAAAGGGGCCATGTCGGGCTACAACCGGGACAGCCAACAGACCAAATCCCTGATCCTAGACCTCTTCCGGGAGATCGAAGATGCCCCGGTGATCCTGGCGGGGGTGATCGAAAGCCTGGAGTTTGACTTGGCCGCACTCCAACAAGCGGCCAAGCGGGACTTCCTCAACGCCGCCGATGTGGCCGACTGGCTGGCCCAGCAGTTTGGCTTGAGCTTCCGGGATTGTTATGAACTTTTGAGTCTGGCGGTCAAGTATTCTGCCCTCACCTCCCACCAGCTGACCTTGGAAGGGTTGCTGCAGGCGGCTCGGGAGACCGGGTTGGCGGACAAGGTGGTGCTGGACCAAGCCAAGGTGGACTGGCTCAATGACCCGGCTTCCATGTTGGACCTCAAGAGGCACACCGGTGCCCCGTCCAAGGATTCGGTCCAGCGGATGCTCTTGGGCCAACGGGAGAGGCTGAAGAAGGTCCAAAGCCAAACCGACCTTTGGCGCAAGAAGATCGGGTCGGGCAGTTTGGGGGAATTGGAAAACCTGAAACCTACTTCTTGGTAGCGGCTTTTCTCTGTACGTATTCGCTGTAGAGTTTGGCCAACTGGGGTACGTTGATCCGGGCCACCGGGTCGGTCATTTCCCCCCGCCCTTCGACCCGAAGGTCGTTGCTGGGCACCGGGTTGATCACCAGATTCAGCACCATCAGCCCCTTGGCCAGCTGGGGCGGCAGCTTGGTAGGTTTGGGGTTTTTGGGCGAGGCAATCTTCAGGTCCAACAGGATCGAGAGGGTCTCGTTGTTCAGCCCCAATTCCACCAACTCTTCCAGCGGGATCATGTGTTGCTGGACCAGCAGTTTGGAAGTAAAAAGATCGGGTTTCGCTTGGGCGATCCGGGCTTTGAGCTTGGTCACCGTCCCCTGAACCTCCATTTTTTCTTCGCCACTCAAGACCAACTTCACCCCCTCGGGACCGCCGCTTTTGTCCAACGCCTGGATCAACTTGGTCTTGAATTGGATGTTCGGGGTCAGGACCTGGAACAGGTTGAGGTAAAGCGGTTCCAATTCCTTTTGGTATTCCATCTCGATTTCCTTGGCCACAAAGGGAATGAAGGCTGGCAGGAAGGTCCCGCCGCTCAAATCTTGGGCCAAATGGGCCACCATACCGGCGGAGATCCCCTTTTTGCGGGCTTGTTCTTTGGCCACGTCCTCAAACAGGGACTTGAGTTTTCGTTTCTGTGCCGAAAGTGCATCGGTAGCGTCCGCCAGGATCGACCGCCCCTTTTCCTCCACTTGGGCCTTAAAGCGGTTGATGTCTGCGGCAAAGACCGCTGCAGTCTCGTCTTGTTTCATCCGCTCCAACTTTTTGACCTTCCGTTCCATCTCCCGGAGCCGTTTCTCGGCGTTTTTCTTTAGCTCCAACACCCGTTTCTGAGCCAAGTCCCGGTCGGCCATCACCCGCTGTTTGAACCGTTCGAGTAACAGCTTACGGGCACTCCTCTGGGCATCGGAGCAGCGCAACATCTGGTTGAGCAGGACCATCATGCCGTTGAACCGCAATTCCAAGGGAATCGGCGGCGGCAACAGGGGCATGATGTTTTTGTCCTGCGGCTTGGCTGGTTTGGCTGCCGGAGCCGTTGGAGCTGTGCCTTCCGGGGCCGGGGTTGAACCTTCCGTTGCCGTTGCCGGGGCCTCGGGAGCCGCCGGAGCTTCAGCGACAGGAGCGGCAGGGGCCGGGTCGGCGGAAAGCAGGTGGCTGGTCAAAAACTGGCCCCAAGGGCTCTTGGGGTCGGGCAACTGGTCCAACCGGTACTCCAGCGCCGAGCGGCGCAACATCGGCAGGTTATAGACCCAAGATTCGTAGATGGTTTTTTTGCTCTCTACCTTATAGATAACCGGGTCCGATTCCCGTTTGTTCCGGTATTCCTCAAAAGGTGCGGCAAAAACCCGCTTGCTCCGGTCGGTCTCAAAGCTGCCCCAGAAGAGATTTTTGTTTTCGATGGCTTTTTGGATCGCCGGTTCAAAGATCGTAGCCAGGTAACGAATAGCCCGACGGTTGGGGGTCGAGAAGGCCAGATTGGCGAAATAGCGGAACAAAAACTGCTCCATCCCTTCATAGATGAAAGCATAGAGGTAAAGGGTCTTCACCTGGTCCTCAAAGGATTCTTCCCCAAAGGCATCGTCGTAAGAATCCGCCTCTTTGGAACTGTCCTTGGCCAACGAGGCCTTGCCGAACTTAAAGGGTTCGTAGGTTTCGGCAAACTTGGCCAGATCGTTTTTGAGTGGCTCGAAGGCGGCGGCAATCTCTTGGTATTCCGACTGTTCATTCAGCTTGGCGGCATAAAAACAGAGCTTGCTCAGGTCCCAATTGCCCAGGTCCGCATAAAAGGCGATCAACTTGAACATCAGCTTGGCCACCAACCCTTCCGAATGCCGTTGGGTGGCTACCCCTTTGTCCCGGATCAGCTTGGAATTCTGCAAGAACTTGATCGGGGTCCAGGACAGCAAAAAGGCATCCATGCCGGGGCTGAGGCTGGGTACCTCTTGGCCTTCGGGGACTTCGGGAAGCTCGGGGATGGGGGCACCGGGGCCCATTTTGCCTTTGACCTCCCCGGCGGCAGTTTTGAAGGTCCCCCAGAAGGCCTTGCGGGCATTTTTAGAGGTAAAGCGCAAGGCCGACTGGGTGGCCTTCATCTGCTCCATCAAACTGGGCTCGGCCAGCAGATTAAACCCTTGATCGGCATGTTTGATCTTCTTGTAATACTCCCACTTGGCACCCAGCATCTCTTCGGCGACCAGCTTGATCAGCTGCATCTTGTCCGCAGGGCTTTGTTCCTTCAGTGGTTTTTTCGTTTTCAGGAAGTCGATCATAAGGTCCCAGTTTTGGGTTTCACCGGCCAGACCTATGCTGGTGGCGAGAAGGCGAATGCATATCCCATGCCCCTTATTCTTCGGCGGCCCCTCCAGCCCTGGGTCCGGCAGCAGGGAAAGGGTTGAAAAAGGCTGGCCAAATTTTCCGCATCCAAGTATGCTGCCCCTTGATCCATCATTCCTGTAGGAGACAAAATGCCCCCTTTAGGGTCACCGGAAATCGAAAAAGGCCGAGCGACCGCCGTCAAGGCCTGTAAAGAGCAAGTCAACGGCCTGTTGGAAACGGGCAAGGAACTGTTTGTCTCTGTTTTCCCGATCGCCTCGGTATCCCCCGGATCGGGAAAAAAGTTTGATGCCCACCAAGTCTTTGAATACAAGGTCCGGCGGATCAAAACCTGGGTCAACCAAGTGATGCACGATGCCGTGACCCTGGCCGCCGCTGCCGCCGCCCCTTCGGAACTCCCGCCCCAAGAATTGAAGCTGCCCAAAGCAGTGGCCGAATCGGTGGTCCATGCCTTGGTCCGCATTTTTACTTTAGGCGGTAGAGACCTTCGGGACAACGACTATTATTACATCAGCGACATTGCCAATGCTTCGGGGATCGATACCCCAGTGGTCTCCAAGGTGATCGAACAAGCCCAGTACGAGATCCGCAAGGCCTTTTTTACCGACCTGCTCTCGGAGTTGGACAAGGAACAATGTTTCGGCTGTGCGACCTTGTTGATGAAGGCGATCCAAGCCGACGAAGCCTTTGCCCCGGCCGAGTTCAAATATGTGGAGAACATCGCCCAATTGCTGGAAAACGACCAGTCCGCCATTGAGGCGGTGGAGCGCTACTGCGGCGAAAACGACAGCCTGCCTCGGGTCTTTTTGCCCGATGACTTGGCCGCTTACATGTTCAAATATCTGACGGAAATCGTGATGTGCGACGGGGAATACGATGCCCGAGAGTCGGCCTTCATCAAGGACGTAGGCCGGGCCTTCGGGTTTGACCACCACCGGCAGGACGAAGTGATCCAACCGGTGGCCAGCGCCTTGATGGTCAAGGCGGCGCTGTTTCCCAAGCCTTAAGGCTGCAGGGCCATCGCCTTGGCTTCCGGCAGTCCGCCACTGGCCCCTTGGGTCAGGTGGTAGATCTTCTTGAACCCCATCTGCTCCATCAATTCCACCGCCCGGCGAGACCGGACCCCGCTTTGACAGTAAACCAGATAAGGCTGGCTCCGGTCCAAGGCGGCAAGCTGGGTTTGGAAATCCGGGCCGTTGAAGTTGGTCAGAATCGCACCGCTGACGTGGCCGGATTCAAACTCTTCGGGGCTACGGACATCCAAAACGGTCACCGGCCCTTGGGCCAATACCTCTGCCGCCGTTTGGACCGTTACTTCGGTCACTACGCCGCTTTGGGTCACAGCCTTTTTTTCGCAACCCCCAAGGCCCAAGAGGCCAAAACCAACCCACAAAACCAACAGCCCTTTGACGGGAAATTTTCCCATATTTTTCTCACGATGAAACGATGAACCAGACCACGTTAAAAGAAAGCCTGATGATTACCGGTGGCGTAGGCCTCCATTCCGGGCAGCCCACGAGGGTGGTTTTTTACCCCGCCGAAGCCGGTGAGGGGGTGGTTTTCCACCGCTTGGACCAAGATGTCAAAATTCCGGCAACCTATCAATATGCCAAGTCCAGTCCTTTGTGCACCACCCTACAAAAAGACGGGGTTATCCTGCAAACCGTTGAGCACCTGCTTTCGGTTTGCAGCGGCATGGGGATCGACAACCTGCTGGTGGAGCTGGAATCCGAAGAGGTACCGATCCTAGACGGCTCGGGCTACGAGTTTTTTAAGCGATTTTCCGAAGTCGGCTTGCGGGAGCTGGCCGCACCCAAACAGGGAATTTTGGTCAAAAAACCAGTGCTGTACCAAAAAGGGGACATCGAGATCTTGGCCACCCCTTCGGCCAACCCGGTTTTCAGCTTTGCCATCGACTTTGCCCACCAACAGCTGGGCCAACAGGAATACCACTTCCAGTTCACCGAAGCGAAGTACGCCGAAGAGATCGTCCGGGCCAAGACCTTTTGCCTGGAACGGGATGTGGAAACCCTGCAGGCCAAGGGCCTGATCAAGGGAGGCAGCGAGGAAAACGCCATCATCCTGGGGGAGGACGGGCAGTTCAAAAACATGGAGGTCTTGACCTGGCTCAACGAGCCGAACCTGCACAAGATCTTGGACCAAATCGGGGACTTTTACTTGGCCCGGAATTTACGGATCCTCGGCAACGTCCATTCCCACAAAAGCGGCCACTCCAGCCACCTGGAATTTATCCGCCTCCTGATGGAAGACCGGCAGGACGCTTGGGAGCTGGTGGAGTTGTAATTCAAAACTTTAACAACCGAAATCCAATCTTTCCCACTCCAAAAACCTTTATAGGATAACTCTATAACCGTATCTTTCAATCAACTGCCTTTTTAGCACAATTACTGGAAGTCTTCGGGGTTAGCATTTTTGCCCTTGTCCGTTAGCAACCAAGCAGACTTGGCCCCCGACCTCTTTAAAAAAATAAAGGGTCTTGACTAGCATAGCAGAGATAAAACCTGCTAGACATAGTCATGGAAAGACTCAACAGGTATGCAAAGCGTTCAAAAATTTCAGCGGCCAAAACACGGCAAATCATCAAGCTATTTGCCCTGG
>Ga0208375_1000317_pt1 | contig 76109 bp, 74 predicted proteins | sample RifOxyD1_FD_184038 | JGI IMG/M metagenome (GOLD analysis project Ga0208375, IMG submission 184038) | Soil microbial communities from Rifle, Colorado - Rifle Oxygen_injection D1 (SPAdes) | ecosystem: Environmental > Terrestrial > Deep subsurface > Rock core/Sediment | place: Rifle, Colorado... | reverse complement strand
CCCAGCCGCCCGTAAGAGAAAATCTCATACCTTACTTTAGGGCAGGGGATCAACAGCAGATTTTTTGACCTGATCTTGCTTTTTTTTCTCAGGCAAGAAAAGGTGTGCGCAGATGAAATCGGCAAAGATCACCAGACAGAATCCTTATCCGAAGCCCGGCGCAACTGGCGGTCGACTGATCCGCGAGGTGCTTCGGCTCCTCTCTGAGTTCCCGAGTGATTGTCGGGCAGCGGAGGCGCACAGGGGAGAAGAACTCAATGGCCGCAATCGCTTAGGTCCATTAGATTCGGATATCCTCATCGTCGCTGTTTCCGGCGGTGCTGATTCCATCGCCCTTGCGCACCTTCTGATTCATTACGGCCGGCGGGTCGCGTCCCGAGAGCAGATCCGGCTCCTTCATATTAACCACGGCTGGCGCGGAACTGAATCGGACGCCGATGCGGCCTTCGTAAAAGCCTGCGCGAGGAAGTGGCGCGTTCCGATTGTGATCAAGAAACTCAAACCCCCCAAAGTCGGGCAGGGCCAATCATGGGAAGAAGAGGCCCGTTCGGCTCGGAAAAAGATCTTTGCTGCTGAAGCCAAGCGTCTTGGCGCCAAGGTTGTCACAGCCCACCACGCCGATGATCTCGCCGAAACCGTACTTTGGCGCATCCTGACGGGGGCCCATGAAACACACGGGGGTGGGATTGCCGTCCGGCACGGCGTTGAACTTCGACCATTTCTCCGCATTCGAAAGGATCTCCTCAAGCAGTACTTGAAAGAAGAGGGTGAGACCTGGCGGGAAGATTCGACAAACTACGGCGGCCGGTTTTTGAGAGCGCGGATGAGGTCTCAGCTGATGCCCGAACTCGAAAAGCTGTTTCCTCGCGCGATTGAGCGTCTGGTCACCCTCGCCTTGGACGCGCAGAGAGTGACGGGGAGTGCCACCCGGTCCCGATGCGCCGATTCCGCCGAGTTCAATGAAAGGTGCCCGCCTCTCGAATCATCTGTCGAGCGATTCGAGTTAGATGACACTTTTGCTCCTGAACTTCTGCTCCAGGCTGCCGGCATCAAGATCCGCCGTCCACACTGGGAACTTCTCAGGACCAAGTTGGCAGCCGGCAAACTGTGGAAGGGTGAGATTCATCTCCCGGGCGGCTGGAAGTTGCTTCGAATGAAGCGGGATCAATGGGTTTTGGAAAAAATGGAACAGCACGGAATCCGGGGAAAAGATTAGGTTTTTTTAGGGTCTTCAAATTGCTTTTTCCTGGGGCATCGTGTAGCGTAAAGGGCCAAGAAGAATGAGGGTTGCGCATTAATGAAGCCGTCGCACAAAACAGCAGCTTTATGGCTTGTCTTAATTTTGCTCTTCGCGAGCCTGTTCAAGATCTTTGATCCAGGCAATAAGCATCGCCGTGAGATCAAGTTCAGCGAGTTCGTGCAGTCAGTTAAGGAAGGCAAGGTGGCCGAGGTCACCTTCAAAGCGGATAATCTCATTGTCGGGACGTTCAAAGAACCGGCCAGCAATGGGCAGAAGTATTTCGAAACGGTTGGCGATACTGAAAACGCAAAAGTTTTCGAAATCCTCGAAAAAAACAGCATTATTCCGAACTACGAACGCGCCGAGAAGACGCCGATCTGGCAGCAAGTCCTGATCTCGTGGTTTCCGATGCTTCTCTTATTCGTGTTTTTCTTCCTCTTCATGCGACAGATCCAGGTCGGGGGAGGGAAAGCTATGTCCTTCGGGAAGAGTAAGGCGCGTCTCCTCACTGAATCCAATAATCGCGTGACATTCAAGGACGTCGCTGGCGCTGAAGAAGCCAAGCAGGAACTCGAAGAAATCATCGACTTTCTAAAAGACCCCAAGAAATTCACCCGGCTCGGGGGGCGTATCCCGAAAGGCGTGCTTCTCATGGGGCCTCCGGGAACCGGTAAGACGCTGCTGGCCAAGGCTATCGCGGGCGAAGCAGGCGTGCCATTTTTCTCGATCTCCGGGTCTGATTTCGTCGAAATGTTCGTCGGCGTGGGCGCATCGCGGGTTCGCGACCTTTTTGAACAAGGCAAGAAACATGCTCCCTGCATTATTTTTATTGATGAAATCGATGCCGTCGGACGGCACCGGGGGGCCGGTTTGGGCGGTGGACATGACGAACGAGAGCAGACGCTCAATCAGCTCCTTGTCGAAATGGATGGTTTTGAGTCGAACGAAGGCGTCATCCTCATCGCGGCTACCAATCGTCCCGATGTGCTCGATCCTGCGCTTCTCCGGCCGGGACGCTTCGACCGCCGGGTCGTTGTATCGGCTCCGGACGTCAAAGGGCGTGAAGCCATTCTGAAAGTACATACGCGCAAGACCCCGCTTTGCGAAAACGTCGAATTGAGCGTGATCGCGCGCGGCACTCCGGGCTTCTCAGGCGCGGATCTCGAAAATCTCGTCAACGAGGCTGCTCTTCTTGCCGCTCGCTTCAGCAGGAAAGCTCTTGAGATGTTTGACTTCGAGCAGGCGAAGGACAAAGTTCTCATGGGCGTCGAGCGGAAGAGTCTTGTTCTGAGTGAGACTGAGCGCAAGACGACCGCTTATCACGAAGCAGGACATACGCTTGTCGGCAAGTTTATGCCGGGGACCGATCCCATTCACAAAGTGACGATCATTCCGAGAGGGATGGCTTTGGGCGTGACCCAGACGCTTCCGACCGAGGATCGTATGAACCTCTCCAAAGAGAAGGCCGAGAATAACATCGCGTTTCTCATGGGCGGCAGGATCGCCGAAGAGCTGGTCCTCAACCAGCGCACCACGGGAGCGGGCAATGACATTGATCGCGCTTCTGATCTCGCCCGGCGCATGGTTTGTGAGTGGGGCATGAGCGACGTTCTCGGGCCGGTGAGCTTCGGTAAAAAAGAGGAAGCGATTTTTCTGGGACGTGAAATCGCCCAGCATCGTGACTATTCCGAACAGACCGCGCAGACCATTGATCGCGAAGTGCGGGACATCGTCGAACGCAATTATCGGCGGGCCAAAGAGATCCTGTCGTCCAAGATGCAGACGCTTCATGATCTCGCAAACGCTCTTTTGGAATTTGAAACGCTGGACGGGGTTGAAGTTGATCGCGTCGTTCAGGGGCTAAAGATCGAAAGAACCAATCCAGAGAATCGTAATACGCCGACGGCAAGTGCGCCGGCGACGGCACCGTCAGGCCAGAAACAAACGGAATCAGGAGGAGGCACACCAGCTCCCGTGCCCGCGTAGTACCGCGCGCGACTGGAAACGCCCGAGAGAGAGAAGAAAGTGGGAGACCTGCTAGTTAATCTTCGCTCGAGTGTACGGTGGATCGATCTGCTCGACGTAGCGATCGTGGCTTTTATCCTCTATCGCATTCTTCTCCTGATCAAAGGGACGAGAGCCATGCAGATGCTGACTGGGCTTGGCATCCTGGGCATCGGTTTCTTTCTTTCATCGTATATTGAGCTCTTCACCACGCATTGGTTGCTTTCCTATTTCTTCGATTACCTGATTCTGATCGTGATCGTGCTATTTCAGGATGACCTTCGAAGGGCACTGACTCATGTGGGCAAAAATCCTTTCTTCGCGGCTTCTTCAGCCGAAGAGGAACGTGAAAACGTCGATGAGATCGCGCGTGCCGCGACTCGCCTGGCAAGGGAGCGCATCGGGGGACTGATCGTCCTTGAACGTGAGACCGGGCTTAAGAACTTTATCGATACCGGGTCGAAGCTGGATTCAAAGGTCAAAGCTGAGCTGCTTTATTCCATTTTCGTCCCGACCTCTCCGATTCACGACGGGGCTGTTATTATTACCAACGGCCGTCTTGCGGCGGCCGGCTGTTTTTTGCCGCTATCGAAGGATCCCAATATCGATAAGCGCTATGGGACGCGTCATCGGGCCGCTCTGGGTTTGACCGAAGACTCGGATGCCATCGTTGTGCTCGTGTCCGAAGAAGCAGGCGAGGCGCATCTTGTGAAGAATGGAAAGATTACCACGAATTTGAGCGAGCACGAAATCCGTCAAAGCCTGGCATCGCTCCTCGATCTTTCAAGAAACCAGGTGAATCTGCCCAGAAAATTGAAGAACTGGCTCCGTTCCGTTCAAATGCGAAGAAGGGGCGAGGAATAGACGGATATGGCACCGAGAGGCTCTTTTTTGGAAAGGTTCTTTGATGCTTTCAGAGCGAATGTCGGAGTGAAACTCGTCTCGCTCGCCATTGCCATTGTGCTTTGGAGCGTGGTTCTCGGCTCGCGTAATGTCGAGGTTACGAAGGAGATTCCCCTTGAGGTGGTTACGCCCGCCGACCTTGTTCCGGCCAACGATATTCCCAGCCATATCGCATTCAGGTTATCGGGTCCGAAGGCGTTCTTGAGGACCATTCTGGATCGCCGTGAAGATCCGATCCGGGTCAATCTGGCGGGGGCGAAACCTGGTCTGGTCACCTATCGCTTCTTCTCCGACAACATCCGGGTTCCGATCGGAGTCAAAGTATTGCAGATTATACCTGCGTCCATCCCGATCCGGATCGAGATGGTGAAGCGTCGAGATGTTCCCGTTCGGGTGGAAATCCGTGGAGCCCCGCCTGAAGGGTATCGCTTGGTTAAAACCGAGGTTAAGCCTGAGGTAGTACGGATCAAAGGCCCCGAATCACGGGTGGACGGTATCACTGAGCTTCGAACGATGCCTGTGGATGTTTCGAACCTGAAGCAGACCCTCGATCGCGAGGTTGCAATCGATCTCTCGCGACATAATGTCCAGCTGGATGGGCCACTGCCTCGGGTTCTTGTGGAAATCGAACCCATTTCTGCAAATTTCCGCATCAAGAACGTGGACATCCGCGTCCTCTCTCCATATAAAGTACGTGTTGAAGAAAAGGGTGTTACGGTCCTGGTCCGGGCCGATCTGAAGGATCTCAAACTGTTGGACCGGAGTAATGTTTACGCTGTCGTGGATCTCACCGGGAAGCCGAAAGGAAAGTACACTGTCGTTCCCAAGGTGACACTCCCCGGTGGGGTCGGGTTGGTGAAAATCATTCCGGATCACGTCAAGGTAACCCTGTATTGACGCGTGATGGCCGCGACATTTAGGACGGACTTCGATCGCCGAGCGGGAGCTCGCCAGGCGGGCTTTCTTTTAAAGAAGGTACTCGGTCGAGAGTTGGAATTTAAGGAGAGTCTTCATGTCTCAGAAACCTCAGAAGCTGTTTGGAACGGATGGTATTCGCGGCGTCGCGAATGAATTTCCGATGACCGGTGAAATCGCGATGGCGGTCGGTCGGGCCGTCGGCCACGTTCTGAGGAGCCAGGCCGTGCCGCTCGTGAAGAGTTCCGTCCCGGTCGGACTGAAGCCACTGGAATCCAATCGCCCGGTGAGGCGGGCAAAAATCGTCGTCGGCAAAGATACCCGGCTTTCAGGCTACATGCTGGAACAGGCGATTGCTTCCGGAATTTGCTCGATGGGCGCGGACGTGATTTTGATTGGTCCGCTCTCGACTCCGGGGGTGGCCTTTGTCACGCAAAGCATGCGGGCGGACGCGGGCGTCATGATTTCCGCTTCGCACAATCCGTATTACGACAACGGAATCAAAATTTTTTCAGCTGATGGGTACAAGCTTCCTGACGAGCTGGAGGCGGAAATCGAGAGGCTCGTGTTTTCCAAGGAGATCGACCGCTTCAGGCCCACGGCGGACATGGTCGGCAAAGCCTACCGAATTGATGACGTCCACGGGCGTTATCTCGTATTCTTGAAAAGCCTCTTCCCCAAGGATCTTGACCTTCTTGGCGTCCGGATCGCCCTCGATTGCGCGAATGGTGCAGCATACAAAGTCGCGCCCCTCGTCTTCGAGGAGCTCGGCGCGGAGGTGATCAAAAAGGGGGTTTCTCCGAACGGCCTGAACATCAACGACAAATGCGGCGCGCTTCACCCCGAACTCGTCGCGAGCGCGGCGGTCGAGTACCGGGCCGACATCGGGATTTCACTCGATGGGGATGGCGATCGGTGCATTCTTTCCGATGAAAACGGCGAAATCGTGGATGGAGATCAGATTATCGGGCTTTGCGCGCTTCAGATGGCCGAGGAGGGAATTCTGCGGCGAAACACCGTCGTAACGACTCCGATGTCCAACATTGGTTTGGAGTTGAGCCTCAGGGAGCGCGGCATTTCGATGGTTCGCGCCCAGGTGGGGGATCGCTATGTCGTCGATGCCATGAGAAAGAACGGTTATTGTCTCGGGGGCGAGCAGTCCGGACATGTCGTATTCCTGGATCAGTCGACGACCGGTGACGGCATTGTTGCCGCACTGAAGGTCCTCGAAGCGATGAGGCGGACGGGGAAGAAACTTTCGGAGCTGAAGAAATCCATCAAGCTCTTCCCGCAAGTTCGGGAGGACGTTCGGGTTTCTCGCCGTGAACCCTTCGAGAACCAACCCGAAATCGCCCATGCGATCTCCGTGGGCGAGAGCAAGCTGAATCAGCGAGGGCGAGTTTTCGTCCGATACTCCGGGACTGAACCGCTTGCGCGGGTGATGGTCGAAGGAGAGGATTTGCCACAGGTACAGGAGATCGCTCGCAATATCGCGACGAGTATTCAACGGGTTTTGGGATAAACTATGAACACGGAGAAACCCAACCAGCTGCAAACGAAGCCGGACAGTTTGGCTACATTGGGCGTGAATATCGATCACGTTGCGACCTTGAGGCAGCTCAGGGGAACTCCGTACCCTGACATTCTTGAAGCCGCACGGCTCGTCGAAGCGGCGGGCGCTCATCAGATCACGGTTCATCTCCGGGAAGATCGTCGTCACATCCGGGACGAAGACGTCAAACGGCTTCGGGCCGAGCTTCGTGTTCCGCTCAACCTCGAGATGGCGGTGACGGACGAGATCGTCCGGATCGCCGTTAGGACCGGGCCGGATTGGGCGTGCCTCGTTCCCGAAAAACGTCGCGAAGTCACGACTGAAGGTGGCCTTGATCTTCTGAAAAACAAAAAACGTGTGGGCCATGCGATCGAAAGGCTGAAGAAAGCCCGAATCAAGGTGAGCTGTTTCATCGAGCCGAGCGCGGAATCAGTCCGCGCCAGCAAATCGTTCGGCGCGGATGCGGTCGAATTTCACACCGGGAGATACTGTCTCGCCGCGCAAGGCGCCTTCGGTGCCCGTTCGGCCGCGACGACGAAGTCGGAGCTCGAACGCCTGCGCAAAGCAGCTCTTTTGGCCAGGAAACTCGGCCTGCGCGTTCACGCGGGCCATGGTTTTGATTATGAGAACGTACGGCCCGTGGCCGCGCTCGAAGTTCCTGACGCCCCGGGCGCCGAGCCAGGCCATCTCCCGTTGATTGAGGAATATAATATCGGGCACTCGATTATCTGCCGCGCCGTTCTTGTGGGGATGGAAAGAGCGGTACGGGAAATGTTGTCGTCCATCTGGGCCCCCTGAGGCTCGAAAAGAGGCTAATTATGTTGATCCCAGCGCCCCTGAGAATCTGCAGTGCGAGTGAAATGAAGGAACTCGACGAGGTCGCCGATCGTGATTACGGGCTCGATGCGAGCATTTTGATGGAGAATGCCGGACGAGCCGCGGCGCAGGCGATTATTGATCGCTTTCCCAATGCCGGAAAGCTCTCCGAGATCCTGGTCTTTGCCGGAACCGGGAATAACGCCGGCGATGCTTTTGTCGTCGCCAGAAGGCTCCTCTGCTTTGAAAGGCGGGTCAGGATATTTCACCTCGAGAATGAAGCGGGTTACAAGGGTGCTTCACTCAAAAATTTTCAGATTCTGAAGAAGATGCGCGCGAAAATGACTTATCTCGAAGCCTCTTCGGATTTGGAGGCTTTTTTCAGCAGCTCGCCGGGGCCTTTCACCATCATCGACGGAATTCTCGGAACTGGGCTCCGAGGGAATCTGGAAGGAATTTTTTACGATGTGGTCGAAATGATTAATGCCCTGAAGTGCCACGAAGTCGTTTCACTTGATATCCCGAGCGGGGTGAGCGGTGACACGGGGGCGATCAAGGGGACCTCGATCATGGCGACGATGACGGTGTCATTTGGGTTCCCGAAGCTCGGACATTTTCTGCCGCCGGGAGCGCCTCGACGAGGGGAACTCGTGAATCTCGATATATCGCTGCCGCCGCGATTCAGAAAAGAAGGCGATAAGTTTCTGCTCACGAAAGGGCCGATGGCGGCACTCCTCACGGAGCGCGATCGCTATGGGCACAAGAACTCGTTCGGTCACACGCTGCTCGTGGGCGGGAGCCCCGGCCGTATCGGCGCGATTACGATGGCCTCGCGGGCTTGCCACAAAATGGGAACAGGGCTGGTTACGGTCGCGACCTGGGCGGATTGTTTTGACACGTTGATCGGGAAGATTCCGGACGAAACCATGGCCGTCAGTCTTGAATTGAACGGATCCCAGAATGATGCTTATAAGCGCAATTTGCCGACCTATTCGTCGGTCGTGATCGGTCCTGGTCTGGGCCAAAGGCCCGAAGCCAAGTTTCTTGTCGAAGGTCTTCTGACGCATTACGAGGGACCGGTTCTGATGGATGCCGACGCGCTGAACGTGATTTCGACGCATCACATGCACGACCTCCTGATCAAGCGCCGCAACCCCGTTGTGCTCACCCCTCATCCGGGTGAGATGTCCCGACTGCTTGGGATGTCGGTCGAGGCCATTCGGAGCGATCCGGCCAAAGCCGTTCGCGATGCGGTGGCGATGACCCATGCGATCGTCGTTTTGAAAGGAGCCGCGAGTTTGATCGGTTCCGCGGACAATGTGCTTTACCTCAATCATTACCCGAATGACGGAATGGCAACTGCGGGAAGCGGTGACGTCCTCGCCGGAATGATCGGAGGACTGATCGGCCAACGCATGGATCCGTTTCAGGGAACGCTTCTTGGAGTTTACCTGCACAGTTTTGCAGGGGACTTCGCGGCAAAACAGTTCGGTCATCGCAGTATGACCGCGCCTGACATTATTGAGAATATCGGAAATGCCTTCAAAGAAATCAAAACAGTCCCCGAACCCACTTCGCCCGTTGAAGGTCGTGCGCGGCTGCTCTGAGGCGGTTCTCGTCTCGACTGCCGCGGAACTAGCCCGCGAATTCAAACTCGGTGATCGCGTTCTCCTGGAAGGACCGATGGGTTCGGGCAAGACCACGTTTGCCCGCGCTTTACTTTTGAGTCTCGGAATCAGGCAGCCGCCCGAAGGCAGTCCCTCGTTCGCGATTGCGCATGAGTACGACGCGCCTGTCGGAGGCGTCGTTCACATTGATTTCTACAGGATCAGATCCGAAGCCGAAATCGACGATGCAGGAATTCCGTCCTACTATTGGGAGAGGGAGCTTCTTGTGATTTCCGAGTGGCTGTCGCTGTGGCCTGAGTTTGAAGCTCAGGTCAGGAAGTCGGGACGCCTTTGGCAAGTCCGGCTGGAGTTTTCGACGACGGGAGCAGCGGATCAGCGGGATCTCGAAATCGCGTTTCAGGAAGATTCGCTTTAGGCGCTTCAGGCGGTTCAGGACATTTGCACCGAAGCGGTCAGATGCGGCAAGGCGAGCGAAAGAACGGGGATCAGGCTCTTCTTTGAAACTACCGCGAGAATGCCGCGGCAGACATGCGAAGGGCCGATTCGCACCAAAAGAAGCCATTCGTCTTGTGTGATTCCGAAAGCGGCGCGCGCGATGTTCCGGTTACTTTTCATATCGGTCGTAGTGCCGGGCGGAGCGTATTCGATATATCCGACTTTGATGAACTGATTCCACATCTCGACGGCCACGGTCGGATCCCACTTCATCCCTGTCCAGATTTCTTTCTTTTTTTGCGGCAAAACGGCTGCAGATGCTTTGAAATGCGGAACTGTCGATCCCGTTCCGGAAGGAGCAATGGATAGAAACAGCGCGTTCATTGCTCCTCGATCGAGGAGAATGGAAAGACCTTTTCCAAGAGGATCGGGGCCTTGCTTCAATTCATTCGGCTGCCAAATGATAAGTTTTTGCACGGGCGCGCGTCGCTTTGCGTGGCGAGCGATCGGGCGGGATCCGGAAGGTTGTTCATCGCGAAATAGGGGCGGAGGCGGAGAGTGTTCCTGTCCAATAGGCGCGGTTTGATCCTGCGGCACTGTCTGCTCCGTTGCTGTTTGTCCTGTTGCCGTGCAGTCAGCTGACGTATGAGTTTGTGTTTGCGTTTGAGTGCCCGGAGAGCCTTCGGCAGGAGGGAGTTCGAGTTTCAGAGCGGATTGCTCGGGAGCAGGCAGGGAAGTAGTCGTAGTTTCAAGCCTTTTTCGATTAAGCAGCTTGGTAATGGACGGCATGGTTGCGACTTCAACTGCCGCAACGTCCACCGTGAACGTCGGCTGTTCCTGATTTCCAGATTTATCGCTCGGTCGCTTTTTGTCGCTCATTCTTTTTTCTTTTTAATATATCAGGATTCCTGGAGAGCCTTTCTCTTTACTTTTCGACTATCTCAGGTAAAACTCCAGAAGTTTTCAAAAAAGAACGACCAAATGTCTTGGGAATAGTAGTTGACGTATACGATATGGCATGATACGCCCTATCTAAGCATTAGACATGTATCCAGGAATTGGACACATGAGAGGGGAAGGGAGATAAGAAGATGCGTTTAACATCAAAAGGACGGTATGCAGTCCGCGCAATTTTGGATTTAACTTTTAATTCCAATGGTCGGCCTGTTCGTCTTCAAGAGATTTCAGAGCGTCAAAGGATTTCGCTCCATTATTTGGAACAGCTCTTCCGTCGCCTTCGCAAGGGATCGGTAGTCAAGAGTGTTCGTGGACCTGGCGGTGGCTATGTGCTCTCCCGTTCCATGGATGAGATCTCGATTAAAGATGTCCTTGTCAGCGTCGGAGAGAACATCAACCCGGCTCGTGACCTGATCGGTTCCGGCGATATAAAGAGCGACACGGTTGAGTTCATCCTGACCAAGACCTACTTCGAAAATCTTGGCTTGATCATGCAGGAATACCTGACCACAACCTCAGTCGGAGATCTGATCCGCAAGGCACGTGGCACTCAGGAATTGCCCAAGGCCGCTGTCAATGTCCTCGAGCAGACGGGATTCATTCCCGCGCAGCCTAATGTCGGCAAGGACCGCGACTTATCTTGATTCGAATTCGGGAGCGCCTCTTCGACCTTCGGTTGTAGAGGCGCTTTCTTTTTTTTTCGACCACGCCGAGTCTTTTTCCGCTCTCCACACGCCGAATCCGTCGTCTTCACATTTCCCTTGCGGATGAGTTAAGCTGGGAAGAACTCGTTGGATTTGTTTCGTTTGTCAGGAAGGTCGGTTCAGTGATTCAGCAAATAGCTCGCAAAAGAGTCCTGGTCGCGATGAGCGGGGGTGTCGATAGTTCCGTAACCGCTGTTCTGCTCAAGAACCAGGGTTACGACGTTGTCGGCGTTAATCTCCAGCTTTGGAATCATGGCGACTCGAATGAGAAAGCGGTGGGGCGCTGTTGTTCACTTGCCGATTCGAACGACGCGCGTCGGGTCTGCGAAAAGATTGATGTCCCGTTCCACGTTATCAATGCGCAATCCATCTTTAACGATAAGGTCGTTGATTACTTCGTCCATGAATACCTTTCACACCGGACGCCGAATCCCTGCGTTCAGTGCAACAGACATATCAAATTCAGCTATCTCATAAGAAAAGCTGATGAGCTCGGCTGTGAGATCATCGCCACGGGACATTACTCACACGTGAGAGTCGACCCGATTACGGGCCTCGCGCATCTTCACAAAGGGGCCGATCCGCAGAAGGACCAGAGTTACTTTCTTTTCGGGTTGGGCCAGGCCGCGCTCAAACGCACCATGATGCCGCTCGGGGGGTTCGCGAAAGCCATGGTTCGCAAGCTCGCCTCGCAGTTCGATCTCGAAATAGCCGACAAGGCGGACAGCCAGGAGATCTGCTTTGTGGGAGACGAGGGTTATAAGGAGTTCGTGGAAGCGCGTTCCCCGGCCACGCTCCGGCCGAGAGGAACGATCGTAACGACGACCGGTGAGCTGGTTGGCGATCATGATGGGCTTTACCGGTATACCATCGGACAGAGAAAAGGCCTTCAGATCGCGCGAAAGGATGAAGACTATTTCGTCATAGGGTTCGATACCGTCAATCAGAAGCTGATCGTGGGGCCCGAAAAATTTCTTTTTCATCGGGAATTGCTCGCGACTGAACTGAGCTGGGTGCGTCCCGTGGATGAACTCCGCGCGATTCGTTGCAAGGCGAAGATCCGTTCGCGGCACGAGGAAGCTCCGTGTAACGTGACTGTGTTCGAAAATGGAGCGGCGCTAGTGCAGTTCGATGAGCCACAACGGGCGATTACACCCGGGCAGGCGATCGTCTTTTATGACGGTGATGAGGTGCTCGGAGGCGCTTTTATCAAGAGCATCAGGGATAATTAACCCTGCCCGGAGCGCCTGATGAGTTCCCCGATTTTCAAGACGTACATTCTAAAAACGTTGGGCTGCAAAGCAAACGTCTATGATACCCAGCAAATCGAGGCTGAACTTCAAAGGCGCGGGTTTCGTCCGGCCGCCAATGGCGAGCTTGCGGGGCTTTGTATCATCAATAGCTGCACCGTTACCGACGAGGCAGACCGTCAAAGCAGAAAGCTCGCGGGACGGCTCTCGCGCGAAAACCCGCAAGCCACGATTGTGGTGACCGGTTGCGCGGCGGAAGTGGACCCGGAGCGCTTAAGTCACTCCAGCGGCATTCATTACGTCATCGGAAACAGGGACAAACCGAAGCTTGTCGACCTGATCCTTTCCGAGGTGAAGCGCGCGGGGCGGGACAGTTGTCGTCAGGTCTCCCGACTTCTTGGGCGCGCGGAGCCCTATACCGAGATGGCGTCACGTCATCCTATGGATCGTGAGTGGCCGCTGAATTCGGAAGTCTTCGCAATGGGAGAGCATTCCGCCAAAACGCGCGTTTTTCTTAAGATCCAGGAGGGCTGTAATTCCTTTTGCACTTACTGCATTATTCCCTATGGGCGCGGTCCCAGCCGAAGTCTCGCAAGTGAGCAGGTGATCGCGCAAATCAACACCCTTGTCCGTGAAGGTATCCGCGAGGTCGTGCTTACCGGCACGAACATCGGTGACTACGAGGATGAGCTTCCGGGAGGGGGACTCGCGTCGCTCATCGAAAGAATCCTTCAGGAAACGCGTCTCGAGCGGTTACGGGTGAGTTCGCTCGCGCCGACCGAGATCACCGCGAAGATCTTAGAAATTTTCGAGGGAAGTTCGGGTAGATTCTGTCCGCATTTTCACGTTTCCCTTCAAAGTCCTCACGAGAGGACGCTCAAACGAATGAAGCGTCGGTATGGTCCTGACGAGATCCGAAAAGTTCTTTCGCGGTTATCGTCAGGAAACGGTGTTGACGGAGGGGTCTTCATCGGAATGGACGTGATCACCGGGTTTCCTGGCGAGTCGGAGAGTGATTTTGAAGAGGGGCTCAGGTTTCTCGCGACGCTGCCGTGGACTCGGCTTCATGTCTTTCCGTATAGTGAGCGGGCCGGAACTCCGGCTGTACGCTTGCCCGAAGTCGTACCTCGCGAGGAACGGGCCCGCCGGGCGAAGGTGCTGAGCAAGCTGAGCCTCGAACGAATGGCCGCTTGGCACCGAGCGGTTTTGGAGAGTTGCCGGGCCTCAGGACGTCCGCTTCAAGGTATCCTCCTGGAATCCGCGAGCAAGAAATTCGGGACCTCTGGGCTGCAACCCGCCATGGAGTACACCATGGGGTATACGCCGAACTACATCCGCGTCGCGGTTACCTCGAAGCGGACGGTGCTTTATTCGAACCAGATCATTTCAGCTTATCCCTCTGATCTGGTCGTGGATTCTCGTGCGGGTGAAGTCGTGCTCCTGACCGAGGCCGCCGAGTAGAGATCCTTAGTGCAATGCGTTAAAATTTCTGATAAAAAACGAAAGTAACTTCGGGGACTTATATTTCTCATGAATAGAAGACGTTGACTAAAACTGACCACTATTGTATCTCACACTTCAGTTTGGGTGTGCTTCATGAATCTTGAGCGTTTACAAGAGCGACTAGGCTACATCTTCGGGGATCGGCGAATTCTTCTCCAGTCCCTCACTCATACCTCCTATGGTTATGAAAACCTGCAGGAACAGACGATTGCGTTGCGTGACAACGAAAGATTGGAGTTCCTGGGCGACGCGATTCTTGATGTCGTTGTCTCAGACATTCTCCTGGAGGCTTTTCCGAACGCCAACGAAGGCCAGTTGTCGAAAATGCGGGCGGCCGTAGTGAACGAGAAGACTCTGGCAGGTATAGCTCGGAGTATTGGAATTCAAGACTGTGTTCGCCTGGGTAAAGGCGAGATGTTGACCAAAGGCAATGAAAAGCCATCCATCCTTTCGAGCACTCTTGAGGCGCTCATTGCGGCCATCTATATCGATGGCGGTTTCTACGCTGTTTATCCCGTTCTGAGACACCTTTTTGCCCCCTTATTCATCGCGGAACGTGATCTCATGGCGTTTTATGATCACAAGACCCAACTGCAGGAGATCGTTCAAGCCCGCTGGAAGGTCACGCCGACATACCACTTGCTTCAGTCTCGGGGACCGGATCATGCGAAGACTTTCGAGGTCGAGGTTCGGATGAATGGCAGGACACTCGCCACAGCCTCTGGCCAATCCAAAAAAGAAGCCGAGCAGAATGCCGCGCGATCGGCTATTGAGAGTGCTATCGCTTCCAATAACACTGCGCCGAAGACCGCCAGTGCCACGAAAATGTAGGTTGAATGGGAATGAAATCAGGTTTTGTCGCGATCGTCGGGCGCCCGAATGCCGGGAAGTCCACGCTCTTGAACTCCGTACTTAAGGCGCGTGTTTCGATCGTGACGCCCAAAGCGCAAACCACCCGGGACCGCGTTCTTGGGATACTGACCGAAGAGCGAGGTCAGATCGTCTTTATCGACACGCCAGGAATTCACCGGGCAAAGGTCGGCGGAATAAACGAGTACATGGTGAGACAGGCTCGTGAAGCGCTCGAGGCACCATCGGTCATCTGGTATATCGTCGATCCACGTTCAGAGTTGCCGCACGAGATGGCCGTTATTGAGTTGCTCGCGGACTCGGCCAAATACACGAAAGTTCCTGTCATGCTGCTTCTCAATAAGTCCGATCTCGTCCGTGAGCAGCGCATTCGCGATAAAACCGACAAACTTGGCGGTGAAATCCTGGCTGCGGCCGTCGAGAAGGGGATCCGTATTGATTCGACATTCAGGATTTCAGCGCAAACCGGGACCGGGCTCAATGATCTCCTTGCCGCGACCTGGGAGCGTCTTGAGGAGGGCCCGTTGTATTATCCCGACCAGGATCAGCTTTCGGATCGTCCGACGCGATTTTTCGTCGCGGAGATGATTCGCGAGCAGCTCTTCCTGAGACTGGGGGAGGAGCTGCCGTACTCCTGTGCGGTCGAGATCGAGAGATTCGATGAGGCGGCGAAGCCTCCGCGGATTGAGGCGGTTATTCATGTTGAGCGGGAATCCCAAAAGGGGATCGTCGTCGGCAAAGGCGGCGTCAAAATCAAGGAAATCGGTCAAAATGCGCGGCGGAAAATCGAAGAATTCCTGGGCTACACCGTTTTTCTGGGGCTCAAGGTGAAGCTTCTCAAAGATTGGACCCGAGACGCTGCGGCCCTCAGAAGAATGGGGTATACCCTCCCGGAGAAACGCAAATGAATATGCCCCAAAAGCGCACTACCATCGTCGTAATCGGGCGCCCGAACGTCGGCAAGAGCACGCTGTTCAACCGGCTCCTCGGCAAACGCAGGGCCCTTGTGCACGATAAACCTGGCGTGACGCGGGACCGTCTTGAGGAAAAAGCGGACTGGTGGGTTCGGGGACACCGGTTTCCTGTTCTTCTGGTCGATACGGGGGGGCTGGGCGGTGACTCTTTCATCGAGGAGATCTCGGATCAGGTAAATACCGCGCTTTCTGAGGCGGATGTCGCACTCGTTCTTTTTGATGCGCAGTCCGGCCTGATTCCTCATGACCGGGATGTAGTACGTCAACTCAATGAATCGGGCCTTCCGAGAAAGGTTGCCGTCATCGGAGTGGTGAATAAGGTTGACGCCGAAGTTCACGAGAACCTGATTTCCGATTTTTTCTCGTTGGGGCTCGATCCGGTGTTGACGGTTTCAGCCGAGCACGGCAGGGGAATGGACGACCTTAAACACGCGATCGCCGAGGCCAGCGGCTTTCTTGCGGAGCTTTCAGAAGAGCGCGCGCAACAAGAGCCTCGGGAGGAGTCATCCGAAGGCATTTCGGAGCAAGATAGTCCGGACGGAGAAGGCCCGGAACCGGAAACTCCGATCGTCCCGCGCGTCGCGATTCTCGGACGTCCGAATGTCGGGAAAAGCACGCTGGTAAACGCGCTGCTCGGACGTGAACGAATGATCACGAGCCCGATAGCGGGAACGACAACGGACTCGGTCGATTCGGAAGTCACGATGGGCGGCAAGCCGTATCTTCTGATCGATACGGCGGGAATCCGCCGCAAGAGCAAGACCGAAAAGGGAGTCGAGGTCCTCTCGGTCGTTCAGACGAAAAAGGCCCTCGAGCGCTCGCATGTCGCGATTCTTCTCTTGGACGGCGAAGAAGGCGTGAGCGATCAGGACGAGAAGATCGGAGGGATGATCGAGGAATCCGGTCGCAGCGTTATTCTAGCCATTAATAAATGGGACACCCAGCGGAAAAACCAGGAATTCACTCCGAAGATAGCCGCCTCCCTGGTCCGGCAGAAGATGGGGTACCTGAATTATGCGCCGATTCTCTTCGTAAGCGCGAAGGAAAGGCGAGGCTTCGATGATTTTGGAGATCTGATCAACGAGATTCTGCACCAACGAAAATTAAAGATCCCGACGCACGAATTCACGGAATGGGTGAGAAAGGAATCGACCGTCCACAACCCGATGAACGCGAAATTTTTTCTTTGCCACCAGACGGGGCGCAATCCTCCGACTTTCGTCTGCCATGTCAATGATCCTGAAAAGGTTCACTTCAGCCTGAAGCGGCACTTCATCAATGCGCTCAGGGAGCGCTGGGGGTATATGGGAACCCCGATCCGGTTACTTTTCATTGAAGGGAAAAACCGGAAGAGTCTGCCAGGGAGCGGCGTGAAACGCGCGGCGAAGGCGCGAAAGAAAAAACCTACCAGGTGAACAGGACGCTTCCGGTCAAGGTGAAGAAGTGCCCCGTCAGATCGTCGAGCGGCGGGACATGGCTTTTGTAATCGGTTGAATAAGTGTCTTCAAAATTCACGAAGCTCACTTTGCCCTCGAGTTCAAAGTACATTTTTCTGGGTTTCATCGCGAATTCCAGGCCTGCTCCGAGTGACAGACCGACCGCGCTCTCGTCGGTTGAGCCTTCCTGATAGGAGACTTCGGTTTTCGTGAAGTTGCCGACCCCGATCAGGACATAGGGGTTCGCGAAGCTGATCGGCGCTGAAAGGTTTTTCGTATCGAAGTAATATTTGATATCGGCGCCGATTCGCCCGAGGTTTACGGTCGTCGCGCCAAGACGCTGTACAGTCGTGACAAAATTGTGCGTTGCCGTGATGTAGTTCAGATCGAGGGCCGTGTTGAAATCAAACCAGTAATGAAGTTTGAAATCAAAGAGCGGGAACCCCCCGGCCCAGAGAAGACCGCGATTGCCGCTGACGGCTTCGAGCCCGAGCCCAATGCTGACTCCGAAAAAACGACCATGCTGAAAGAACTGCGTGTCCGCTTCTTCGTCATTGAGATTGAATTCGCCGTATTCGACGAAGGCGTTCGGCATATCGTCATCATCCCCGTCAGTCGTCGGGATCACCGAGTGCGGTCCCGCGGATGGTTCGTTCGCCCAAGCGAGGGAGAGCGGAGCCAATGCCGTCAGAGTTGAAGCGATCAGTACGAATGCCGCGAGCAGAAGATAAAATCGGCAATTAAACTTCTGGTCAGAAGTAAAAATGAATTCCCGCATTGAGGAAGCTCACCCCGAGAGTTTTTAAGACGAAACTTCCACTGAGGTTGTCGAAAGTTCCACCCGTTTCCATTGAGAACCCAAGACTTTCGATGCCCGGAATAAAAAACTCCGCGCCGAATCCGCCCAGAAATTCCGCCCCTGACTTGCTATTTCCGCTCAGGATCGCGCCGCCGAGCATAAAGTAAAAATTGAGATTCGTTTCGAAGAAAAGATTCTTGAATAGTTTGACGCCCGTCACAGAATTCGATGGACTCGCTGTCGAGACGCCCACTACGACCTCGCCTGCGAGGTCCCGCGTTAATCCGTATTTTAAGCTGACGCCGGGAACGCCATTGACAGCCTGCATATTTGAAAACTCAGAATTGTAGCCGAGGCCCAAACGACCCTGCATGTCGCGGGCGCTGGCTGCGGGCGCGATCATCCAGGAGAGTGCGAGCAGAAAACAGAAACTAATGCATCGTGTTATAGTTCTGGTGGTGATATGGGTCACTCGGGGGTCTCCTCGCTCGATATCTCTCAGGGTAACCGTGGCCTTTCTTTTTGACAACCCCCGAAGAGTCCTCTAAACACGAAGTTATGTCTTCAATCTCATCTCATTCAAATAGTGGCTCGAGTTCGAAACTGGATCGTAAGTCGTTGCGTCGTCCCGACCAATTCATGGCGGCTTTGTCCGATTTTTTTAACGAACTTTCTAAAAATTATCGTGCGGTTCTTGCCGTTGTGGTCGCAATCCTGGTCCTTGGCGGGGCTGGCATTCTGGTCAGTAGTCGCAAGGAAGCAAGGGCCGAAGAGGCCCGCAACGCCCTTTATCTTGCGATTCAGGCCGTCCAGGCTGATGCCAAGCGCGTGGCCGAGGCTGAACCTAAGCCGGTGGTTGATCCAAAAGCGGCGAAAGCTAAACAAGCGGCTCCAGTCGCGGCCTCTCCCGAGACGATCGAGTACAAGAAGCTCGATGTGGACGCTGAATTTTCCCGCGGGGTTCAGATGCTCAAGGCCGTGACCGAAAAATATAACGATTCGCGGACAGTCTTTGAAGCAAGGCTCCAACTCGGGGATCTTTACTATAGGCACGGTCAACCGGCGAAAGCGGTGTCCTGGTATCAGGAGGCTGCCCAGGGAGCGCCCGGGCCGTTTCCAAAAAGTTTAGCTTTCTCCTCCTGGGGATATGCACTCGAAAGCTCGGGAAAAGCATCCGAAGCGATTCCAGTTTATGAAAAGGCGATCAACATCGGGGAAGCCAGCCTCAAGGGAGATCTTCTGCTCGCCATTGCCCGTTGTCATGGTCTTCTGAACGATTCGGCAAAAGCCCGGAGCACGTATGATCAAATACTTTCGCAGTTACCGAATACTGAGTATGCCCGCCAGGCTGAAGCGCTTAAAGCGAAGCTCTGATTTGAACGGCTCGGGCCTGTTTCGAGGGTTCGCGGTCTTCGCCCTGGTCATTGGGGGGCTGGCCGGGTGCTCGGGGCGAAACATTCATTCCGACCTCACGGAGAATCCGGACGTCATGGTTCGGGGCTGGACCTTGCAAACACATCCAGATCCGCAGATGAGCGATCATGGACTCGATTATTCGAATCCGGTTCTTGTCGAAAACACCCTGATTTTTGGCAGCAGAACGGTCGGCTTGATTGCCCTTTATCCTACGATCAATCAGCAACGTTGGGTTCTTCCCATTCCCGGCGGCGTCATCAGCGAGCTGACGATCGATCGAGGCGCGGTTTTTTTCGGTGCGGGCGACGGTTTTCTTTATTCCGTTAATGCCGAAAACGGCCGCGTGAACTGGCGTTATGAGATCAGAAATCCGATTATCTCGAAACCGGCGGTGAGCGGCGGACGAGTGTTCGTGACCACTTCGGATGATACGATCTACGCTTTTGATGCCGGGACAGGAAAATGGCTATGGCATTACAGGAGGAGAACAGCTCCGACAGCCACGATCTTGGGGGCTTCCTCGCCGCTCGTCGACGGCAACGAGGTTTTGGCCGGACTGAGCGATGGTTTTCTGGTGGCTCTATCCGTTGCGGATGGGCAATTGAAGTGGGAGCGCAAGCTTCACCAGGGGACGAAGTTCACGGATGTCGATGCCCGTCCCGTTTTGGACGAAGCCGTACTTTATATTCCATCCTATGATGGCGCACTCTATGCCCTGAAACGGCAGGGCGGCGAAGTGATTTGGCGCTTTGATGCGGGGGGAAGCAAGAGCGTTGAAGTGGATGGTCCAAGGCTTTATTTCCCGTCTTCCGACGGGGTGATCTACGCCCTGAAAAAAGAGAATGCGAAAATACTTTGGAAATTTGAACTCGATCACGGTACTCCGACCCGGTTGGTCGTTACGGATAAATACGTGATCGTCGGCTCGAGTTTTCAGTACCTTTACGTAATCGACAAGAATACCGGGAAAGGCCTCTATCGCCTGAATATCGGTTATGGGAGCGGGTTTGCCGGATCACCGGCCTACGATCCAAGCAAACAAAGGGTTTATTTCCTGTCGAGCGGGGGCAATCTATACTCGTTTTCCCTCAAAACACCGGGAAAAACTCCGGCAAAGATCACCGCGCTGTCGGAGTGAGAACTTTCGCGCAAGACCTTTTTTCGATGAGGTGAAAGCCAGCCGTTTACAACGGTTCTAGAACCGGGCCGGAGTTCCCTCGAAGATACAATTCTCAGAATATCCCTGTAAAATCGTCGGCAGCCTGACTAAGGTTTGGACGAAAGTAATCGGGTTTGGACAGGTATGTGCTGGTGATTACGAGGCTTTTATGCGGGCTTACTTCTTGCCTTACTTACCTTAAGGGCCGTTTTTTGCGCCCTTCTGGGGTATTGAAGAGGACTACATTGAATGGGCCAGTTATTCACATCCAAGCCGCGGGCGCACACCATTCGAGTGTCCATCGTGGGACTGATCGTGATCAGCTTATGTCCCGGTATTGCAGAGGCTTCGGCGAAAAGTCCGAACGGGCCTTCCCTTGACGCAATCGAGCTTCTTGAACCGGTACCGTATCATGGCGGGAGTCGAAGTACTCTGGGCGGTCTCGCTTCCAGTATCGGTGGCAAATTTTTCTCGCCCAAAATGGGGACTGAGCAGATTCGAAAAGTGTTACAGAAATACGAAGATGTTCTTTTGATCCGGCAGGACCCCGGCAGTAAGGAAGTGAGTGGCTTCTTTACGCGGAAGGAACTGAACGATCTGGCCACTGGGGCTGGCAATCTGCTTGTGACACGACCGAATCTGACGGACGGAATCAATCTTCTCACGACTTACGTCAGCGCGAATATCATAAACCGGGTCATGTCGACCAAGGTGAAGGGCGCTCCCGATCGGCAAGAGAAATGGGTGCACAAGCTTCTTGGTCCCTTTGAGTCGTGCATGGATTCTGCCGGAGATCCGCTCCAGGCGATGTCATGTACTGATGCCTTTTCGGAAGGGCTCAAGCTGAATATCGGCCTCGCGATCCTCTTTGAATTGGGACATGAGAACTTCGGCCAGATGGTCAGGGAAAATGCCGAAAAAAGCTTTCTCAAAGAGAATCCGAAACGCAAACCGGGCCCGGAAATAGGAGAGCGGGCGGAGAAAGCATTTTTAAAAACCCTGACGGATCAGTACAAGTACTGCCTTCGGCAGCTGCCCGACGTCGAAGGTTGCATCCTGAGGATGGTTCGAGACGCGACCGTCGAAGTCGCCATGCCGCAAGTCAGCGCGACCATCGCGCCCGAGTTCAAATCCGAGAAAAGGTTTCGAGCCGCGTCGAAGCTTCTCGAGAATGGGTTTCGCAAGTGTCTGAGCAATACGGAAGACGAAACGGGCTTTGGCGAATGCGTCGACAGGCTCACGATCGAGTCAGGCAAAATCACCATCGATGAGAACGTTCTCTATCACCCCTCCATTTTGGAAACCTTTCCGGGTGAACAGATGCGTCGCGAGCTTTCCAGTAAAGAACAAGGAGTCTTCGAACGGTGCGCCCAAGAACAGAAGCGGGGCAAAAAACGCGACGGGGCGGTCATTGCAATCGATCGCTGTATCGATCTGGTCACGAATGATTTGACCTATCGGGTAGCCTCCGACGAAATCAAAGCCTCGGTCGCGGCGAATTTCGCTCCGGATCCCAATCCTCCGCCCGGGCCGCCGAACGCCGAGGAAAAGAGGATTGCCGAAGGGAATAGGGTTGGCTTGAGGCGCGCGACGGAGGCCAGCATGGCTGCCCTCGATAGTTGCTGGAGACGGGATCAAAACGAAGCCAAACGCGAGGCCTGTCTCCGGTCGGCGGTCTTCAAAACGGCTTCGACGATCGCTTCGATCAAGATCGACATTCTCACGGATAAGGAGTTCGTCACCGAAAAGCCCGGAGAAAAAGCGAAGTATCTGAAAACTTTCGAGAGCTGTATCACGAAGCGGCTTCCGCAGAATATTTCGAAAGCCAAGAATATCGGGGACAAACTCAGCTCGTGCGCGACGCCTTTGAGAAGGGATGCCGCGCTTGGGTATTCCGAATTCCGGCTGCGAAAAGCCGCCGAAAAGGAGCTTGAAACAGCCGTTCTGAACAAGGTCGTCAAGGAAGAGGTCAAGGCGAATTTCGCGAAACTGCCTCGGAAGCGCGCCGACCGAGCGGCAGCTTGAGATCTGCGGACTTCAATTCAAAAAACGTGCGGCAAAAGCGATCGCGCGGGTTCGCCTGCCCAATGAGCTTTCGAAGCTCATGCCGAAGGTGGCGGACCAGAAACTGGCCAAAGAACGTCTCCTGAAGCAGAAGAAAGCCGGAACGGCGATCGTCAAGGCTTTTGAGGCGTGTATCGATGCCAACCTGACCGAAAAGCATCTCAGGGAAGCGGACCAGCGGACGGATCTCTGTACGAAACGGAGCATCGATGACATCGCTCGTTTCGTCGCGAGTACCGAGTTCGAAGAAAGGGTGGCGGATCTCTATTCAGGCAACCCTGGCCGCATGATGGAACTCGAGCGCGTGTTGATCACGGCGTTCGACGCCTGCCTCGCCGGGATTGCGGAAAAGGCGAGTCTGGACGATTATATTCTGGGCGCGAAAACCTGCGGAGATCAACTCACCGAACGAGCCACTCTCGTCGTATTCAAAGATCAGATCGAAAGGCTTCTCAAAGGCCTGGACCCGGTACCCGCAACGGCCGATCGGGGCACTGCCAACTGTGCGACGTGCGGCGAAAATGCCGCCCCCGGAGATCTGTTTCAGGATCTCACGGGTTCAATGACAGAAATATTGAAAGAATATCTGGACTACGATTCGGGACGTGCGAGAGATGACCTGAAAAGGCTCGTCGCGAAGCTCGAGGAACTCCTGAATCGTCCGAAGCTGACGAACGTCCGCCAAGAGCTGCTGGAGTGGCTGGGCAAGGAAACGGAAGTATTGCGCCAGCTCGTCAAAGCCTACGTGCGCAATCTGACGATTCAGGAACTGAATTCGCTTCCCTACGAATTCGCCGAAATAATTCCTCCCAATCTACGGAACGCGATTACGGAGAAAGCGGTTTTTGATTCGGTGTTTGATACGGACGGAGGCAAGACGATCATCCAGGGAATCACGGACGAGGTGATCAGACCGGTACTGATCGGGAACAAGGACATGAACGCCCCGGAGATCGCTGCCGCGACCGCCCGGAAAAGAAAGGACGTTATCAACAAGCTCATGAACTTCCCCGGCTTCGGGGGAGCCCTCGCCTTGGGGATTATTCAGGCCAATATTGATTCCGAATTGCCCCTGAAACGGCTTAAGAAGAATTTTCCGCGGGCGTATACCTGGCTTGCCCGGAAGGGTGGCTATAAAATCCGTTGGGAAGAAGCGCGAAAAAGCGATGAAGGCAGGATCGCGGAGTCTCACATGATCGAGATGATCCGCCGGAAGTTGCTGGGCGAGTTTTCGGACAAGGAATTCGAAGCGCAGATGATTGAAGCCCGGGTGAAGGTTGAGGCTGCGGTAAAGGCTAGATCAGCAGCGGTACGTAGGGATTCTTCGTTCGTGAGATGACTTCGAAGGCGGCGCTGCCGTCTGATTCAAAAGCCGCCTCGACCTTTCCTCGGCGATATACATGGATTTTCAGGTTAGACATGTTCGAATTCGCGCAGTAAAGCAGGGCGCCCCGGGTGTCCTCGAACGTAAGCCCGGCAAAATCCTTGTGTTCGGCATGAGCATGTCCACGGAACGAGAGGTCACCGGAATCGGCCTGGAACTCCCAATCCGTCAGCGTGTTTTTTGATTTGGAACGCAGTGAACTCCAGAGCGAGCTGAACGCATATGCCTTGTTGTTATAGAAGAAGTAAAAAGACGAAAGCTGAGGCAGCGGCAGCGAGGCGAAGCATTTTTTCCGGATACTGAGCCCTTCGAAGATGAAGGGGGCCGGCGTGCCCTGTTCCGTTCTAAAAGAGTTGCAATGACCCCATACCCAGGAGTGGTTCGAGTGAGCACCGCTGACATGACCCTGCATTCCGGGACATTCTTTAAAAGTGATCTTTTCACCGTTGAATTCGGCCGTTCCGGTAATGCGGAGGTCCTCGGCTACGGTTGAGGCCACCATCTTCGCGCGGGTGATGCCTCCGAAAAGCTCCGGGCGTAAATTGAACCTCGCGTCCTCATTCGTTTCGATGGAAAGATTCCAACTGAGCCTGTTTCCCTTTGAACGAATTGAGCCTGCCGTTCGGCCCTGCTTCTTGTCAGGATCGAAATCCAGGAAGCAATCGTTCACTTGGATCGTGGAAGGTGAACTTGAGGAAAACTCACTCATGTCATAAGTCTGTTTGAGCGCCGTTTTCGTGATTTCCCCGCCCGCGGGTCGTTGGGAGTAAATCGCCCAGGTCTCGGCGACTCTTCTGAATCCGTTTCTGCTGATCAGGACCGAAAACTTGAGCCAGAGCGCCCTTCTGGCTGTCAAATCGTTCAACCTGAGGTACCAGGACTCCTGAAACGGCGCGAAGGCGCTGACCGGCCGCGCCGACCAAAGTGGGGTGTTGGGCGTAACCTTGGGGAGATCGGCTTCAGGCGTGGACATCAATGTCCGCCTCCTTGGGCGAAGACAGGGGGCCGGGGGCGGATGGCTTGGCATTCTCATGCGCTATTACGATCAGCTTCCAGGAGATGAGAAGGGCGATCAGGACATCGATCGTCACGCCGAGAAGATAAGCGAAGTATGCCTTATCGTGAAAAAACATATAAATAAAACCCGCGGACGAAATCAGCTTCGAGAGGATATGCAACCTCCCGTACCCTTTGATATCGGGCGACCGCGCAGCGAAGAAAGAAGCGACGGCAAGGGTCCCGAGGAGCCCGCTGGCCATCACGAGCCAGAATCTCTCGACCGGATTCGGAATCGCTTCGGCGAGTTTGAAGACATTGGGCATCACGTTGATCAGGTAAAAAACCTCGTCCGGGTAAAAAAAGAACGCGGCGGCTGAGAGCGCATAGGCAACTCCCAGGACAAACATGGTGCGCGCGTAACTCGAGACCGTCGTCATGTCGTTGATATTAAGGCGATCAGAAGAGCTTTGCAATTGGCATTGAATCGTCTAACCTTATTTTACAACCCCTATGAAAAATAATTTTTGGTTGCTGCAGATCCCGTTAGTTATTCTGTTTACGCTCGCGTTCACGATCGATGAACTGGGAGTTCAGGGGGAACTCCATAATACGTTTCTGAGGGACTCGGTTTTCCCGGGATTGCGTCGGGTCTCCACTCAGTTCACGGACTTGAAATTCAAGCTTCGCGGACCGAAGCCGCCCAAGAACAAGATCGTTGTCGTCGCGGTCGACAGCGCTTCGCTTGAGACGCTCGGCAGGTGGCCCTGGCATCGGGATGCCATCTCGCTCATGATCACGAGCATCTTTGAAGCGGGTGCGAAGGTCGTGGGCCTGGACATGGTTTTTTCGGAGCCAGACAAGCGGGTGCCGGATGAACTTTTCCATGTGCTTAAGGCCAAAAATATGGAATCGCTCGCTCTTCAGGCCGAAACGGACCGCTATTTGCGCGATGTGGTCCTGCAATACAAGGATCGCCTTGTTCTCGGCTGGGCTACCGAAGGCGCTTGCCAGCCGCTTTATGAGGGAAAACAGTACTGTCCGGTAACCGATCCGGAGGCACTCGCGCTCATTCCGCAGGATTTCGCGAAATTCAGTTTCAGCGAGTTCCACGCGTCGAGTTTCGATCCTTTGGGGACGCCGTTTGTGTCTGTCGTGACTTTGATTCCGAACCTTGCTGATTACAATTCGGCAGGAGCGCACGCCGGCTATTTCAATGTGCTTCCCGACCCGGACAGCTTCGTCCGTCGTATGAACATGTTCTACATGCTCGATCGCAAGCCGTATCCGCCGCTCGCCCTCGAAATGGCGAGGATCGGCATGGATGAACAGCTGCAGGTGAAGTTGAATGACAAACAGCGGGTCGCGAGCGTCGGTTTCGTGAAATCCGGCAGGAACATCCCCGTGACGCCCCAAGGCGTGATGGAGATCAATTTCAGGGGGCCGGGAAGGACGTTTCCGTACGTCTCGGCCGTTGATGTTATGAGCAACAACGATAAGCTGATCGGCGACGAGCTGACCGGAAAGTTCGTCGGTGCTTCAAAGAAAGAGGTGTTCAAGGACGCATACGTGCTCGTCGGGGTGACGGCCCTCGGGGTCTACGACATGCGTGCCATCCCTTTTGATACGAATGTGGCCGGTGTGGAGGCACACGCGAACATTCTGGATAATATCCTGGAGGGAGATTCACTCGTTAATACATCCATGAGCCGCGGGTCCGCATGGCTGCTCGGCTTGATGATCTTCGGAGCCATGCTCTGGGCGTTTATCGCCGCTAAGATCGAGGCAGTGCCGGCGTTGATCGGGTTTTTACTGGTCTTCCTGACCTTCGGTTTCATCGACTTGAAAGTGCTTTTCGCGACGAATCGCAACTGGAATACCAGCTTTTTCTATCTGGAGATGTTGACGATTTTTATTTTTACGCTGGTCTTGAAATACATTCTCGAGGAAAGAGACAAAAAATTCATTCGCGGCGCTTTCGCGAAGTATGTGGCACCAGCGGTCGTCGATTCGATTCTGAAGGACCCCTCGAAGCTGTCGGTCGGGGGCGAGAAACGTAATCTTACGATCCTGTTCTCCGATATCCGGGGGTTTACCACGTTTTCCGAAAAGATGGATGCCAAGCAGCTCGCGGGTTTATTGAACGATTACCTGGGCATCATGACCAAAATCGTTTTCTCGCACGAGGGAACTCTGGATAAGTACATCGGTGACGCGATCATGGCATTCTGGGGCGCGCCGCTCGATCAGCCGAAACATGCGAGCAATGCCGTGAAATCCGCGATTGGCATGATGAGCGCGCTCCAGCAGCATCGAGAGCGGTTCAAACAACAGTACGGGATTACGGTGGACATCGGCATAGGCCTGAACACGGGAATGGTGAATGTCGGTAACATGGGGTCCGACACGAACTTCGCTTATACCGTGATCGGGGATCATGTGAACCTGGCCTCCCGTCTTGAAGGTTTGACAAAAGCGTATGGAGTCACGATTGTGACGACGCGGTTCACCTTTGACGATATTGCACAAACCGGCGAAGCTCTGCCGCCTCATCGCATTCTTGACCATGTGAAGGTGAAGGGAAAAAAGAAAGCCGTCGAATTGATCCAAGTGCTGGATCGCCCTCATTCGGACGAGGGTCTGAAATTATTCGATGAAGCCCGGCTGCTTTACACGAAACAGGAGTGGGACGCGGCAATAGAGAAGTTCAATGCGGCCAATGCAATTCTCGCCCCATCTATAACGAAGATGGATGGCCCTTGTGAGGTTTATCTCGAGCGCTGTGCCGAGTTCAAGAAGAACCCGCCCGGAGCGGAATGGAATGGAAGCTGGGAGATGCACAGCAAGTGAAAAAAATAGTTTGGTCTCTCGATGCCTTCGAGCAAGGGCAGATTCTCGAGCAGAGGGTTGAGGAAGCGCTTCTCGCGATCGTTCGCGGCAGTACGTCGACTCGGGTGACGCCGGTTTACGTCCTTAGTCCGGATCAGCTCAATTTGGGAGCCGAAACAGCGCTTCCCTGGATCGAACAGTATCGTCCGGCCGCGGAAGCCGCCGTCAAGGACATCGTCAGGAAGTTCAACTGTCCCGGACTTCTGAAACCCAAGGTTCTGACCCAGGATGTCGGTTCGACGAGTGCCGCGGTTACGAGCCTTGCCGAGTACGCCGTCGAAATAGGAGCGGACCTGATCCTCGTCGGAACCCACGGCAGGCAAGGCATGCACCGGTTTTTTCTGGGTAGCTTCGCTGAACGGCTTCTTTTGCATTCGAAAGTGCCCGTCTTGGTCGTGAATCCCAAATCAAAGGTCAGCCGATTCGACCAAATTCTGTTTCCGACCGATTTGAGCCGCGCTTCGAGAACGTTATTCAGGCGTGTGGTTGTGCTAGCGTGCGAGCTGAAAGCGAAACTGACGGTCTATCATGTTGTTCAGAATCCCATCGATCCGGTACTGAAATCAGGCGTCTATTTGATGGGAGGAGGGTGGATTCCGGCATCCGACTACCTCGAAGAAGAACTTTCGCGCCGGAAGAAAAGTGCCGAGCACTGGGTCAAGATAGCCCGTAAAATGGGCGTGGAGGTCGAGGTGGTGCTTGAGACCTCCAGGGAGACGGTTGCCACGTCGATTGTGCGGCAAGTTGAACGCCGAAAGATCAATCTGGTCGCGATTGCGGCGCAAAGCGGCCCTCTTGCTTCAGCCGTGATCGGGAGTGTTACCCGGCATCTCGTTCGCGAAGCGCCCTGTCCGGTCTGGGTTCTGCACACCCGGAGGGCGTCGAAGTAGGATCTATGCCGAATTTCGCCCGATATGTCTTCGAAAAGCCGAACCCCTGGCGGAAAGATGAAGTTTTCCACAGTGGCGACGCGTTTGTTTCCTCGCTCGAAGAGGCAATCCGACACGCACGGGAAACCATTGATCTCGAAACCTATATCTACAACGACGATGACTACGGACGGAGTCTGACCTTGCTTTTAAAAGAGGCAGCAGAACGCGGTGTGAGGGTGCGCGTTCTGGTGGACGGAGTGGGGTCCCCGGTTTGGGCCATCCGCTTTCTCCCGGAAATGACCGAAGCGGGCGTTGAGGGAAAGGTATTTCACCCTCTTCCCTGGGTGTTCTGGTCCTATTCAATGGCCAGGCGGAAAGGTTTTAACGGACTTCTCAAGCTGTTTCAGAAGCTAAATCAAAGAAATCATCGCAAAGTATGTGTCGTTGACCGCAAATACGCGTGGCTCGGGAGCATGAACATTTCGGCATGCCATCTTGAAAAGATTTTCGGCCGGCGGGCCTGGCGGGACACTGGGCTGAGAGTCGAAGGGGAGGGGGTTGCTCAACTTACCGCGGCCTTTGAGAAAGCGTGGCGGCGGTCTCGGGGGAAGCAGAAAGGGGTACGGCGTGCGTTTCTGCGCCTCTTTAAGCGGGATCGACAGATTCATCCTCTTGTGAGGCTGAACGATACGCGGACGAAACGGGCCTTTTATCACGACGATCTTCTCGATCGGATATCCCAGGTCCGCAGACGCGTTTGGATCACGAATGCCTATTTCGTCCCGAACGGGGAATTGGTTCGCGCTCTTCGCGAAGCGGCTTTTGCGGGAGTCGATGTGCGCATCATCGTTCCGCGTAAATCGGACGTTTTCTTCATCCGCTGGGTGGCCGCCGCCTTTTATGGCGGACTGCTGGAAAGCGGCGTGCGGATTTTTGAGTATTCTCCCACGATTCTTCACGCCAAGACGATCCTGATCGATGAATGGGCGTGCGTCGGCTCGTCGAATCTCAACTACCGGAGTCTTTTGCACGATCTGGAAGTCGATGTTGTGGTCACCGGCAAAGCCGCTCATGCGGCACTTGAAGCGCAGTTCGCCGAAGATCAGAAGAACTCACGCGAGGTTTTCATTCCGGATTGGAAACGAATGAGTTGGATCGAGCGTTGGGGCGGCAGAATCGCACTTCTATTCAAATATTGGCTTTAATATTACTTGCCCGGCGGCTGATGGTTTGTTTTCCGTGATGCCGCCATTCGGGCTTCTCGAGCGGCCTTACGCGCCCGTTTCTTTTCTTCCCGGAGTGCTCTCCGGGTTTCAAGACGAATTCGTCTCTTTTCCCGGACAGCTTTGAAAAAATCCACGATGTAATCTTTTGCCGACCAGAGGCTGATCCCGAGTGAAACATAGAGCAGGAACATTCCCGCGGGATAAAGCCTGATACCGACGATATCCGAATTCACCATGATAAAAGGAATTGCGATCATTTGGGTTGCGGTTTTCCATTTCGCCGAGCCGGACGCGCTGATGATCAACCCTTCGGCGCTGGCCAGGGCTCTGAGGCCCGTGATCGCGATTTCCCGGCAGATCAGCAGGATGACGACCACCGGATGAATGCGATCGAGCTCCTGGAGCATGATTAACGCCGAAACGACCAGGAATTTATCGGCAAGTGGATCGAGGAGTTTTCCGTAAACGGTAACGGTTTTATGTTTCCGGGCGATGTAGCCGTCAAAGTAATCGGTCGCGCTTGCGAGTCCGAACGCGAGCGCGGCAACAAGATCCCAGACCGGGGTCCGCATGAAAAGCAGCACGACGACGAGTGGAACGAACCCGATCCGAAGCATCGTGAGCCAGTTTGGGGTCGTACTGAAGGTGAGTTCATCGTGTGGTCGATTTGCGGTCTGTTGGTCCGTCACGATCGCTATAACTATTGGGGAGAGGGGGAGTTTGTCTAGAAATTAATCCCGTACTATGATTTCCCAATGAAGGAATCTCGTGAAGATGCCAAGTGTCTTGCTCAGCGTTCTACAATACCGCGATTTATGACACGGGTCGGCTATTCTCTTGTTCTTCTGCTTTTTGCGCACGTGATCTCTGAAACCTATGCTGCCGAAAAAAACGCGCCGCAACTAACGGCGCCGAAAATCGCTGAGCTCATAAAATCCAGTGTTTACAAGAAGATGATGGAAGATCGCGAGGTGATGGTTCATGCGCGATTGGAGCAGGCTGGGACAGGCAAGGAGCCGGCGAAGAGCTACGCGTTTTATACAGCCATGGTCGTGAGGGCAGACGTTGAGCAGGTACGTCGAATTTTGACTGACTATCCGCTTTACGCAAAGGTGGTGCCTTACGTTGACCGAGCGGATTACTCACCGAGCACGCGGATTCTCAGGCTGAACGGCGGGATTTGGAAATTCCGTCTCGATTCACAGCTCCGCTTTGAGGAGCGCGGAAACAGATGGCTTCGTTATGAAATTGTTGGCGGACATCTGATCGGGCTCTCGGGAGATATCCTTTTCGAATCCCTCGGAGAAAAGGGAACAGCCGTCTATTTCGGAGGAAGCCTTGCCGGGACGGATTGGCCTCCCACGCTGGTTATGGAGCGAGGAGCTGAAATAGTCTTTGGCCTAACCGGCAATCGCATGCGATCCTATATTGAAGCGCAAAAGCGAGCGGTCAAAGGAGACGGCGCACATGACTCAAAAATCCCCCAGCCTAGAAGTCGTCTTGAATGAACAGGATGTGAAAGCCCTTCGCAGGCGTACTGACGAGCGGCGGCGGCTGCCGAGGTTGAACCTCGCGGGTGAGCAGTTCAAACTGATCACGGGAAAAGTTTTTTCGGTCAGCAATCTTTCGAATGACGGCATGGCCCTTCGGGTACTGGAGCGCGCGGATCTCAAATGGTTTCCGATTGCGACAAGGATTCAGGGGACCTTGAAGTTGGGGGGACAGAAATTCGAGACGAAGGCGATCGTTCGACATTTGGGAGGAGATGCCGTCGGCTGTCAGTTTGATGGAATCTCCGAAGACCTCAAGGCCGTGCTCGCCCGCTTTCTTGATCCGGAAGAACTTGGGCGGGAACTCAAACCGATTCCCGCGTCTGAACTGGGAGCTGTCTGGTATCGTGGCCCGTCAGGAACCAATCTGCTCCTTTGGCGCGCGAGTGATGGACAGTATCGTCGAATCGCGCTTTTCGTGCTTGGGAATTATATGCAATGGGACGAGTCGGGTGGGATCACGACCGGCCAGACGCACGCGTCGGATGAATGCGCGGAAGTTCGCGGTATCGTTCACTTCGAGACGATGCTGCTGGACACTGACGAAAAGCCAGACCCGGAGAAGTTGGAAGTTGCAAAAAAATTACTCATGAGTTCAAACTTGCCCCAGGACCTGAAGAAGTGGTGCGTTCGGCAATTTTCGTGAGGTATTAAAATGGCTCAAGCTGAATTTCATGAAGTCATGGACGTGGATCGAGATAAACTTTACGCCGCGATCACGAAATATGAGAATTACCCGGAATTCGTCGAAGGGATGAAGTCGGTCAAAGTCGAACGAGTCGCTCCGGATCGCGCGCGCGTCAGTTATCAAGTTTCGATGATGAAGGAGATTTCCTACACACTCGAGCACAAGGAGAATGCTTCAGCAGGTCGGGTGGAATGGTCCCTGATCAGCAGTGATTCATTTAAGAAGAATTCGGGAGTGTGGGAACTCAAAGCGGCCGGTCGGGGCAAAACGGATGTCCGGTATTCCTTGGAACTTGAATTTACGTTTCCTGTGCCCGGGATAATTCTGAACCGGCTCGTCCGGGGGAGCCTTCCCTCGATGGTGAAAGGGTTCGTTAAGCGGGCGAGCCGCTGAAGGGAGCGCGCCGTGGGTGATGATTTACAGTCGAAAGCATCGGAAATGATGAAGAAGGTGCTTACGGTCGGGGTGGGAGCGATCTTCCTGACGGAGGAGAGTCTGCGGGCCCTCGTTTCGGAGTTCAAGCTTCCCAAAGAACTTCTCGGCGGGATTCTCGAATCAGCCGGAAAAACGAAGAACGAATTTTTGCACAACTTGTCACAGGACGTTTTGAGCCGGATCATGGAGAAAGTTGATCCGACAGCGTTTACCGAGGAATTCTTCGCCAAGAACGACCTCGATTTTCATATCCGAGTAAGCGTAAAGCCGAAGAAGCACAGTTAAGTCTCTTCGCCCGCGTTTTGTGCGCGCTAACAACTGTCGAATGTTTGGCCAGCGACAGTTCACAAAAAATACGATTTTGGCTTTTCCTGATTGCATAAATCCATGATGTCCTTGGATTAATCAAAATTCATCGAGCTGCGTCATTTTTGACAGCGCATGGCATCTCAATTGCTCTCTAAGTCTGTGTGAGCCGTCGGAACCGAGGCTGACGGTAAGCAGAGTAGAAAAGCAAAGGGCGTCTCGAGAGTTTACGCCCATGTTGAGCAGAAGCAGAGAGAAGGAGAGCCAATGTCCGCATCCCGCGATAAGACCCAGAAAGTTGCCTTCGTTTATTCAAACCTTTATCAGCTCTATCGTAAGGGCAAAGAGACCGCGCATCCGGTTGAAGCCGCGCAAGTCCAGCCCCAAGCCCAGCCGCCAACTGGTCAAGCCCTCGCCGCTTCCGCGGGAGCTGCTGTCGTCCGTAGCGGAAACGTTTTAAAAAGTGACGATCTCCGTGCGGCCGCGCTGGCGATCACCCCCTATGCTCCGACCGAGTTCATCGGGAAGCGTGTGCCGAGGCCCGAAGTGATTGCGACAAAGAACTCGGCTGTCGAAAGCCTTAAAAAGAATCTCCAGGAACTCAATGATCTTCATTCCCGGCTTCGTTTCATGCTGAAAGAGCTCGAGGATCTCGTGAAGAGCTGATCGGCTCAGGTAAGTGGACGCGACCCCTTTGTGCCGGTGCTGATGTTTTTGCTCTCGTCCGGCTCAATGGCTCTTTCCTCCTGCGCAACGACGAGATTTTCAGGGAACCTCGGGCGCTCCACCCGCGCCTTTTCGGGGGGGGGCGCTTTCGGTGCAGTGGATTCACGCACCAGATTTGGGTTCAGCTTCGGAACGGTCACGATCAACTCGCCATCGCGAATTTCTCGCCTGAGTTGTTTGGCATCAACGGGCAAAGGCAGGGGAAAACTCTCGTTGAATGATTGGTAAGCGGAAGTCGATTTCGTGATTCCAGATCCGAGATCGAGCTTTTCCTCGTTCCTGCGGTATCCGGATACCACGAGATGATTACCTTTCATCGTAGCGGTAAGATGTCTGTCCTCGTGATCGGGAATCGATGCCGTCAGGATATAGGCGTCGCCGGAATCGAAAATCTCAGCGTCAATGTCGACCAGCTTGTAAAAAGGGTCGTTTTGGCGTTCGGCGTACGCCGACAATTTATGTGACGTGTCCTCCCGAATCTCGGTCAGTTGTGCGGTGGCGCGCGAATTCAAATGATCCAGGATCTCGCTGTTCTTTTTGAGCACCTGCTCGTGCTGTTCGAGAAAACGCGTTTCCGCCTGCTCGTTCTGGAGATTGGAGTTGGCTTTGATGCGCTCGTATTCCTTGCGATAAGTATCGGCGGCTTGCTCAAGCTTAGCGTCCTTTTCCGCTCGGAAACGTTCGTTCTGTTTGGCTTGGGCTGCTTCCGTGTCGGCGCGTTCCGCTTGAAAATTCTTCATCTGATAAGCGGTTTCAGCGGTTTGGCGGTTCTGAAGTTCGCGAAGATCGTCCCGGCCGCGTTTCTCGGTCCCGTAAATGGCATCGCGGTAGAAAGTTTTGAGATCAGAAACCTGCTTTTCGCCTTCCCGCCGGATTCGGGCAAGCTCGGCCTGCTGGCTCCGTTGCGCGTCGCGAATGGCTTCATAGCCCTTCGCGCGCTGCCTTTCGAGCGCCTGCTCCTGGCGATCGCTTTCGATCACGCTTTGCTTTTCGTGTTGCTCCCGAAGCTGCTCGAGCCCTCGTGACATATCGCGTTCCGCTTCCTGGACCTGGCGATGTGTTTCCGCGATTCTTGCCTGCGCATCCCGTTGCGCTTGTGAAGGGGAATCGGCAGTCAGCTTCTGGCGGGATCCCGCGGATCTGTCGGGACCGAGTGGGCTGATGGTCATCAGTGCAAGACCTTGCCTTTCTCGACGAGATTATTTTCGACGATATTGAAATAGGTTCGTACGACTCGGACGAAGGTTGAGCGATCGAGGCCTTCCAGAAAGGCTCTCTTTTTCTCCAACGTTGGTTCGAGGATCAAATGTTCGATGAGGCCTTCGACCGGTTTTTCGGGTTTATCCGAGATGTCGGCGCGAAAGACACGCCTGACGGTTTCGACATCGAATAGCAGGTGATTGCCTTGGATGGACTGGTGGATCAGGTATTCGACTTGATTGAGCTGGTGCTTCGAAACGTAAATCACGTTTCACCCCTCCATGGGTCCCGAAGTCTTGAAGAGCTCCGTCATGGAGTTCTCCTGACATGGCAACTACAGGATAAACGGGCCTGTTCAGGGTCGCAAGGGGGCTTGCGATATCAGAAGGTCATTCGTGACGCAGAGCATATTTGACTCTATGCGGAAAGGCCCGGTACAATGAACCTATGAAGAAGACGCCAGGAAAGAAAGGCGTAGAACGAAGAAAAAGCCCCAGGCGCCGGCGCCCTTTGGCGCGACATGACGCCGACGTGTGTAAAACGTGCGGAAAAGACCTTTCCGGGAGCGATAAAGCCCTTTTCGTTGAAGAAGAAGTGGGGCGTATTTTTTGTTCTGAGAAGTGTATTTCGGACTATTTTGCCCCTGAAATCGGGCGGTTAGAAAAAGCTTACTTTCGTGCATTGTCACACGGCGACCTGTCTCCCCAAGAACGCGAAAACTTGGCTCATTTGCGATGGGTGACGTTGCAGGAACCGGACGAAGTCTGGAGGGAGAAAACACTCTCAGGAGATTATCGTTACACCCTGATATCCCAGTTCCAGCCAGGAAATAAGACAGTCTGGTGTATTTGCCTGTGCCTTTTTTTGCGTGGCGAGCCAAGTTTTCTATATTTATCTTTTCCGACCCGTAATGCCGCCATGGTGAATCTCTATCGCAAGGGCGAGCAAATCGAGCTTACCTCCCGTTCCGGGCACGTCGGCAGCCCCAGGCGCCTCACTAACGATGCCGAGGGCTTGCCTCCCGGCCTCGTCGACGCTTTGGAGGGGCAGCCAACTGACCGGCTTGCCGATTCCTGGACGGATGACGAAACGTTTCGCGCGAGGATGGTTCAGGAACGTCGGAGTGATGATATTCCTTCCGAGGATTTCACGCTTTATAAGGGGTGTCTGGAGGAGACTCTTCAGGAACCGGATGAAGTCTGGAGTTACCAATCCAACGAAGCCTTACCCCGGCTTTATCAATTTATTCGTCACTATCCCAACGAGAATCCTGCCATCTGGTACGTGATCATTGCCCGTGAAACCGAGGAGGAAGAGCAGATCGAGATTCTCGATGCCTTTCCGACTCGCGACGCGGGACTCGTCGATCATTACCGTAAAGGTCAGCAGGAGATCGGGAAAAAAGCCGAGGGCTCAAATCAGCGGGTGGTGCACTGATTTCGCATCAGTGAAACTTTCGAGTTTCAGCGAAATTTCCCAAACGAATAACTGGGACAGGTGTAGTAATTTCCGCCGTTCTTGAGGCAGTCGCGCATCTGGTATTCCGCCCCGCGCTCCACGATGAACACGGCGTTGAACGAGGTGTTCGGGAAGCTGGCAAAAATTCCGGCTTCGGCGATTTGGAAGCATTTAAACCAGGGGAGCGCGGGAGCCATCGGGTCCGGCCGGGTATAAACGGTCGTGACATCGACAAAATGCGCAGGAAAGATGCAAATTGAATTGGAGAGGCTCGTGCGGCCATGAATCAGAATATCGCTGTCGGAATCTTTCTTCTTACACACTCTGTACTGGCCTGAGCCGTCGAACAGGTAATCATAATCGGGAACTACGTTCGGAGAGGTCGGACAGTTGTAGTTTTCGTCGGAGTAGGGATCATTGCTGCCGAATTCAAGTCCTGAAGAACTCGCGGAGGAGCGGATCATGTAGGAATCCTCGGGGGCTCGGTCATACCTGGGACCGATCACATTCGAACAGCCGGTCAGGAGCACTGTCCCTGCGACTGTCAGATTTCCGACGATCCTGAAATACGAGTTCACTTTCGAAACTCCTCTCTTCAAGCGCGCTTCAACGGAATCTACGTGAGCTGGCGATACCATGTGTTAGAGCAAACGATGTGCCTGGAACTCCCATGATCAACGCTTCGGAAAAATGGCGCTTTTTTACTCGTGATTCCGTGTGACCTGTCAAAGAGTTAGTCAGGTGTGTCACCTGATCTCAGCGAAGAGGCGCGGTGCCGAGGTCTTGTTTTCGTGACCGGGTGCACTTAGACTTCAGTCATGGTGGATTTTGCGACGCGTTCGCGGATTTGGCTGGATGTTGCCCGTTGGGCACCCTCGGGCGATAACCTCCAGCCTTGGAAAGTCGTCTGGTCTTTTCAGACAGATCGGATCGTGGCTGAGGTCTCGCTCAATCAAGAAAGTCGGACGCCGCGGTTTCTGGAATTCGAGTTCAGGTCCCTTTACGTGGCGCTGGGTGCTTTTGCGCAGAATCTCGTCCTGCTTTTGGCGGCCGAGGGGTATCGGCTCCTGACGATTGATGCGAACGAAGAGGCGGAAGCTTCGGAAATCGCGTTCCACCTGGTCTTTGTTGATTTGGGGACAGGACCGGATGCGCAAAGCTTTTCTGAGATCTCTGAGCTCATCAAACGAAGGACGGTCAGTCGCTATCCCTTTGAGACGCGCTCCATAGGGCATGACGTTCTCGATAACCTCAAAAAACTGTCAGAGAAGGTTCCTGAGATTCGCGTTCTCTTGCTGAATAAAGAACGCAGAGCTCTTGCCCGGCAGTTGATGAGTCTGGACGTGATTCGATACGAACATGCGGAGATCCGCCAATCTTTTTTCGATCGTATGCGCTTCGGCAAGCAGAATGAAATTGAGGGAAATGGACTCAACGTCAAGACTTTCGGCGTACCTGCGCCCGTCCAGTGGATGCTTTGGTCCTTCAAACGGTTCCGCGGTCTCTATATTTTTTTCTCCCTCGGTCTTCAGTACATCTATGCTTACCTGGGCTGCTATCGGCTGATCATGCGTTCAGGTGATCTCTTCGCGATGCGGAGCGATGATGATTCGCCTCTGGGGTGGTTTCGTCTCGGAATGGCCATGCAGGATTCTTGGCTTGAGCTGACACGTCGCGGGATTTCCGTGCAACCCGTCGGCGTGTCCTTGCTCGTGTATCGTTATCGGAAAGAAGCATTGCGTAACGTGTTCCGTTTTTCACCAAAGCAGCAGATGCGTCTCGATCGGGCGAACCGCTTTTTTTCGGAGCAGTATTCGATCGATTTGCTGAAGCCCTGCCTCGTTTTCAGGGCGGGATTCGGGCCCAGGATCCAGAATCTTTCATCACGGCGCAAACCAGGCGTGACTCCGATCAAGAGCTAGGGCACCGCGACTTGCCGCTGCAAGGTGATTCAAGTATAGCTTTGCGAGCGAACCGTCCGGGGGCATCCCCAAGATTGAGAGTATGCGATGTTCGGCACTGAGGCGAAAGAGCTTGCGACGGCTTTTATCCCGATCGCGGTCTTGAGCGCGAGCCTGTTAGGGAGCCTGCACTGTCTCGGTATGTGCGGCGGCCTTGCGGTCGCGGTTGCTCGTTCCCGCAAAACGGCGGTGTACTACCATGTGGGTAGGCTTCTAGGGTATATCGGGCTTGGCGCGTTAGCGGGCTTCTTGGGCGAGACGATCTTCAGTTCCAAACTCCAAGGGGCGATCCCTTGGGTAGCCGCTCTCGGGCTTGGGTCGATTTTCGTGTTTGCTGGTATCCGCCTGTGGCTTGACAAGCCTTTGCACTTTACTCTACCGCCCATTTTGGAGAGGTCGGCTCTTTCTATTTTGAACAGCGTGACGCCCGATCCGTTTCTCACCGGTTTTTTTTCCGTGCTGCTGCCGTGCGGATGGCTTCATAGCTTCGTTTTAGGCGCGCTCGCGACGAGAAATCCCGTCTCCGGGGCTGTATTTCTCGCGCTCTTCTGGGCCGGGACGTTGCCGGCCATGACAGCGGCGCCTTGGATCATCCAGCGGATACTTAAGCCGGTTGCCATCCGGGCGCCGAAGGCGGCCGGCGCAATTCTGATATTCGCGGGGCTTGCCGCGTTCAGCTATAAAATCGTCCCCCTTGCCAGGGCTCATTATGGGACGCAGGCGGGTTGCCACTGCCATCATTCGAAATAGGCGAAATAGGTCAAAACATCCAGCCGATGCGCAAAATCGAGTACGGAAAAACCAGACGTCCGATCTGATCGGCGAGATCCTCGACCTCGTTTTCCAATTCCTGGTATTGGGGCGTGAGCTTCAAGGCTGAAAGATAGGCATTCAGCGTGGGATCCGCGATATCAACGGACAGAGTGCTCCGGGGACCGAAAGGAGCTTGAATTCCGAATTCGAAGCCGAACGTGAAGCCGGAGTTGAAGATCCAGAACCAGCCCAAGTGCGGCGTGAAATAGCTGCTTCGGACAGTGAGATCAACGGTCGTCGGAATCGAAAGCCCCGGTTCGAGGTTGATCGGGCGTGTTGATTTTCCGTAGACGGATTGCCCGCCCAGAATTGCGCCCAGGAAAAAGGATCCCGAAAAAGGATGCCATCGAAGACGTGCATCGAAATTTCCCATTCCGAGCGTGATGGAGTTCTGAAGCGGCAGGGAAATTCCCCCGAAGGCGATTCCCCAGCTCATGGTCGGAGAGGATTTCGAATCGATCGCGAGGTTCAAGGCGTGTGGCAATCCGATCGCGAGTGAGGGGCCGATCGAAGCACGTGCGTCCGTGAGCGGGAGAGTGGCGGCCAGAAGGAGGGTGATGATTCCGAACGCCAAGAAAGCTGATTTGATGGGCATACAAAAATCATAAACTCTAATCCCGCGATGACATTACTGAATAATTTACTTGACTGAAAGGATCTGGAAACCTTGTTTTAAAAGGCTTACAATCAAAGAGTTAGTCGTGATGCTTCAGAAGACCGTTTGTTGGAGGAAAGCATGAACGATTCCGAAAAACTCACGTATTTCATTGCCGAAAAGAACAATATCGTTGTGATCAGCCTGATTGGGCCGCTCCTGAGGGGTAACGCTCACGTCCTCGAAGCTTGTATGGATGAGATCTCGAGACGCCATGTGCGGTTCGTGATCGTGAACTTCAGGGATGTGCCCAACACGATGGATCGGACCGTCATTCCCGCATTGGCGAGATTACAGCGATTGATTCGGAGCAAGCCGGCCGTCCTCAGGATGAGTTCGATTCATCCCGAGTTGAGGAGGACTCTCGAAACCCAAGGCATTCTGCGTCCTGAAGAGCTTGCCAACAACTTGAGTGATGCACTGAAAAGCCTTGTGGTCGATGCAAACGCCGCTTGAGCGCTTGTTTCTGGCTGGCTGGCTATTTTTTGCGACCGATGAGCCGTAATAACCCGTCCAGGATCGTGATCGGATGAGGCGGACATCCTGGTATGTACAAGTCGATGGGGAACATCCCTTCGGCTCCGTTATTCACTTCCGGATGATCTCGAAACGGGCCGCCGGAAATCGCGCACGCTCCGACGGAGATGACGAATTTTGGGGTTGGGACAGCATCGTAGGTTTTTTGCAGGGCGAGCTTCATATTGGCCGTGACAGGGCCCGTGATAACGATTCCGTCCGCGTGCCGGGGGGATGCCACGAATTGAATTCCGAAGCGTCCGAGGTCGAAAACAATCGTATTCAGCACATTGATATCAACCTCACAGCCATTGCACCCGCCCGCGCTGACCTGTCGGAGTTTCAGCGAACGGCCGAATACCCGGAGCATTTCCCGTTTCAGCGCTTCTGCTTTCTCCAAAACAGGGTCGTGTCCTTTCAAAAGTAGCGCATCGCGCCGGCGAACGGAGAGTTCATGATCGCGGCCCATCCGGATGGCCTTCTGTGGGCACGCGCTCCCGCATTCGGTGCAGAACAGGCATCTCCCCAAGTCCATCTCGAGAACGGGCCGGGTTGAAGAGATGGCGTCTGTCGGACAGGCTTCGGCGCATGCACGGCATTGGCTTCCGGCGCGCGCGCAGGCCACGGGGTCCCATTCCGGTTTGCCACGAAAGCGTTCAGGAAGGTGAGGCTGGTTCTTCGGAAAACCGATCGTTCTGTATTTCTGGTTGAATCTGGAAACGAAAGAGTCAAACATCGCTTACCTCACAGGTCGTATCCGCAGTAGGAGAGGTTGAAACTTTTGTTGCAAAGCGGGAAGTCGGAAATCTGTTGGTCACGAAGCGCAAGCGCGAGCCCTGTCCAGTTGTGGAACGAGGCATCGATCACTTTGTAACGCGCGAATGCCCCGAGATGGTCGGTGAGCGCAACATGGCAGATTTCACCTCGCCAGCCCTCGACGAGAGAGACGACGATCGAGTTCGACTGCAAGGGAGCTTGCGTGGTGGGCTTTGAAATCGGGGCTTCGACCGCGCTGCGCAGAGCCGCTTCAATAAAGCGCGTGGACTCCTGGATTTCGAGCCAGCGGATGTAGGCGCGCGCGAAAACATCTCCGCTGTGACGGGTGGGGATGTGGATCCGGGCATTGCGGTAAATACCGGAAGGGAAGTCGTGACGGATGTCATTACGTAGACCGCAGGCCCGCGCGGCCGGGCCGACAATGCCGAGTTCCTGGCAAACCTGTTGGCTGATCGCTCCGATGTTTTCGAATCGCGCCATAACGGACGGACGATGCCAAAGGAGTTGGGCGGCCTCTTTTACATCGCGGAATGTAGCCTTCAGTTTGGAGAGAAATCCCTCCGTTTGATCTTTGGGCAAATCGAAGAGCACGCCTCCCGGCCTCAGCCATCCCCGTCCCAATCGACTGCCGCAAATCTGCGCGCTCAGGTTGAGGAAATCGCCGCGAAGTCTTCCGCAAAAAGAAGCGGTCGGAAGATATCCGACGTCGCCGGCCAGAGCGCCGAGGTCGCCCGTGTGATTGGCGAGGCGCTCGAGTTCGAGAGCGATGCCCCGTATGAGCTCGGCACGTGGCGAAACATCCAAGCGCGAGAGCCCTTCGACGGCCAGGCTATACGCCAGCGTATGTCCGATGGTCGTGTCACCGGCGAGCGTTTCCATATAAGAAAGCGTGCGCTTGTTCGGACCGCCTTGGAGAGCGCGCTCGATTCCCCGGTGCTGGTACCCGAGCGCGATCTCGAGGTGAAAGACGTCCTCTCCGTTGCAAAGAAAACGAAAATGTCCCGGTTCAATGATCCCGGCGTGAACCGGCCCTACGCCGACTTCGTGGATTTCATCGCCCTCGATTTTGAAATACTCGGTCGACGAGGCATTACGCACCGGTTTGAGCCAGGGGTGACCTTCTGGTTTGATGGGAAACTGTTCGGCGATTTCACGTTCGAAAAGATGCGCTTCAGGAACATCGGGCGTCAGCGCCGGATAGCGGTCCCTTACGTCAGTTGCAAACACCGTGAGCGACTGTTCCCGGTTGTTGGCAAGTACCGTGATGAGGCGAAATGCTCCACCCTTGGGGAGCGCGAAAAGCGCGCAGATGCGCCATTCCTTCTTCCCGGCGGAATAACGAGTCGCGCGAAGAATCTCTTGCCGCCAATGATCCGTCGTAAGTATCGGAATTTCAGACAATCGGACGGCTTCAGCATTTCGGATTGGGCGGCCGACGGACGGCTCAGACGAAGTCATCCGACACCTCCGATGAGTTCCGCTACCTTATGGAGGTGAAAACTGAGAAAACGGGGGATATGCGGCCCAAGGAGCAGGATCAGAATGGCCAGAAAAACCGGAGGACCGGTTGACCATAGCCATTCCTTTCTGAGCGGTTGTTTTGATTCTTCGGGAGATTTGCCGAGAAGCATCTTTAAACCGATCGAGAACATCCCCATGAAAATCGCCGCCAGGAACACGAGGAAAAGAATCGCCACCAAAGGCCTGTTCTGATCAAGGGCGGTTTTCAGGATGATGAATTCGCTCGTGAAAAGCCCGAATGGCGGCAGTCCGGTAATCGCGAAAAGCCCCAGAAACCACAGTGCTCCCGAAACAGGCAAGGCCTCCTGCAAACCCGCGACGGCTTGGGTGGACTTCGTCCGATAGGCGATCAGGATATTTCCGGCAACAAGGAACAGCATGGCCTTAATCAGCGAGTGTCCGATCATATGGAGCATTCCGCCGAAAACCGCGGCGCCTCCCAACCCGACGCTGAGAAGCAGTATCCCCATGTGCTCAACACTTGAATAGGCCAGCATGCGTTTGAAATCCGTCTGCCGAATGATAAAAATCGCGGCGAACGCCATCGAGACAAGACCGAAGCCGATGAAAACCGGTTGAAGAAAACGGGCAAGTCCTGCAGCCTGCGCGACCTGGTAGGCCCGGAGCACCCCTAGGAACGCGCAATTCAGGAGCGCGCCGGAAAGCAGCGCCGAAACGAGCGAGGGCGCTTCGCTGTGAGCGTCTGGAAGCCAGGTGTGAAGCGGGGCCATGCCCATCTTTGTCGCGTAACCGACAAAAAGCAGGATAAAGGCGGCTTTGAGCCACTGAATCTGGAGGAATGGCGCGTACGCGAGGAGGTCACCGAAAATCATCGACGTATGGCCGGAGTGTGCGCCCGAAATCGAAAAGCAAAAATTACCGAGCAAGGCGATAGCGATACCGAAGGAGCAGATCATGAGGTACTTCCAGGTCGCCTCAAGCGATTGCTTCGTGCGGTGAAAGTAGATCAGGGGCGCGCTCGCGAGTGTCGTTGCTTCAATGGCCACCCAAAGGAGTTCAAAGTGCTGGCAGACGGTGACGAGCGTCATTGTCGAGAGAAAGAAGAGAAGCGCGACGATAAAGAAGTTCTCCGTCCTCTGTGACGCATGCGCCCGTGAGCTGTGCGCGAGGTACCCGACTCCGTAAAATGAGGCCACGAGGAACAGCAGACTGACGATCGTCAGGAACAGGCGGCCAAGTTCATCGAGCCCGAGAACGCCGAAAAGAATGCGGGTGTCGAGAGGAAGCAGCCAAGTCGCTATGGTCAGTGCCGCGTGGATGATTGCGGTACCGATGAGTGTCGCGCGGCCAATCCTGAAGCTCCTCAAAAAGAGAACGGTTAAAGCCAGAATGGAGGGAATGAGAACGAGCGCGATGATCATAATCGGGAATCCTTCAGGCTGGAAAGCTCATTCACGTTGACGGAAGAGAACTCGCGATTGATGTGGTAAAGGATGATCCCCATCACGAATATCCCGACCGTGAGGTCAAGAAGCAAGCCAAGCTCGATCAGGACGGGCGCTTCGCCCGCGAACGGAATCCCGAAGAGATAAATGCCGTTTTCAAGAACGATGTAACTGATGACCTGCGTAATGGCCTTCGTTCGGCTGATCATGAGAAAACAAGCCGTGAAAATCGTGAAAAACGCGATCGGAAGGACGTAATCGTCGATCTTCCCGGGGGTTGGAATGGGCAGTCTGGATGAAATCCAAAGAGAGAGAGCCAGAAGAAACGCACCGATGATGAGAGATCCGGTATACCCGATCACCGGTTCGAGCTCGCGTTTGATATGAACAAGGCGGGTCGCTCGCGCAAGCAGGAGCGGGAACAGGATGCCCTTGATCGCCGTACTTCCGATAGCGAGAAGCGCGAAGCGCAGCCTGAATCCGCCGTGTTGAATGAAGACGGTCAGAATGCCGAGGAGCACTCCCTGGACGGCGATCATCTGGATGTAGGTGGCCAGGCGTCCGGAGCCGAGTAGAAGGAGATTCGTAAGAATGAAGATAATCAGAAGGGAGTCGATGATCGGAAGCATGTTCACCTCAGCCCCAACAGAAACGCGAGTAGCGCGAAGATCACCGCGCCCATCAAAAATCTCGGAACAAAAATCAGCCGGAGTCTCGCCATCGAGGATTCAATGATGCCGACGAGCACCGCGAGCGCGAACATCGCGAAGATGAAACTCGCGTGATCCAGCCAGAAGTTCCCGACTTGGAAGGGAAGCAGAACTTCCAGCAGAAAGGTGCCGAGAATCCAGAGTTTGAGAGCGGAGCTGTACAAAATCATCGCGAAGTCCGGCCCAGAATGGTCGAGAACCATTACCTCATGAATCATGGTCAGTTCCAGATGGGTATTCGGGTCATCGATGGGTACACGAGCGTTTTCGGCGAGAAACACAAGCAAAATGGCGACGCCGAGAAGGGAGAGTATGCCGCCTTCAGTGCGCCACAGGTCGGGCGTCACTTTCGTGAAAATTTCAGAAATGGACAGCGTTCCCGCCTTCCAGGCGAGCGTCGAAAGGGCAAAAACAAGCGCGACCTCGGCGATGGCCGAAAATTGAAGTTCCCTGCTCGCGCCCATGCCCTCGAAACTTGAGCCCGTATCCAACGCGGCGAGTACCGTCATCATACGCATCAACCCGAGGAGATAAACGATGAAAATGAAATCCCCTTGGAAAGAAACGACAGCCGGCACTCGGCCGAAGGGAATCAGAAAAAGCACGAGAACGGTGATCGCCAGCCCGGCCAAAGGTCCAGCGCGGAAGAACCAACTCGTCGTCTTGCTGTAAACAGCGCCCTTGTGGAGGAGTCTCCATATCTCGTAGTAAGTTTGCAGCAGCGGCTGGCCTTGCCGCCCGGCGAAGATCGCTTTCGTGCGGTTGATCACCCCCATCAAAAAAGGAGCACAACCTAAGGCGAAGGCCACATTGGCGAGTGAATCCCAATTCATGTCGGCAACCCCAGAAGCCAAACGAGAAGAAAAATAAGCGTAACGAGAACGTAAAGAACGTAAATCTGCATTCGGCCATGTTGAAAGGTTCGGAAGACCGAGACGCTGCGCTCAATCCAGGAGAAAAAGCGCTGATAGCCGTGCTCAAGAAATACGTCCCGGGTTTCGGTCGAGAACTCCGAAGCCATTGGAAAATGACTCACGATAACGGGTCTGCTCCTTTTGCTTCGCAGGAACATATGAAAGAACTCGCGCGTCGGCTGCTGGAACGACGACGAGGTGTACTGCATCCGTTCGTTCGGGTGCATGAACCCGCAATCCCAAGTGACGGTTTCGGTGGCCGACCGCCCCGAAAGGAGCTTGCGGCGTGCCCAGACTAGTATCGCGAGGAACACGAACAACGCGATTCCCCCTCCAGTGAGATGAAGGAGCGGCTCCATGGCCGTTCGTTCGGCGGCTGCGGCGGCGTTCGCGAAATCCTGCGAAGGTATGCTCGAAAAGGAAACACGACGGAGAAGAGAGAGGATTCCCTTGAAAACCCAGGGGCTCAAGAACCCCAGCGCGATTGTCAGGAACGCAAGAAAAGCGATCGGACCCTGAAGCAGCCATCCCGGAGCATGTGCGTTTGCTGTCGTCTCCGTGCGAGGCGTCCCCAGAAACACCGTACCGAAGGCGCTTGTAAAAGCGATCATGGCAAGGCCGCCGGCAAAAGAGAGCGCGATGATAATCCCTATGAACGGAATGGGGGAGATTGCCTTCAGTGGCATTCCGCCGTTCAGCGAGCCCATGTAGATCAAAAACTCGCTCGCCATGCCGTTGAGCGGCGGTAATCCACAGATCGCCAGTACTCCGATGAAAAAAGCGAGCGCCAGATAAGGCGATCGCTTTATGAGGCCTCCCATTCTGTCGAGCTGAAGCGTTCCTGTCGTGTGGAGGATGGCGCCCGCGCCAAGGAAGAGGAGGGATTTGTAGACCGAGTGATTGATGACGTGAAAAATGGCGCCGGCGAGCCCGAGCGCGAAGATGATCGAAGATCCGTGGGCGGCGCCGATCAGGGCAAGGCCGAGGCCGAGGCCGATGATCCCGATATTTTCCACACTCGAATACGCGAGGAGGCGTTTTAAATCGTGCTGAGGCACTGCGAACAGAATTCCCCCGATTGTCGAAATGATGCCAATTGTGACGAGTGATAGGCCCCACCACGGCGAGGGCTCTCCCAAAAATGTCAGAGTACGGATCAAACCGTAAATGCCGGTCTTGATCATGACGCCTGACATGAGCGCTGAGACATGGCTGGGAGCCACCGGATGTGCTTCGGGGAGCCAGACGTGAAAGGGCATGAACCCCGCTTTTGAGCCGAACCCGATGAGTGCCAAAACGAAAAGTAACCCGCTTGATGCGGGCGGCAGCGTGCCGAGAACGCTTTCGAATCGGTCAAAATCAAGAGACTGGGCGTGACTGCCGGCAATAATAAAGAAGGTCAGAAGAAACGCCGTGCCGAGGTGCGTTGCGACGAGGTAAATCAATCCGGCGTGGCGAACACGATCGCGTTCGCGATCGAAAATGACAAGAAAAAATGAAGAGAGGGCCATGATTTCCCAGACCATCAGGAACAAAACGCCGTTCCGGGCGGTCACGACCAGAGCCATGCTCGCGATGAGAATGTTGTAGAAAGCCCAGGTCGAGCCGAGTGGGCGCGTCTTGGCGTGGGGGGCGAAATATTCCGCTCCATAGATGGAACCCAGGCCCGAAATCGTGAATATCAGGATCAGGAACAGACTCGAAAGAGCATCCAGTTGGAGGGAAAACGATCCGTACGGGATGGTCCATGCCAGGGAGATGGACTCCGGGGAATGGACCAGAAGTCCTCGAATGGCGGCCGCGATTCCGAGCGAACAGCCCAGAACTGCGCCTGTCACACCGAGACCGGTTGCGAGTCTTGGAGATTTGTGTGAAACGAAAGCCCCGAAGGATGACAGAAGCAATACAGCAATGGCTGCCAAAAACAGCACCACGGAAGTTTCTCCCAGATTGTCGCCAGATTGTCTGAATGTGAAGAAACAATATTTTATAAGTGCGAGATTTGCAAGGAAATGAGGTAGAATGGTCGTACTTACATATGAGCCTTACGCCGAAAAATTCCTGGATCGATGTCCGCGATTTTGTCAAAACGTCATATACACTTACGATCAAGAACATCAGTACGCATCAACCCGTCAAGAACGCCGAGCTTGTAGAGGTCATTGAGCTACTTGACGCCGGTGTTGTGATGAAAGTTCCGAAAAACGTGACCTCGGCCGGTCATATCCTCATGGCGACCATTGACAAGAAGATGATTGATTCAAAAAAAGGTATCAAGTCGTATTCGAGTAAATTGGCCGTTACCGGAAAAGTCGCGGAACTAGAGCCCTTTAACGCTGAATTCAACATCATCACTCTGCAGTTCTATCAATTCAACACTGAGCACTGGCAGCGTTTTTTGCGGGAATACGAAGAACGCCAGCGTGCTGTCGATGAAATCACGAAGAAGATTCAGGAGTGACATCATTGGCAGCGATGCCGGTCAAAAGTCCCCTCCCTCGGCAGTCTGGATAAATCGGACACGGCTCCTGCCGACAATCCAGTAATAGAGAAGCGGAACGGCAAAAAAGCTCAGCGCAGTGGCCGCGACTTCCCCGAACATCAAACTGATCGCCAGGCCCGAGAAGATCGGGTCGGCAAGCATGACTGAGCTTCCGACGACCACGGCCGCGGCGGTCAGGAGCATGGGACGAAAGCGGAGCACTCCCGCCGAGATGACCGCCTCCTTGAGTGAGGTTCCCTGCTTGAGCTGTAATTCGATAAAATCCACGAGGATGATCGAGTTCCGAACGATGATCCCGGCTCCCGCGATGAAGCCGATCATGGATGTCGCGCTGAAAAATGCCCCGAGCATGGCATGCCCCGGAAGTATTCCGATCAGGCTGATCGGAATCGGGGCCATGATGACGAGCGGCACCATGAAGCTCCGGAACCAGCCAAGCACAAGGACGTAGATCAAAACCATGACCACCGCGAAGGCCCCGCCGAGGTCGCGGAAGACTTCATAGGTGATGAACCATTCGCCATCCCATTTGATGACAGGGGTTTGTGTGTTCCACGGGACGTTCGCGGTTTGCGTTTTGTAGGGGATCTTCGGGGCGAGCTTCAAGATCCCGTATACTGGTGCTTCTTCCTCACCCGTCAATTCGCTCATGACGTACGAGACCGGTTTCAGATTTTTCCGGTGGAGAGTTCGGGTTTCGAGAGTGGCAGAGGGGCTGAGCGTCTTCGCGAGCGGCACGATGCCTGATTCGAAAGAGGGCAGGTTCTGGCCTTTGAACGGCTCCTGGCCGGATCGAGCCGTGTTATCGACGGAAAGATTGAGAGTGACTTCCTCGGGGCTGGAGGGGTCATCAAAGGAGGTGAGGGGCGTCTCGGAAAAGATGAATTGCGCGGTTGAAAGCGCTTGGAACGCCTTGGTTCCGAGCAAGCCTCCTCTGATCTGGTCATACTGGTAGAAGGTGCGGGGGCGGCCTGTTCGCAGCGTCGAGTCGAGGTCAACTACGCTCGGTTCACTAGCGAAAATGCCCAGAATTTCATTAGCCACCCTGGTCCGTTCTTGTTCCGACGGACCGTAGACCTCGGCTACCAGGGTCGCGAGAACAGGTGGTCCCGGTGGGATTTCGAGAACCTTGCTGACCACATTGTTCGATCGGCTGAAATCGGCGATTTCACCCCGGAGCTGTGAGATGATTTCATGGCTCGAACGTTTACGGTGACTTTTTCGGGTGAGTTTGACCTGGAGATCGTTCAGATAATCGGATTTCCGCAAAAAGGTGTGCTTGACCATCCCAGAAAACGAAAATGGCGCGGGCTCCCCCGCGAACACCTGAATCCTTTCGACGTCGGGATCGCGAAGAAGCTTCCGGGCAAGCGCGACGGAGGCTTCGGAGCTTTTCGCGAGCGGGGTCGTCGGTGGATAGTCGAGAAGGACCTGGAACTCGTCTTTGTTGTCAAAGGGGAGCATCTTCACTTTGACAGCCTTGAAGTAAAGAAGCGAGGCGGACAAGAGCAGGAGAACGAGTGTCATGGCTCCGAACAGGATTGAGTTTCTCTTTCGAGAAAGCAGCTTGTCTACGAATTTTCGATAGAGTCGGTCGCGCGCGGTTTCGCCGGGAGCTGGCTTATGCGCGGCGTGTTTCAGCAGACGAATGGAGGCCCAGGGGGTCACGACGAAAGCGACCAGCAGCGAAACAATCATCGCGAGACTTGCGCCGACTGGGATCGGTTTCATGTACGGACCCATGAGCCCTCTGACGAACGCCATCGGCAATACCGCCGCGATCACGGTAAAGGTGGCGAGAATAGTGGGGTTGCCGACTTCCGAAACCGCTTTGATCGTCGTTCGAATGAGTCCGGATTGTTTATCGAGCTTGAGATGACGTTCGATATTTTCGACAACGACGATGGCGTCGTCGACCAGAATGCCGATCGAGAAGATAAGCGCGAAGAGAGTAACTCGATTCAGCGTATAACCCATGAAATAATAAATCGCGAGGCTGAGGGCGAGCGTCACCGGAATCGCGATCGCGACAACCAGAGCCGCTCGTAGACCCATGAATAACGCGATCAGGATCGAAACGGAAAGGGTCGCAAGCAGGAGATGCTCGATCAGCTCGTTTGATTTTTCTTCGGCGGTCGCGCCCATGTTCCTGAGAACCGACAACTTTACGTCGGCGGGGAGCTTCTTAGAAAAAACTTCGGCTCGGTGAAGAATCTCCTCGGCCAAGTTCACGATATTGGTCCCTTTTCGTTTCGCGAATACAATCGAAACCGCTTTCTGGACACCCGACTTATCCACGAGAATCGAAGCGCGGGTTCTTTCTTCGGGACCGTCGATCACCTGGGCCACATCCTTCACGCGAATAATCGACCCGCCCTTTTGCGCCACCACCACCATCCCGATATCCCGGGAGGATGTGGTTTTTCCGCCGACCTCGACGTCGTAAACGGCTTGATCGCTCCAGTTTTTGCCCGCCGGGCCGAGTGCCTGGTTCGCTTTCAGCGATTGCGCGAGTTCCGGGAGCGTAACTCCGGACGTTGAGAGTCGGTCGGGGTCGACGATGATCCGGATGGCCCGTTTCCGGCCGCCCAGGAGTTCAACGCGGCTCAGATCGGGGGTGGACGACAACTCGCGGGCAAGCGGCGCGACGAGCGTCCGTAAGGAGTGATCATTGCGCGATTCAGAACTGAATGTGAGCGTCAGGAACGGGACGTCATCGATTGAAAAGGAATTGACCGAAGGTTGTTGCACCGACGGCGGGAGATCTTGCCGGATGCTCATGAGCTTGTGGTGGACCTTCACGAGGCTTGGCTCCATCGGTTCGCCGACTTTGAAACGAACGGTAATCAGGCTGAAGTTCGGCATGCTCGCTGAGTAAACGTATTCGACGCCTTCGAGTCCCCAGACGGCGCGCTCAATCGGTTCACTGACCTTGCGTTCGACCTCCCGTTCATTAAAACCTGGCGCCATCGTCTGGATGTCGATCATCGGAACGGAAATCTGGGGCTCTTCCTCCTTAGGCGTGAGCCAAACCGCGCCGATCCCGGTGATGATGCTCGCCATGACGATGACCGGAGTCAGTTTGGAACGGATGAAGGCTTGTGCAGTGCGGCCCGCGAACCCTGTTTTGTGGTCACTCATGTTTTATCTCCAAGTTGAGCTGGCCCGAGCTGAAGGGGGTATATCGTCATGAGCCGCGACATCATGCTCAGGTACTGTTCCTGCGCCTCGCTCCTCGAGAGAATCGCGTCGATTCTCCGGGAGAGCACCTCCGTGAACTGAAGCGCATTGATCATCCCGTTTTTGAAAAGCTTGCGTGAGATTTCGGTCTGCTGCTCCATCAGGACGATACTGCGCGAGGCAAGATCGATGGCGGCTCGGGTTGCGTTCAGAGCCCCGGAAAGTTGGTCAGCTTCCAGGCGTTCCTGCTGTCGCTTCGCGTCGGCCCGCGATTCAGCGGCGCTTCCGCGAAGAGAAGCCTCGCGAACGGATCCGAAATTCTGCGCGTTGAAAAGGTCCCACTGAAGGTAGACTCCCGCCGTATATCCAGTCGCGGAACTTCGATCCCCTCCGGCGAGATACCCTTCCGAAAATACCGCGATTTTAGGTAAAAACTTGGCCTTTTCCGCTCTGGTGAGGTTACTCATTCCGCGGCTTGCGGCTTCCTGAGCCAGGACCGCGAATGAATCAGTCCGTGTCCCCCGACTGAAGATGCCGTCCGTGAACTCAAGAAAATCCTGGTTTTTGGGTCGGAATCGGTCCGGGAGTTCTTCCGCGAGGATGGCTAGCGCTCTTGCCGCGGTCATCCGCTTCGCGGCGTTCGCGGTGAGTTCGCCATCGATTCGGTTTCGAAGTGCTTGCATTCCGAGCAGGCCGGAGTGGCCGATCGGATTAGCCTTAATGCCGATCGCGTAATTGGAAATCGTTGATCCGAGGAGATCCCTGACCGGCGCGATCGTGTCTTCCCGCTCTTTCGCTATGAGAAGGGCTCCGTAAAGCTCGGCTGTTTTCGCGAACTCCGCCACCTGGATGGCACGGTTTTCGAGTCGTTTTGAATCCAAGAGGGACTCTTGAAAGTCGCTCAATGCCGATCGGGACCCGCCCTCGTAAATAGGCCAGTCAAATCCGAGCGTGACTCGTTCGTAAGTGGCGCGCCCGGGGTAGTTCAGGGCTTCCGGAGCGAAGTCATTCATTGTGACGCTTCGCTGAGCGAGGCGGGAAAAAAAGGACATAGCCGGATCCTGCGTCGCGAAAACCCGAGCGTCGAGGGATAGGTGCGGCCACTGATGCCGAGCAGCACGATCGTTCGCGACCGAAGCAGCATCGGCATCGAACGATCCCGCTTTTTGCATCTTGGAGTGCGTGGCAACTTTCGACCAGACTTCCGCGAAAGAAAACGCTGGCACGGGGGGTTCGGCATGAGCCACACCGAACATTGCAGCAGCTATTCCTGTCAGAGCCGAGATGAACTTGGTCATGACTTCCTCTTTCCATCGGTTCTGATAGCGAGTTCCCTTTTGAGTTCTCGCGTCATGCGATCACGCGCCGAAAGCCTTTCGAACAGAACGCCCCGTATAATCGAACAGGCATCCTTGACCTGCGGAATCGCGACGCTGACGTATTGGAAGAGCCCTTCTTTTCTCGAGGTGATGATGCCGGCGTCTTTCAGAACGCTGAGGTGTTGGGAAAGATTGGGCTTTGGAATCGCGAGAATCTCGAGGAGTTCGCTGTTCGTCCGTTCGCCTTGCGAAAGGATGTCAAGAATTCTCAAGCGTATCGGATTTGCCAGGGCGGCGCAGATCTCAGCCTGCATTTCGTATACGTGGAGGCTCTTGGAGGGTTTAGGCATAGGCATGATCGGTCTCCTTGTAAACAGGAATAACATTAGTTTATAAAATTGTAAACTAATAAAGCAATTGGAGCAGAAGGGTGCCCCCCCCGGCTTGGCGCCGGGTTACCGGGCTGCCGAGCGGGTGATTCAGCTTAAAAAGCTGTTGTCTGCCGTGAGCTGGGCCGGTATAGAACAGAGCATGCGTTCCGCCATCTCAAGCGAATGGACGTTTTCGGATCATTGGGGTCAGCTCAGATCAAGGGTGAGTGGCTTCCGGATGCGTTATACCGTGGAACCCGGGATTTACGCACTCAATTCTCCCGGTGAGGACTCGCCGGTGATCGCTACCGCCAATTACAAGCTGAGCTTTGACAAAGTTCGAAGGGCCCTCACCGGTAAGAGTGCCTGGATTTTGGTTCTAAATACCCATGGGATCAACGTTTGGTGCGCCGCGGGAAAAGGCAGGTTCGGCACCTTTGAACTGATGAAGCGGATTCGTGAAGCCGAGTTGGAGAAGCTTGTTCGGCATCGCAAGGTGATCGTTCCGCAACTCGGGGCGCCGGGCGTGGTCGCGCATCGTGTTCAGAAGGAGACGGGCTTTCGAGTGTTTTATGGCCCCGTACGCGCGGCCGATCTTCCGCTCTATATTGATAACGGGATGACTGCCAGCCGTGAGATGCGGCTCATCCAATTTCCGATGTTCGAGCGTCTGGTCTTGATTCCGATGGAATGGGTTCCGGGGTTCAGAAAGACTATTCTTCCCGCAACCGCTCTTTCGGCGCTCAGTGGATTGCTTTTTGGCTGGTCGGTTGCGAGGGATGTCTTTTTTCTTTTTCAGCTCATGCTGATCGCGGGAGCCGTGGGCGTGCCCGCTCTTTTGCCGTGGATTCCGGGGCGTGCCTTCGCGTTTAAGGGTTGGATTCTCGGAATGTTCGCGTGCTTGGTCTATCCCGGACTTGTGCCTCCGGGGCTCTTCGAAAACACCTGGATTGCTGCTGCGGCGTTCGTGTTTTTCCCGCTCCTCAGCTCGTTCGTGGCTCTCGAATTCACCGGCGCCACGCCGATTACCGGAATGTCGGCCGTGAAAAGGGAAATGAGATTCGCCGTGCCGATCTATCGGGCCGCGTTGTATATCAGTGTGACCCTTTTCATGATCGCGGCGGCTGCTGAACTTCCGGCCAGGATGGTGGCGAAGGCGGGGGCGGCAGTGCATGGCGGTGAGGCGAGGCAGGTGACCAGATGAACTATCTCCGAGGAGGTGCCACTCTTCATTTCGATTCAGAGAAGTGCAGCGGCTGCGGCCGTTGTGTCGAGGTCTGCCCCCATCAGGTGTTCGAGGTAAAACCCAAATCCAAGGCGTTCATTATCGATCGCGATTCATGCATCGAATGCGGTGCTTGCGCCAAAAATTGCCAGCCGGGAGCCATTCAGGTTCATTCGGGCGTGGGCTGCGCGGCGGCGCTATTTTATTCCATGCGAACCGGCAAACAGCCTTGTTGCTGATCGTTTATTGAGCCGCTTCGCGAACCCGAGATAGCCTACTGAAGTGAGACCGGTCTCCTTGAACTCGAAATGATCGGGCACTTCGTGATGACGAAGGAGCTTGAGAAAAGCTCGATTGAATTTGGGTCGGATGCCGGTCAGTTCCGCGACCGAGAGGTGGCTTTTCCGGCACATTGCCGCCAGCTCGCGCGGGCGAACGAAGAAAGAGAGCACATGAAGACGTTCTGGCGTGTTCTTTACGAACCATTCCAGCCCTTTGATCGCAAAGAGCCAGGCGAGCGGCGTTCGATTAAAGGTGTGGAAGAAGAATAGACCCCCTGGGCGAAGGACGCGGCTGGCTTCCGCGATGATGCGCTCCGGGGTGTCAACGTGCTCCAGCAGGTCCATCGCGCAGGTGACGTCGAAGGTTGCATCCGGCCAGGGCAGCTCAAACCCCGATCCCGTGACAAAGTCGACGGACCGCGTGTCGTCCGCTTGAGCACCAGCCGCGAGAGCCGAAGGGGAGGGATCGAGCCCTGTTACGCGATGCTTGAGCCGTGCGAGGTGGATCGCGAGATAGCCTCCGCCGCAGCCGATGTCGAGAATGCGATGGCTTCCGGTTCCAAGATTGTTCCTGATCTTTTGGGCGACCCAGGGATTTTTGAATTTGGCTTCGGCCCGGAGAAGAGCGATCGGGTGAGCCGCGCCCTCGTGCCAGTCAAGACCGGGTTCCTCGTAAAACGAGTTGTTTACCGTTCTACTTTGAGATTTGGCCATAGGAAATTCCAGTAGGTGACCTGATAAACGAGGAATGTGCCGATCAGGGCTGTTTCGAGGAATAGGATGGGACGTTCCCGGGTCCACCATAACCAGCCAGCGCCGAGAAGAAGTATCGGATGAAAAAGGAAGAGCACGGCATGTGCCCAGTGTTCAAAACCTCCACAGAGCTTGGCATGAATCCACTCGTCCTTGGTCACGCAGAAACTGGAAATGGTCGTTAGTAGCGCAAACGTCGGAATCTCTTTGGCAGTCGGTTCCACGTAGATTGAAAAACCGAGCACCGCGAGGACGCTGAGCGTATCGATCGGGTGCCCGATTCGCTCCCACCGGGGCAGTCCGCGCCGCCAGTGAAAATAGAATTCGTCGAACAACATCACTGCGGCTTGCAAAACAAAAAACGCGACGATCCAGGGTTTCATGTGCACCTTATCGCTTCCTGAGAAGAACGCCCGAAATCGTCAGCCCAGGCCCGAAGGCAACACTCGGAATCAGGGTTCCGCCCGGAATGTGCTTGTCACGAAGAATTCGGCTCCAGATGTGGGGGAGGGTGGCTGAAGACATGTTGCCACGCTCTCGGAGGATTTCACGGCTTTTTGCGAGTTGCGAAGACTGAATTTCGAGGCCTTGCTGGACGAGGTCGATGATTTTGGGGCCGCCAGGGTGAACGGCGAAAATCGCCTCGCGCCTGTCACGCGAATAGTCTCGATCAGCTTTTCGAAAAAGCTCGTTCATGTAGCCCGTGATCAAGGAACAGATTCGCGATGGAACACTCGAGGAAAGCGACATCTGGAATCCCCAACTTCCGGTTATCCAGCGCATGTCTCCGCTCGAATCGGGCGCCATCACCTCGTGCATCGATAGTATCTCGAATCCCGGTTCTTCAACGCCGTTTTGCACCGAATAGCGGATCGCGCCATCAGCGAAGAGGCTCTGAACGACGAGTTGCTCGGGAGTATGGAGAAGGGGATCGAGATGCAACGTGCAGAATTCCGTATGGACGATGTCGGCCCGTGAATCAGGTTCGAGCGACCTAAGCCCGCAGGCCACGCGGATCGCCGGAATCGCGGCCGAGCACCCCATATGATAAAGATGGGTGACTTGCGTGCGTGCGCCCCACCCTTTGTTATCCACTAGTTTTTGAGCGGCGCTTGGGGAAACGTACCCCGTACAGGTGACGTGCAGAAGGTTGCGGGGCGGCTCTGATATTTCACCATAGGCTGCGGCAAAGACGCGCTCTGCGCCCTCCTGGAAAAGCTGCATTCTGACATCGAGCGGGGCTCCATGCGGAGTTTGGATAACATTGTAGAGGCGCATTTTTTCCCAATCGCGATGGGTGACTTCATCGAATTCGTGACCTCGACTCGCAATCCGGTTTGAATCGCATCCAAAACGTGCGATGAAGCGGCGCATTTTTGATTCGAATTCGGAAGGGGAAGGAGCGTTGTTTTCGGCGCGAGCGTGGGCTGCGGCAAGCCAATCCAGAATTAGGTCTTGCGGGCTTAGGTAACGCGGCTGGATTTCGTCAAAATGGCTGAGGATATGACGCTGATTTCCCTGCATCAGGGGAGAGTCAGATGCAGAATGCGGGCCTTCAAACAGCTCATGCCGCTCGAGGCCATAGCTTCCGAAATTCCTTTCAGGATCGCCTCGCGATGCTCGGGATTTCCGCTGGCGAGAAGGCGTTTGAGGATTCCAAGAGCTCGGACGTCATTTCTATCCGCGAGCGCGAATGCCGAGTAGAACCTCACATCTTCTGATGAATGGTTGAGCATATCCTCCCAGAGTCGAAATGTTTCGGGAGTAGCGGGGAGGTCCCGCAGAGCGAGCGCTGCGTTTTTATAATACGGTGCACTGCCACTACTCAGGAGTTTTTTGAGAAGCGGAATTGTTTCTGGCCCTTTCCGCTTTGCCAATCCGCTGCCGAGATGCCGACCGATATCATCACGAAACCGTGTAAAAGGTTCAGAATATCGATGTTCGAAAATCCAGTCCATGACTTCGAGAGCGCCCCGATGACGATGGTACGAGATTCCCTCTACGGCTTCCTTGGCGACCTCGGGTGCTCCGTCTGAAAGGGCCTTCTGCAATAATTTAAGGGTCGCGAGATCTCCGTTCCGAAGCTTTAAGGTTCTGACCGCGTTCAGGCGGAGCTGTGTGTCGGTAGCGCTCAGGGCTTCCTCGATCTTTGTCAGAAAAGGTTTGGGAGCCGGACCGTGATCACGTGGCAGTGGGACGCGGTAGCGTTCGAACTCGCGCGACACCGGAAGCGTACGCCACTCGTCCAGGATGGGTTTGAGCATGTCATCTTCTAAGTGACGATATATGGCGAAAGTATCGTTACGATAATAGAATGCCCGGGCCGTATCGTGTCCGTAGGCCCACGGTTTCGAGTATTGGGCTCCGAAGGAACTCGAATCCAACATGCCGAAGCGATCCGCGAGCCGCGGGTCCTTGATCTGAACGCCGCCGAAATCGACGGCGGCCCCCATCTCCGAAGCCTGCTTTGCTCCTTCGGAATCGATATAGATTTTATCCGGAACCTTAAGTCCGTTCGGCCGTCCTACATTGGCCTGTCTGCCGTACAGGGCAGCCGGGACCTTTGACCCGTGGTCTTTTAGAAGCTCGAAAGGCAGTGAAATGATGAAGTAGGATTCGACTGTTTGAAATCTTTTTCCTCCGGCCGCGTGATGCAGATCGAACAGTTTTTGTGCAGCGTTCTGGCGGGTGACTTCCGCGATCGCCTCGCCCAGGGACATCAAACCATCGGTATGGTTTCTGATATGGATTTTATTGATCTCGTCCCAATTACCCGAGGCTGCCTTGAAATCAGTGATCTGCTTCAGAAGCGAAGGGGAACCTTTTCGGTGCCCGGCCCCTTTGAGATCGATGAGTCCTCCGGATTTGAACCCGGTGTCTTGCACCGCGGCCCGATCATACGTAACCGGGCGCATACCGAGCTTCGTTTTGCCCTTCTCGATCGGAATCGGGGTCTGCCGAATATCGTTCAACTCGAGCTGGGCTTCACTGATGTAACCAAAGCGATCGAGAATCCAGGCCGAAATCTGCGTATCTGTGAGTGGCCGTAAATCCGGGAAGTCTCGTCGAAGCGCGGCAAAATCAGCCCAAGCTACTTTGGCTCCTTTTACGCGCACCATTTTGTCGCCGATGGTTCCGGAGGGAAGATCCGCGTACCGTTCCGGGCGGTAGTATTCGTCGGCATATCCCAGGGAGAAGCCCGATGAGAAAGCGAATAGGATCAAAAGAAATGGCTTCACAGTTCTTTATCGGCAAAATCAAGTGCTGGATTTAGCCGAATCCGAATAATTTGATGTTGCCGCCAAGACCTTGCCGACGAGGTAAAGGGAACCCGAAATCACGACCCGATCTCCCGGGGTGGCCTGCTGTGAGACTCGTCTGAGGAGCGCGTGAACGTCGGGGTCTTTGTCGCTGGATAGGTTGAGCCATTTACCGGAATAAGTTGCCAGTTTCCGGGTTTTGTAGGGTGTTTCGGTGAGGTAGAGTTTTACTCGAGGAAGTTCAAAAATTCTTTCGAACATCGAATCGGAGTCCTTGTCGTGGGCGATTCCGACGACGAGGTGCAGCTGATTCCAGCTGAGTTGGCTCAGGATCTCGATCAGACTTGTGATGCCCTGTGGGTTATGGTCACCCGAAAGGTGAACGGGGCAGGGGCAGCCTGGAAGCGAAATTTCCTGAAACCGGCCAGGCCACCGTACTGAAGCGAGACTCGGGAGATGGGACGAGGGATCGAAGCCAAGTTCGGCAAATATGCTGAGCGCGGTCGCAGTATTTTCGGCACCGCGCAGACCCGGAAGCGACAGTCTGGCGCGCCCCCAAGGCGTCACGATCTCATCGAGTGAAAGAATGTTGACCGGCACCGCCGGCTTCCATTCGGAGTTCGTGTGCTTTTCGACCTGTGCTCGCAAAGCTTCGAGCGACGAATCGAGCGGGCTGTAGATCACGCGTCCGTGGGGTGGGATCACTCCAAACTTTTCCGCGGCGATTTCCGAAAGGCTGTTTCCCAAGAGGTTTTGATGATCCAAACCGAGACGGGTGATCGCGCAGAACTGGTGTGGAACGGCGTTCGTCGCATCCAGTCTTCCCCCGAGTCCGACTTCCCAGATAGCGAAGTCGACGGGGGGCGAGAACCCGTCCGAATAGAAGATCCAGGCAGCGATCAAGGTGAGGGCTTCAAAATGCGTGAGTTCTTCGCTGTCGATCAGTTCGGAAACGGCATGATAGGCGCTGACGAAAGTATCCTGGGAGATGTCTTGCTCCGCGACTCGGATACGTTCGGTCGTTGAAACAAGGTGCGGCGATGTGTACAGACCGGCTCTGATTCCCGCGGAATGAAGAAGTCGGCTTAAGGTCGCCGAGACGCTACCTTTGCCATTGGTGCCGGCTATGATGATGTTTTTGGCTGGGTCGATCCTTTCAAGGAGCCCGGCCCGTCTCAAGGCCCGTCGGGTTGAGTCAAGTGCGGGAGGACGGGTCGGCATCATGCAGCGTGCCTCGAGAAATCGGGTGATTTCGGCGAATTCGCTGTGCCGGTACAAGGTTGTCATAGGCGATTCCCGAGTCGGAGCGAACGTTCGTTTGGACGAGGCGAGTGTACGCGGACGTAGTCAATTCCGGAAAGCGCCAATCTCGACGAAAGTACAGCGGTTTCGAGGTCTCGATCGCTCGCCGGAACGAGGTCATCCGGGTCCAGGAAACGTTTTCGGGAGTGGCCGATCAGAATTCTTGTGCCCAGCTTCAGGAACTCCCGACCTCTCTCGAAAATCGCTTGATTCTGTCGCGCTGTTTTGCCGAAGCCAATGCCCGGATCGAGAATCAGGCGTTCGCGCGCGATACCGGCACGGGTCAGTGTGGAGATCCGTTCGGCTGCCCATTCCATCAGCTGGTCGACAGGATCAAATTGCGGGTTCAATACGGCTTCCCGATTCGGTGGAATGGTGAGCGAATGCATCACGACGAGATCGCAGGAAGTCTCCTTCGCAAGTTCAAGCATTTTGGGATTCGTGAACCCCTCCACATCATTAATCCAGTCGATCGGGCACTCGCGATTCACCCACTGGGTAACTTCGGGATGCCTGGAATCAAGGCTGAACGTGATTCCGTAGCGGTTCTTCAGGTCGTGAATCACCGAAAGAACGGGAAGGAGACGGTTGTATTCCTCTTCAGGGCTGAGGGGGCGCGCGCCCGGGCGCGTCGACTCGCCTCCCAAGTCGATGATCGTGGCGCCTTCACGAACCTGCGACTCAAGGCGCCTAACAAGTGAGTTCCCGGCTTCAGATGGGCCGCCTTCAGAAAAAGAATCGGGCGTGACATTCAAAATCGCAACGATTTCCGGCCATGCGAAGGGCGCTCGTCGAGTGCGAAATGGTACCTGATCGGGATGTGAGTAGCGCCATTCGAGAGGCTCACGGGTGCAATTGTGCCGTTCGAGACAATCGTGAAGAGGGAGAAGGGCGAATGGACGTTTCGTGAGTTCGGAATGCGGAATGGTGATTTCAGCTCTCGAAACCGGAGGGGCGCCCCAATCGAGGATGTCGATGTCGATGACCCGCGGTGACCAGCGGGGACCGTCCATGCGTCCGAGAGTCCGCTCGAGTACCTTCATTTCCTCCAGAAGCGCCCCAGCATCGTCGGTAGTAAGTCCGGAGCGATCACGAACGCGAAGCCGTAAGGCCGCATTCAGGAAAGGACGATTCCATTCCGGGGGAGCCCCATTCGGAAGAAGCGCGTCTGAAGCATAAATCGGCGACACTGCTAGCAGTTCGAAACGGGAATGACACTGGAGGAGTCGCTTGGCGCGGCGAAGCATGTGAAGTGCATCGTCGGGCGTTTTCCCTGAATTTGAGCCAAGGCCCAGGATGAGTTCATTCGGATTCAACATAGCGATAGCCTCGCTGGAGCCCGGGAATGGGGACCGCGATCTTGGATATGCTCACTTCCCAGAGGACCCCAGGAACGTCGAAATGACCTTTTAAGGCTCGGATCAGGGCCCCAGAAAGCCCTTCGACGGTTGCATAAGGTTTTTCCGAAGCGGTGTTCCGGACTACAGAGCAGATTGCGTTTACGTCGATTGTGTCATTCAGGTGATCGGTTGCTGCCGCTTTGAAGCCGTCACGCTTTTCTGCCCTGATTGTGATTTCGACGGGCTGAAAACGGGAGCGTTCAGCTTCTGAACAGCCGATCCTCAATTCAAGGCGGAATTCGGGAATCTCGATGCGGGATGCCATGAATTCGGAATCTAGTGAAGGGGGAGTGATAAATCCAATAAAAAGAACGCGAACGGACGGCTCTGCCTAATTGAAGGTGGCTTGAGTTTGTCTGCTGTCGTCAAAGTTGCGATTTATTTGCCACATGGAGATGCAAAATTGCGACTGATTGCGAGATTCTAGACAATAAACCAGGGGCTACTTGCGACTTGTGGACAAGGTAGAGCAGGGCCTCTCAATTTATTCCAGCCCTGGGAGGCCCGTCTCTGCCTCTTGGATTTCCGAATGAGCGCAAACAAATCGCAATTTTGACGACGAGAGTCCGGATATGTCTCCTTCCTCAGCCCAGCCTTCTTGGGCTTCTAAGAACGTGACTTGCCCTTATTGTTATACACGTGTATAAGAAGGGTATGGCTCGTCGACCAGGAAACGCTGACCGCCGGTTGATCGCTGCGGCCAAGGAAATCGTCATTGTCCAGGGGTGCTCGGGACTTCGAGTGCGCGATGTCGCGCGCCGAGCCGGAGTCAACCTGGGAATGTTCCACTATCATTTTCAGAACAAAAAGCGATTTACCCGTGTTCTTTTGACGGAATTTTACGAAGGTTTTTTTAAAAAATTTAGTGTTGCCTCCCGAGAAGGTCCGGATGCCATCACGCAACTCAGGAATGCCCTGCTCGCGATGGCAAGATTCATTCACTCTGAACGGCACCTCATTGCGGCTATTCTCAAAGATGTATTGAACGGGGATCCTGAGGTCACGCGGTTCGTTCGAGCCAATCTCCCCCGACATGCGGGGGTGATTCACGAACTTCTGCTCAAGTCCCAGCGGGAGGGGAGCTTGAAACAAATGCCGCTGATGCATGCGATGGCTTTCGTTTTGACAGCAGTGAATGCGCCGACCCTGATCGGAGGGGTCATCGAGAAAGTGGGACCTGCGGATTTTCCCGAGCTGGACCTTTTTGTATCGGACGAAGCCATTGTCCAACGGATTGAACTCGCGGTGAAAGGATTGGAACCATGAAGCTGTTCTTCGCTGTTTGGGCACTTTTTCTAACACAAGCGGCCCATGCGCGTCCGGAAGTTCTCGAACTCGGCTTTCGCGAAGCCGAACAACAGGCGCTTGCCTCCTCGAACCGCCTGAAGGCGGCACTTTCGGACGCGAACGCCGCCAGGGAACAAGCCGACGCCCAATATGCGGCTCTTTTTCCGCGGGTCTCGCTTGACGGCAATTACAGATACATCAGCGAGGTGCCGAGGCTGGCGGTTTCGCCAGCGTTTCCGCCGATTCAGTTCGGAGCCCATTCCAACTACAGCATCGGTCCGGCGCTGAATTATACGCTCTGGGATACGGGCACCGCGCGTAAATCATATCGTGGAGCTCTGAAACTCGCCGAAGCACGGGATGAGGACCGGAAGAATACGCAGCTTCAGCTTCTTTTTTCCGTCCGATCCTCTTACGTTCGGGTCCTTCTTGCACTTGAAGAGCTCAGGCTCGTCAACGATACGCTGCGGCTCGCCCGAGCGCAGAACCGCGACGTGACGAGCAGATACCAGGCTGGAGCCGCAACGCGACTTGATCTTGTAACTTCAGGAAGGCAGACTCTGAACTACGAATTGCAGTTCGCTCAACGTCAGGCTGCGCTGGCCACGAACCTCAAGGACCTGCTTGCTCTCGTTTCAGCGACTGGAGCATTCGATATTGACCGGATCGACAGGCCCGGACCGCCGAACGTCGAGAATGTTTCCCTCGTGTTGAAGTTCGACTCGTTTCAGAAATTGCTGGCGCAAGAGAATCGAAGTGAGCCACCTCCGCCCGACGGTTCCCAGCCACAAATTCAGGCCCAATCGCTTCTCTCGGAGTCCCTGGAATTGGCGGCCGCAAGCCAGCGGGCCTTGCTTTATCCGACAGTTCAGCTCTCAGCCAAAGCGACTCTGGATTATCCGAACGGGCCCATCATGGAGCGGGTTCGCCAGAACACCGTAGCGTTGACTCTCTCGATGCCGCTCTTCGAAGCAGAACGGGCCCGGCACTTGGCCGCGGAACGCGTTAAAAGCGCGGAGGCCGCGCAGCACCGCCGGGATCAGGTCAGACTGGATATGGAACGTGACTTCACAAAAACCCGGGTGCTCCTGAACAGCCTGCGAGAACAACAAAAGCTCGCGGCTGAAGATGTGGAGAGATCAGAAGAGGCGGCACGGTTGTTTTACGACTCCTACAAGGCCGGAAAGGTGAATCTGACCGACGTTCAGAGCGCGAACGTTCAGGCGTTACAATCTAAAGTGAACGCGGCCCGGATCGATGCGCAGATTTTGGATCAGATCAACGCATTGAAAGCCCTCTCGGGAAAGGAAGTGAATCCATGAAAAAGCGGGTTTTGATCGGAGTAGCAGTCGTCGTAATAATCCTTGCGCTCGTGAAGACGGTTTTTTTCCGGAGGGAGTTTCTATTCGCCGGAACATTGGAGGCAACGAGGGTCGATCTCTCTGCCCGCCTCGCTTCGACCATCGCTTCGGTCAAGGTTCATGAAGGGGAACATGTCTCGGCAGGGCAGGAACTCCTGTCGCTTGACTGCGAGGACGTCAAAATCGCGGCCGAGCTTGCAAAAGAAAACTTCGTACGCAACTCCCGCCTCTTCAAGGCGGGAACCGTATCGCAAGAGATAATGGATCAGGTTAAAAACAAGAAGCAGGACGCTGACATTCGGCTGAACTGGTGCGTTGTCCGATCGCCGATTTCCGGAACGGTGCTTAGCCGTTACCGTGAGCCCGGCGAGTGGGTTAATCCCGGGACCAAGCTCCTCAGTCTGGCGGACATTCGGGATATTTGGGCCTACATTTACGTGCCTCAAACCGAAATCGCCAAACTGAAACCAGGTATGACGCTCAAAGGATACCTTCCGGAATCGGATAATCGGGAGTTTGAGGGCAAGATCATAAAAATAAATGAAGAGGCCGAATTCACGCCCAAGAACGTTCAGACGAGAGCTGAACGCACTCGACTCGTATTCGGCGTAAAGGTGAGCTTCCGGGAATCCAATGCCGAGGAAATTCTCAAGCCCGGAATGACAATCGAAATCAAGCTGCCGGAAAACTGACGATGGAGTCAATTTCGATCACCGCTCGGGGACTTCGACGAAGCTTCGGTCAGACCGTAGCTCTTAAGGACGTCGACCTGTCTTTTACGGCCGGACATATGCACGGAGTGATCGGTCCGGAAGGAGCGGGCAAAACGACTTTAATGCGACTTCTTCTCGGCTTGCTCAAACCGGGCGCCGGGACCGTCGAGTTCAGTCAGGCTGGAAAGCCGGTGGACTTTGATATCGTCCGTCCGTCGATCGCGTACATGCCACAGCAGCAGAGTCTCTATCCCGATCTTTCCGTTGGCGAGCATCTCGATTTTTTCAAGGAACTCTACGGCATTGAACGGAAGGCGTACGAGGTAAAACGCGATGAACTGCTCGAAATCACCCGGCTCGGGAGTTTTGTTTCAAGGCCCGCGGGACAGCTTTCAGGCGGAATGTACAAAAAGCTCGGGCTCATGTGCGCGCTACTCAGGTCTCCGCGCGCGATGCTGCTGGACGAGCCCACGAACGGCGTCGATCCGATCAGTCGCAGGGAATTCTGGGAGCTTCTCTATCGACTCTCCGATCAGAATATCCTGATCATCGTCACGACGGCATACATGGATGAGGCCGAACGCTGCGGAATGGTCCATTTGCTCGAGCAGGGCGAGCTTGTCGCGGAAGGCCGGCCTCGCGAGCTGTTGATGAAGGAAAACGTGCGGACCTTCGACGAATTATTCCTTCGCCGAGGTGGGCATGGCTGAACAGGCTGTCATCGTTCGCGATCTTACCGTAAGGTTCGGCGATTTTACCGCGGTCGATCGAATATCCTTTGAGGTCGGACGAGGGGAGATCTTCGGCTTTCTTGGCGCGAACGGAGCTGGAAAGACGACAACAATTCGCGTTCTCTGCGGGCTTCTCTTGCCGAGCGAGGGCTTCGTCAGGGTAGCTGGGACGGGGTTTGAACAGGGAGATCGGGCCATCAAGACGAAAGTCGGTTACATGTCCCAAAAGTTCACGCTGTACAACGACCTCACGGTTGAAGAGAACCTGAGCTTCATCGCAAGCCTCCGCAAGCTTGGTTCGAACTTTTACGTCGAAAGGCGCAAGGAGCTTCTTGAGTTCATTTCCTTCGATCGGTCGCTTGGGACCCCGGTTCGGGATCTTCCGGGCGGAACGAAGCAGCAGGTATCGCTTGCCGCGGCCCTATTGCATGATCCTGAAGTCGTGTTCCTGGATGAGCCAACGGCCGGCGTGACCCCCGCTTCCCGAAATCTGTTCTGGAAGCTGATCCGAAAACTGGCGGCTTCCGGGAAAACGGTTTTCGTTACCACCCACTACATGGATGAAGCCGAGCAGTGCGGACGGATCGCATTGATGAGAGAGGGCAGGATAATCGCCCTCGACACGCCAGAGGATTTAAAACGCTCGGTTTTTCCGGGAGCTGTTTTCGAGTTTGATCCAAAAACCCCACTCAGTTTCGCAGAGGTCGCCGCAATCGAGCATCTTGACCTCTTCACGTTCTTCGAGCCGTACGGATTGCGTTTTCACGCGGCGATTCGGGACGGCGAGGATTGGAACCGGGCGCGCCCGGAATTGGAATGCAAATTTAATATCCGGCGAATCAAGCCCTCGCTCGAGGATGTCTTCATCAAGACCGTGGAAGGGAAGAAGCGATGAAATTATTTTGGGGCCGGGCGGGAGCGGTCGCCAGAAAGGAAGTGTTCCACATTCTTCGTGACCCTTTCGCGCTCGCGGCGGCTCTCGGGCTTCCTGTGCTCATGGTCATCATCTTCGGGATTTCTATTGAGTTCAACATGAAGGACATTCCGCTGGCCGTGAACGATGCCGATCAGACGAGAAGTTCCCGCATGTTGCTCGATCGTTTCGCGAGTTCCGGGTACTTCGGCATTCGTCGCGTTGTTTCGCCTCATCAGGCGGTCGCCGAACTAACCGATCAGAAAGCCCGCGCGGCGCTGGTCATTCCGCCTGACTTCGAAAGTGACCTCATTTCGGGACGTCAGGGGCAGCTTCAGCTTCTGATCGACGGCTCGGACAATTCAACGGTCGGTCCCGTCTCAAATTACGTGAATCGAATCGTCGGCGCCGGAGCACCAGCGCTTTATGATCTTCGCACGCGATACCTTTTCAATCCGGAGCTCGACAGCCGGTGGTTCGTGATTCCGGGGCTGACGGTCGTGATTATGGCGATTCTGTCGATTTTGCTGACGGCACTGACGATCGCCCGGGAATGGGAAAACGGCTCAATGGAGCTTCTTCTTTCGACCCCGGTCCGACCGGTTGAGCTCATCGTCGGGAAGCTCGCGCCTTACGGGGTTCTCGGCATCATCGCGATCGCTTTCGTCTACGTCATTGCCCGTGCCGTATTTCAGATCCCCTTTGTGGGTAATCTCGCGGTTTTCGGTCTTGGCAGTCTCCTTTTCCTGATCACCTATCTCGCGCAGGGGCTTTTGATTTCCGTGGTGGCGAGAAATCAGCAGGTCGCGATGCAGTTGGCGATGGTAACCGGGATGCTTCCGTCAAATCTGATTTCCGGTTTTATTTTTCCGATCGAGAGCATGCCTACCTTTTTTCAATACCTCACGATGCTGCTTCCCGCCCGCTGGTTCATGCGGATCGCGCGGGATACCTTTCTCCAGGGGTCCGGCCTCATCGAGTTGAAGGTGCCTTTTCTCGCGCTTACGTTTCTCTGTTTCGCGATGATTTTCCTCGCGACCCGAAAATTCAAAAGGGATCTCGAACCATGAATCGAACTCTCCTGGGCTTTATTCGAAAGGAACTGACTCAGACGCTCCGGGATAAACGGATGCGGGTGCTTTTGTTCGTAGTGCCAGTGATTCAGCTGACTCTTTTCGGCGTCGCACTTTCAAACGAGGTCAAGAATATCAGGCTGGTTTCCGTCTTTCCGCCGGGTGACGCCGTGATGCAAAAGATCCATGACCGGAGTATCGCGAGCGGATGGTTTCTTCCCGTTTCGACGCAAAAAGTTTTCAGCGATCCTTTTGAGCTGATTCGAAGCGGAACGGCGGATGCCGTGCTGGTCGCGCCGCCTGGCGGGCTTACCCGGGCGCTCGGCAGGGGCGATGCGAAATTGCAGCTTCTCCTCAATGCGATGAACGTGATCGAGGCACAGGCTATGGAATCGTACGTTTCGGCCATTGTGCAAAGGACGATTCTCGAAGATCTGAGACTCGATCCGCCCGAACCTTCGATTCAGGTGAATAGCCGGGTTCTTTTCAATCCGGGCCTGGAGACCGCGATCTTCATGGTTCCCGCAACGCTCGCGATGGTCATGATCATTACGACGATGGTGATGACGAATAACGCGATAGTTCGTGAAAAGGAAATGGGGACCTTCGAAATGCTGATTTCAGCGCCCGTTTCCCCGGCGGAAGTGATTTACGGCAAGACGATCCCCTATGTGATCCTAGGGATGTCCAATTTTCCGTTGATCCTGGGGGTCGCCGTCTTCGTTTTCGGGGTACCGATGAGGGGCTCGCTGTTGGTTCTGGTCCTGGCGGCTTTTGCCTTTGTCTGCACGGCCGTCGCGCTCGGTACTTTGATTTCGACGTTTTGCAAGAATCAGCAGCAGGCGACCTTAGCGGCGTTTCTATTTTTATTTCCCATGATCATGTTCGGCGGCCTGTTTTTTCCGATCGAGAACATGCCCGTTTCGATTCGCTGGGTCGCATATCTGGATCCTCTTTACCACTACATTGGGCTACTTCGAAATATCATGCTGAAAGGCGGAGGACACGCCTATGTCGGGACGCACATTCTTGCTCTTGGGCTGATGGCGCTCGTCAGCGTGGTCTGGAGCTTCAGACGGTTCCGGACTACGTTATGAGGTCGTGTAAACGTCGAACGCGGGCGGATTTTGCAGGTGCCGCTTGACGGTGCACAGGTCAACGGCTTGAACGATGCTGTCTTTGTATTTCTCCGGGAAGTCGCTCGGGAGTCGTATTTCGAGCGAAATTTTCGTATAAAGATGCTTTTCGTCGTCGTAAGTAAAACGCTGGATCAGTTCGAGCCCGTCGGTTGAAATATTGCGTTTCTTACAGAAACTGAGCGCGAAAATCCCCGCGCACGTTCCGAGCGAGGCGAGAAATAGGTCAAAAGGCGCCGGCGCGCTGCCGTCGCCGCCGCTCGAAACCGGCTGGTCGGTCAGGACGGTGTAACCGTCGTATTCAGCGGTGACCTTTTTGTTTCCGGGGAACCGTATTCTCATTTCGTTTTCGTTCATGTCGCAATCCTTTCTTTAGCAAGACTATTCCAAGCAGGATGAAGGGGATACTGAAAAGCTGGCCGAAATTGACGGGAAGGGAGAGTTCCGAGGTGACTTGCGCCTCCTTGAGGAATTCGATGAAGAAGCGAAGCGTGAATACACCGACGAGAAATGAACCGAACAGAAACCCCGGGGTTTCGTCGGAACGCCGCCTCCAGTAATGCCACGAGACAAAAAGAAAGACGAGCAGATAAGCCAGCGCTTCATAGATTTGCGTGGGGTGCCTCGGGATCGCGTCAACGCGCGTGAAAACAAAAGCCCACGGCAGATCAGTTGGTTTACCGACAATCTCCGAGTTCATGAGATTTCCGAGGCGAACGAAGGCAGCGCCGAGCGTTACGGGAATCGTGAGCCGGTCGAGGAGCCATAAATAAGACTTCTCGAAAGAGCGGCGGCGCTTAAATAAGTAAAGCGCGATCAGCACTCCGAGCACCGCGCCGTGACTCGCCAGCCCGCCTTCCCAGACTTTGAGGATGCGGACGGGATCCCGGAGGTAAATGCCGGGCTCATAAAACAGCGTGTGCCCCAGCCGGGCGCCGATGAGGACGCCGAAAAACAAATAGTTCAGCAGCGGGTCAAGCTTATAAAGCGGGACTTTTTCCACTGAAAAAATCCAGCGCATGATTCGATACCCGAAAAGGAATGCCGCGACGAAGAAGAGGCCATACCAGCGAATGTGCAGGCTGCCAAAGGTGATCGCATCGGGGCTGGGGTTCCAGGTGATCATTTTGTTTCTTCCACAATTCTATTTGCGTCGATTCGGGCGGCAGCGCAACCGATATATCGGTCGTTCTCCTATTCAAGAATTATCTTGAATAGTGGTGCTGGGTCAAGTAATATTCCACCAGGAGATTTGAAATGGCATATTGGAACATTTGGTTGCCCCTCGTTATCCTGGCCGCCTATCTCGTTTGGAAAAGGGTGAGAATGCGACGTGTGCAGAGCTTGATCGCGGCTCCCTCCACGTTCATCATTGACGTGCGAACCCGGGCGGAATTCGCGTCGGGAGCGAACGAAAAGAGCCTCAACATCCCGCTTGATGAGCTTCCCGTCAAAATCGCTCAGCTGGACCGTCGCCGGCCAATCGTCGTTTGTTGCGCCTCGGGAGGCCGCAGCGCGCTTGCCGCGGCGATGTTGAGAAATAACGGCTTCGCCCAGGTTACAAATGCCGGGGCCTGGACCAATACGTGTGCGTGCTAAAACTCAACCAAATGCTTGTAGTGCCGCAAATGTCCCAAGAATGTTTCTTTCAGCATGGGTCGAACGATCCAATTAGGTATAAGAACTCCGCTCATCCGAAGACGATGCGCTGAATGGAACGTGAGCAAAGTCGAACCGGTGTCATACGCGATCATCTCCAGTTTTCCCAAATCGGCTTCGGTGGTGCCGTTATCAGAGTGATAGACGCGCCAATACACTGTTGATCGGCCGACGGCATATTCTATTTGCTCGGCCTTCGTCATGTCCTGATTCTGTAGGGGAGCGCACAGAACCATTCTCTCGACTTGGCGGACAGGTAACCCGAGCGCATTCTTTTCCACGACGCGAACCTGGCCGCCGATGTACTGGCGTAGCTTCTGCCCCCATTCGTGAATAGGAAACGATACAGAGAACGTTTCGAACGGAATTGGAATTAGGATTTGCGAGATTTCCACGGCAAAAGGTGCACTTGGCTCGGAAATCGACGGTTGAATCGATTGTACATAGGTCCACGCGGCCCCTTTCAGCAGGTCACTCGGTGAGAGACGTTGGAGTAGGTCCTGAATTTCGGATGGAATCAATTCCTGGTAGCCCTTCACAAGAGCTACAAAATCCCAATCCTGCGGTTCAGGATCGCGTGTGATCGGTATTTGGTCGGAAGCCCCGGCGCTTGTGATGGTTCCCAATAAGAACATTCCTGCAATGTACGTCTGGTATTTCATGCAGCAGTGGTACGATACATTACGCGTCGTGTCTAGGAGGGCCACAAACTGGAGTAACGGTCATCATCCTCGATTGGCTCAATCCCATTCGTTGTTCGCCATCAAAATTCAATAAAAGACTTACTACTCGCCCCACGAACGGCCAGTTAGTTCAGACGCATGGGCGGCTTTCACATTCACTAGTTTGCGGCTGTCGCCTCGTTAAAGGTGCCATTCTGGGATTTTGTTGAAACGGTCGCGGGTTCGACAGAATGCTTAGTCTTGCGATCCGAGACGCCTTTCCTCGATGTTTCGTTTTCTTTAAGTGCTTTCAGCTGTTCATTGAGTTTCGCGAGTTCCTTTTCTATAAATAGAAGTTTCTGCTTCCGCGTTTTCGCGGCCTTCTTGACTTCCGATTTTTTAGCTGCGGGTACTTTGCGGGCGGGAGCCGGTTTGGGTTTCCTGAAATCGTCTATGTTTTTCCATCCGGCGGAGTCAATTTTCAGGTATACGTCCGCAACGCAGTTGGCCCTCATGTCTCCCTTGTTCGCATGACTGAAAGGCTGAAAATTCAGGGTATTTCCTTGATAACGGCTACACCCGTTGAACTGGCCGGTCATCGCGGCGAGTGCCTTTTCTGTTTTTGTTTTTCCCAACTCGCTGAGCGCCGTTTTAATCCTGCGTTCCATACAGGAAGCGTTCACCCAGCTCGCTTCGACAAAGAATTCTTCAGCATTTATCCATCCCATGCCGTCGTAGGAGCAGAAGTTCACGGCTTCATAGAGCCGTTGCAGAAAACTTTCAACGCGGGCTTCGAAAGTTTTGCTTGTCGGCCTGGGGGGCTCACCAAAGGAGTTGTTCAATGGCAACAAGAGAACCACCAAGAAAAGTCCGACTTTATACGAGGATCTCATGCTCAAATCTCCTGGATAGGATGCGCGCGCGCGAATTACACCATGTCTCGATATGTAGCAATGCTTAGGCCGGGACAACTCCATTTGTTTTCAAATACTTGGGAGAGACTTCCTGGTGGGAAATGCCTTGCCTGATTCTAACTGTCATTATGTTCGACAGTGATTAGGCCGATTGTGGGTGTCTAAACTCAGTACACTGATCAAAAGATAGGCGACTTTTTGCCGCTGGCCGGGCCGAGATCAGTCCTATTTCGCTAAATTCACAGGTCATTCCTGACAGGCAGCTTGGAATGGGAGTTGCTGCACCTATACTAGGCGCAAAAAAGGAAAGAGGGGAGAAATGGAACCGAAACATTTCACGACACTGCCGTGTATTTTGGCGATTGCCATTCTGGCAGGGTGTTCTCATGCCCCAGTCGCTCAACGTCTGATTGCGTCCGAGGAAGAGAACCAGCTCGAAAGTTCGCGCAGGAATATCGCCGTATGCAATCGGCTGGTCAGGGCGGAGGGAAGGATACACCGTGCGCCCGCTTCGGAAATCAACTACGCCGACATCAATCTTTTCGCCGAAGGCAGTTCTTATGCGGCCACGGGCTCGCTCAATCGGATCCAGGGAAATTACTCCTGGAGGACCGCTGAAGAGAGGCCCGGCTTGAATCGCGTGGAAATGCGCGCGGACGCAGGAGTGAACGCGAAGGAAACGAACGATTTGCTCCAATTGGCTGAAGCCGGAAATGAAGGCTTTCATACCTATCGTCACGAAATCAGCTATGACAAAAAGGCGCGAACCCTGGAATTCAGATACAAAGAGGGGCGCTCGCCTGCTTTCGCCACGAAGGGCATTCTGCTCGTTCAGTGTGACTGAGACCAGGGATTGCATGCTCTTCTTCCTTCGGGAGAGAAGCCGCGATGCCTATACAAAGCGTTAATCCAGCAACTGGAGAGAAGATTCGCGATTTTGGCGAATTGACCCGCCTCGAACGTCCTCAGATCGAGGAAAAGCTCCAAAAAGCCTCTCAGGCTTTCAAAACCTACCGTAGGAGTTCATTCGACCAGCGAAGAATCGCGCTCAAGCGCGCGGCGGAGGTGCTCAGTGGCGAGCGTGCACATTGGGCCCGGCTCATGACGCTCGAGATGGGAAAGCCGATTCAAGCGGCTGAAGATGAAGTCGAAAAATGCGCGCTCACGTGCCGTTACTATGCCGAGCACGCGGAAAAATTCCTGGAAAGTGAAACCATTCCGACCGAAGCGGACCAAAGTTACGTCAAATTTCAGCCTCTCGGGATCATTCTCGCGGTCATGCCGTGGAATTTTCCGTTCTGGCAGGTTTTTCGATTTGCCGCTCCCGCCCTCATGGCGGGGAATGTCTGCCTTCTGAAGCATGCCTCGAATGTTCCGCAATGCGCACTCGCCATCGAGGAAATTTTGAGGCGAGCAGGCGTTCCGGACGGAGTGTTTCAAACGCTGCTGATCAGCGGGCACCAGGCTGACGAGCTTCTGGACGACCCTCGCGTCGCTGCGGCGACGCTCACGGGGAGCGACGAAACCGGGGCGATTTTCGGTTCCCGGGCCGCGGCGAAGCTCAAAAAGACGGTTTTGGAGCTCGGAGGGAGTGATCCTTTCATCGTGATGCCGAGTGCAAATCTTGAGCGTGCGGTTGAGGTGGCCGTGAAGGCGCGAACGATCAATAATGGCCAGTCCTGCATTGCCGCGAAGCGCTTCATCGTTGCGGAGTCAATCGCGGACTCTTTTGAAGGCCGGTTTGTACGCGCGATCCGGGAACTTAAAGTCGGGGATCCGCTCGACCGTCATGTCCAAATCGGGCCACTCGCAACGCAAGAGATTTTGGAAACGATTAAACGCCAGGTCGCGGATTCGGTCCGGATGGGCGCGCGACTTCTTACGGGCGGCAAAAGGCTGGAGCGAAGTGGTTACTTTTATGAACCGACGGTTCTCGCCGATCTTCATCCCGGAATGCCGGCCTATGATGAGGAGGTGTTCGGACCCGTCGCACTGCTATTTCGAGCCCGGGATCTCGATGAAGCGCTTCGGATAGGCAATTCGACGCAATACGGTCTTGGCGCAAGTTTTTGGAGCGAGAGCGTGGCGGAACAGGACCGATTCATTGACGAGATCGAGTCGGGGCTTTGTTTCGTGAATGGAATGGTCGCCTCTGACCCGCGACTCCCATTCGGCGGCATTAAAAAATCGGGCCATGGCCGCGAATTGAGCCATTTCGGAATTCGCGAATTCGTCAATATCAAGACGGTCTCGATCAGACGGAGTTTAAAACCGGGATAAGTCAGTATTCGCACAAGGAGAACTGATGAAGATTCGGGTCCTGCTGTTCCGCTTTTTTGTCCTATCCGGTGCCGGAATCCTGGCGGCTGCCAGCTCCACGAACGCGAGTTGCGTCGTCAATGCTCTCGGGAAGATTGTCCCTGATTCCAGCTTCGGGATTCGCATCACCAACGGCAAGATCGTCGGTGTGAATGGCGACCCGTTGGTGGTCGCCTTCGATATGGACGAAACCTTTGCACGGGCCATCAGGAGTTCCGAGGAAGCGCGATATCTCAGGAGGAGCGGTCGTCAAGTCGTCACGATCCGGGAAGACGGAAAGGTCCAGAATTACGAAATCCTTCCGGGCATGGTCGAAAGCTTGATGTATTTGGAAAAGAAGGGAATCCAGATCCACTTCTTTAGCGCGGGGAGCAATGATCGCAATCGGGCCATCCTGAAAGCGATCCGGGTTCCTGGAAAAAATGAGCCGCTATTTCATCGCATCCAAGGCAGGCTGATTCCGAGCGGGGAAATCCGATTCAATTTGGACCCGTTCAGCAGCCGGAGCGATGTGATCAAACCCGTGCGTCCGCTTGGTGAGCGGGCGGCGAATGTTCAATTGGACCGCACTACGAGGAACGGCAGGGGGCAGGAAGCTGCAAAGCTCAAGAAAGCGCATGTGAACAGTCATAACGCGTTGGTTGTGGATAATGTTCGCGGCACGAGTATTCACCAGATCTGGATTCCAAGTCCGTTCGAAGGTGGTCCGCCTTTTGATTGGCCGTTCAGGGCCGAATACATCGTGGGAGCATTTTCGGAAGGCGTACGTTTGGCGTTAAAAAAGCCGGGCACTTCCTTGGGAGCCGCGCTCAAACAGGTTCAAACGGTTGATCTTCTCAACCAGAGAGCGTGGGTTTCTAATCCGCTCATTGAGCGCGGAAAAGAAGTGTTGAAGGCGAAATCCTTAACCCGTTAATGCTGTGAGATGCACCCGGGTAGGGGATTGAACGCTGCCTTGAAATTGACGCTGGTTTATGCTCAACTACAAAGCACCCGCCGGGGTGGCGAAATTGGTAGACGCACAGGACTTAAAATCCTGGGGGTCGAAAGACCCGTGCCGGTTCGATTCCGGCCCTCGGCACCAAAAACAAAAGGGATTGGCGATAGCCCAGGTCCCTTTTGTTTTGCCGGGAGGACAGAATCGAAGTGAGCATTTCTCGAAGAGAAATGCGTCTTGCATTTCCGGCCCTCGGCACCAGAATTTCCAGGCTCAGCACTAGTGACCGCACGACATCCAGGAGAGATCATGAAGATTCAAGATTTGGAGATGCCCGATCAACAGGGTTATTTTGGCGAGTATGGAGGCCAGCTCATCCCTCCGCAGCTCAAGTCCGTCATGGATGAAATCAATGCCGCTTATGACCAGATTTGTAAAAGTCCGGCTTTTCAGGATGAGCTTACTGACTTGTACACGCATTATGTCGGGCGTCCGAGCCCGATTTTTCACGCGAGAAGGCTCTCGGCCAGGCAGGGCGGAGCACGTATTTACCTCAAGCGGGAGGATCTGAATCACACGGGGGCGCACAAGATCAATCATTGTCTGGGCGAAGTCCTGCTCGCCAAACACATGGGAAAAACCAAAGTGCTTGCCGAGACGGGAGCCGGCCAGCATGGCGTCGCACTAGCCACCGCTGCGGCGCTGCTCGGAATCGAGTGCGAAATCCACATGGGCGAGATCGATATCGCGAAGGAGCACCCGAATGTCACGAAGATGAAGCTCCTTGGGGCAAAGGTCGTGCCGGTCTCACGCGGCACCCGGACCCTGAAGGACGCCGTTGACAGCGCTTTCGAGGAGTACATGAAAGACCCGATCCATTTCTTCTATGCGATCGGTTCGGTCGTGGGGCCACATCCTTTTCCGAAAATGGTTCGGGATTTTCAGACTGTCGTCGGGCGCGAAGCTCGCGCGCAGTTCTTGGAGCTCGAAAAGAAGCTGCCCGACGCCGTCGTCGCCTGCGTGGGCGGTGGATCGAACGCAATCGGGATTTTTACGGAATTCCTGCCGGACGAACGCGTCAAACTTTTCGGTGTGGAACCCGCCGGAAGAGGCCTCGATACTCCCGACCATGCCGCGACTCTGACGCTTGGGACCAAGGGCGCGATTCACGGTTTTGTTTGC
>Ga0208375_1000315_pt1 | contig 76279 bp, 103 predicted proteins | sample RifOxyD1_FD_184038 | JGI IMG/M metagenome (GOLD analysis project Ga0208375, IMG submission 184038) | Soil microbial communities from Rifle, Colorado - Rifle Oxygen_injection D1 (SPAdes) | ecosystem: Environmental > Terrestrial > Deep subsurface > Rock core/Sediment | place: Rifle, Colorado... | reverse complement strand
AAAAGAAAAGTCAGACACGGTTATCTGTAGTCATACCGCCTGCGAAGTCGATCTCTGTAGTCATACAACCCCACATTTCCGATACTGAACCTGCCACAAGACACTCGTGAAGTGTTCGTATACTGGTAGGAAGGTCATCTGCAAAACGGTGGTGTAGGGGGTTATTCAAGGGTGAAAGATGGACCAGCTTTTCAGATGTACTCGGATCTTTTTTATATCGACACGGCTGAGTGGGATCCTTATGCAGTGGGGATGTATACGAGGATGTTACTTTGCCAATGGGCCAACGGAAGTGTCAGTGCTAACGAGAAAGAATTGATGCGTATCACGGGTTCGTCTCAATATTTTTTCAAGAAATTTTCAAAAGAAGTGCTACAGAAGTTCATTCTCTCAGACGACTTGCGTTACAGAAATCCGAAGATGGAAGAGGTCAGGGAAAAACAACGTAAGTATCGGGAATCACAATCTGAACGCGGTAAAAAGAGTGCCCAGAAAAGATGGGGTAGTCATGTAACCGGCGTTATAACACCGGTTCAACCGGCGTTAATACCGGATTGTAACTCTTCTTCTTCTTTAAAAGAAGAAATATATAAAGAAGAAAAAAACGTGTACGGTGAATTCAAAAACGTGAAGCTCACCGATGAGGAATTCAAGAAACTCACCGACCGTTTTGGGGAGCATGGGACACGTGACCAGATAGAGAATCTTTCTCAGTACCTTGCCTCTAAGGGAAAGCAGTACAAGAGTCACTACGCAACCATTTTGAATTGGGAACGCAAGAATGGTGGAACCAAGCCCACAAAGTCAACCTGGTGAAATCGACTGGCAGGCCTTTTACCAAGAAGGGATTGACGATCGCATTGAGTACATCCAATTTATCCACCAAGAGAATAGGCTCTTCCAGGAGATCCGGGAAAAGCATCAATCTGAATGGCAGATTGCCATTGCCTGTGAGGAAATCCTTTTCGAAAACGCAAGGAAGATCCAGTACCTGATGGAGCGCATAGCGAATGACCGGAAAGAACTTAATCGAACACAAACCAAACTGGGCTGAATACACCGGGGAAGATCAGGTCATTTCTTCTCAGGAGATGTATTTGCGGCTCAAAGAGCAACCCGATGCCTTGGTCAAGGTTAAAAGCAATATTCCATCCCTTGATGCAGCGATTGAGGGATTTCAAGATGGTGAACTCATTACGGTGTCGGGTCCAACGAAATCCGGGAAAACCTTGTTCTGCCAGTCCTTAACCGTCCAGTTTATGAAGCAGCAATATTATCCGCTCTGGTTCTCGTATGAAGTGCCTGCCCGGCAATTTCTGAATCAATTTCACACCCTCCCCATGATATATATGCCCGCCAAACTCAAGGCTCATGCCTTGCCATGGTTCAACGATCGCGTGCTCGAGAGTTTTGCAAAGTATCGTACGAGAATTATTTTCATCGACCATCTGCATTACCTGATAGACCTTGCCAAGATTCGAAACCCATCGATCGAGATCGGACAGATCATCCGTCAACTCAAAACGCTTGCGGTGCAGGGCCAGTTTATTATTTTTCTCTTGTGTCATACCACCAAGGGGGCCAGTGACGATCACCTCTCCTACGAGTCGATGCGAGATTCTTCATTTATTGCTCAGGAGTCAGATTCCGTGTTGATGATCAAGAGAACACCAAAGGCTGGTGAGTTTACGGCGCGGTTACGGGTGGAGTTTCACCGACGTACAGGGGTTTTAGAGAAGGTGGTCAACTTAATGAAGCATAAGGGGTATTTGGTTGAAGTGATGGAAGGAGAAGAAAATGAAAGTAGGCCGTAAATCAATCCTCTTTGGTGTCCATCAATTCCTCATTCATCCCGTCACCGTTTTCCTGGCATGGGTGTGGTTGTACCGATCCCTGCCAAACTGGAGGGAAATGGTCTGTATCGTCATGCATGATTGGGGATATTTTTTTATGGATTGCGACAACATGGATGACGAGGCCGGCGAGAAGCATCCGGAATGGGCGGCAGGGGTCGCCTACCGGTGGCTCGGGGGCAGGTACTACCGTCTCTGTCTGTTTCACTCCCGTCACTACGCAAGGACGGCCGGAGTTGAACCATCGAAGCTCTGTTGGGCAGATAAAGCGTCAGTCCTCTTCGAGAAATGGTGGACCTATCTTCCCCGGGCTTTGTTGAGCGGAGAGTTGATGGAGTACAGGTGGAACGCTCATATAGCAGGGTTGATTCACTGGAACCATTCAAACCGGGAATGGTTTGAATGGATCCAGGAGAAGTTTCAGAAATTAGCACAGGAGCAGAGGGGTGATGCGGTGCCGTACATGAGCTGTGTTTGAGGCCGGAGGAGTGTGGGGGACCCTGTGATTGAGCTTTTTTAACGAGGACTGCATGGAGGGGATGAAGCGTTATCCCGACAAGTACTTTCAGCTTGCCATTGTGGACCCGCCGTATGGAGAGGCTTGTAATATATCGAGCGGAGGGGGAAGCAATACGAAGTCTCAAGTCAAATTTCACCAAGCCTATAAAGAAAATAGCAAAAAGTGGAATGAGGTACCCAATGAACAATATTTCAAAAATCTTTTCAGTGTAAGTCAGAATCAGATAATTTTTGGGGGGAATTATTTTGTATTGAGGCCGTGCCGATGTTTCATCGCATGGGACAAAATCCGAGCTGTTGAAAACTTTTCTCAGGTCGAATATGCGTGGACTTCCTTTGACTCACCGGCCAGGCTTTTTAGGTTTTGTGGAAATGCAGGATTCATTGTGTCTATTCAGGACGAGAAGATACATCCAACCCAGAAGCCAGTTGCCCTTTACAAGTGGCTTCTCAAAAACTACGCCCATGACGGCGACAAGATCCTGGACACCCATCTCGGTTCCGGCTCAATCGCCGTAGCCTGTCACGACATGGGCTTTGATTTGACGGGTTTCGAGATCGACAAAGACTATTTTGAGGCGGCCAAGAAGAGGCTGGAAGATCATTATGGGCAGGAACGGTTCGACTTTAGGAGGCCACCCCGTGAAAAAATGGATGCGGGGTACAAAAGTTTAAGGAGGGCAAACAATGGTCGATAAAAAAACAGCAAGTATCGGTGAAGGATTTTGGGCTCTCGTTGATCTGTTCGGGCATACCCGGGTGGCGGGGTTTTTGAGTGAAACAACGATCGGTGGTTGTGCATTTGTGAGGGTTGATACCCCTGCCGTCGAGGACTCCATGGCTGTGACCCATCTCTACGGGAATGGTGCGATCTACTCAATCACCCCTGTCTCGGAAGAGGTGGTCCGTCTCTTTGTGCAGCGGTACAAACCCGAGCCGATCAGCGTCTACATGCCGGAGATCAAGCAGATTGCATCAAAACCTGAACGGCCGGTGGGGGCTGGCCTTGATGATGACGAATACGAATATCGCTAATCCCAAACGGGTCCCGGCAGCAAATCCCGGCGGCGCAAACGGGCTGGAGGGGACAGGGAAAACTGGGATAGTAAAACTAACCCGGCCAGCCAAATTAAAATCAAGGAGGATACAGTTATGAGAAAATCGTTTTTGATTATCGTAATGGTGATGGCAGGCATACTTTTTGGTGGTTTTATGGAAGTGCAGGCGCAGGAGACGCCCCCGGCCGCCGTATCGACATCTCCGACACCGCCACCTGTATCGCCCAAGGAGTTCCTTCAAGTGAAAAAGGATCTTGCATCAGAACAAGTGATGCGCCTGGAGATGCAGTTGACGCTGATCCAGAACCAGTTTCGGGAACGGAGCCAAGACCTGACGGCGGCGCGACAGTCGTTGAAGGCTCTGACGGCACAGCTACAGGCCATAGAGAAACAGGAAAAGGAGGAAAAGGACGCCAAGGCCAAGGGGAGTAGAAAACCTACTTCCAAGTCTGAGGCCAAACCTGAACCTCAACCCGCAGTGCCGGAGAAAAAGTGATGGTACTCACTCTTTCCAGTCTCCAGCACGCCATTGCAGAATCCGAATCAGACCCTTTACGGGACCTGACCTGTGTGATGGGCTACGAGTTGGGACACCGCAAGACAAACCTATGGCGCGTGGATGATACAACCTACGTGGTGACGTATATGGACTACGAACATTTGGAAAACTGCAAGGCCCTGGTGTGTCTGGGGTACGCGCACGCAAGGGATATTCACGATGGTTGTATTGAGAGAATCAGGGAATGGATGAATTAGGAGTCGGCAAGTTTTGAAAGGGGTAACGTATGGCTGCTAAGAATCTTGTTATCATCATCGGATACCTCGGGCGAGACCCGGAAGTGAAGTGTCTTCCAGACGGCGCTACGGTTACAAACTTCTCGGTAGCCGTCACGGAGAAACGGAAGGATAAAGATCCCCTGACGGAATGGGTGAACATTGTTGCCTGGGGGAAGCTGGCTGACATATGCGGTCAGTACCTCGTGAAGGGTTCCCTGGTCTACATCGAAGGCAAACTCCGGACCCGTAGTTGGGAAAAGGACGGCACGAAGCACTACAAAACGGAAGTCCTGGCACAACAGATGCAGATGTTGGGCGGTAAGGGCGGGAACGGTGGTAATACTGCGGGCGACCATGGCGGGGCACCGGATGATGACGTGCCTTTCTAACGGAGGACAAGATGAGATACGTTGATCGTTTCTTGAGTCTGAGTTGCAGTGGGGACGTGATGAACGCCTGTGGCCTGATTAACAAGCCCTCCAAGGAGATCACGGAGTCCATGGGTATGATCCGGCTGCTCAAGCCTATCGTCCTTGCAGACCCGGACAAGCAGTTCACTGTCATCGACCTCTGCGCGGGGAACGCTCTGACGAGCGTCCTGGCTGTGCATCTCTTCAAGAATGTCGGGGCGCTGGCCGTGGACATTGCTGTGCGCAAAAGGCATTACGATGCTGTGAAAAAATTCAGGTACGTCAACGCGAATATCTTTGACGCATCCTTTACGGAGATGGTGAAGGGACCCCACGGAACGGACCTAATTTTTATCGCTGTCCATCCATGTAAGAACCTCGCAAAACGTGTTGTGGAACTCTATTTGGCCTCCGCTGCGAAGCACCTCATCTTGATGCCGTGCTGCCGGGATAATATTGCGTGCGAGTACCCGGCGTTATTAAAAGAAAAGCTCGGGGGATACATGCTCTGGTCGTACCACTTGGCGAAGATTGCGAATGGGAACTTCATCCAAGACAAAAACGTTATGAGCAGTTGCAACGCGATCGTCACAGCGCACAAGGAGTAGATATGGACACTTTTACTATCAGTCCGACAGATCAATGCCCCGCCTGCAAGAAGAAGTTGGTCAACTTGAACAAGGAGTGGGGCGGGATACTCAAGGACACCAATAGCGGGGGTGTGATTTGTAAATGTGGGTGTATTTACGTGCCATGGTCGCACTTACAACCACTGGTGCAGAAAATCAAGTCGCCTATTATCCAACCCGCAGATTCACCTGAAGGGAGGTTAATCAAGTTATGATTTGTACATCATGCGGAGTGAGTTACCTGCGTCAAGGACCATGCCCTGTATGTGCGGTGAAATCGGTAGAACCCGTACCACGGGATTGGTCGCAAGGATGGAAGCCCTGTTTTATCAGCAAGCGTCAGGAATTCGACAAGGAAGTGGTGAAGCATCATTTGCTCGGTAAGGACATGAAGGGCCTGTACCGGATCTGGTGGGTTTGGCGGCTGTTCGATATGATCCCCATTTACAGGGTGCAAGACCCCACATGCTTGTACCAGAACATCCAGCCACAACCACAACCTACGGGGTTGCTGGCAAACCTGAATTAGGAGGTGTAGTAGCACATGGAACACGTACTGCACGATAGCGGAAAACGTGAGGAGTTTGCCACGGGGGCGAAGCGCGATACCAGAGAAGGTAAGGGACGTTTCGATCTTATCAGCCCGATCGCATTGCGTAGACTGGCACTCGTATATGAGAGGGGTGCAGCCAAGTACGATGACCACAACTGGACCAAGGGAATACCGATGTCCCGCTGTCTGGATTCGGCCTTGCGTCACCTGAACCAGTACAAAGAAGGGAAGCGTGATGAAGACCATCTGGCTCAGGCTGCTTGGAACATCTTTGCTATGCTTCACTTCGAAGAATTACGGCCGGACCTGAATGATCTGCCAGTTTATGTTGACAATAATACGTGGGTGTGTAGCCAGAACTTCATTCTCAGTATTGTGCCGGACACTGCGACCCCTGTTCTGGATACTGATGACTTTTAGGAGTGGCTTTTTTTTGACATTTCACTTAACTGGGAGTAAATTAATTTCATGAACGCTCTCGAAACTATTTACGAAAAACTCATGGCGTGGATCGGTCACACTAACATACCTGGGCCACGCAAGAAGGCATTGGATAAGATTCTTGAGGAATTATCCGACGCGGCCAAAGCCTTCACTATGGACATTGACCGCAGCTCCCTCAAATCCTGTCTGGATGGGGTTGCCTTCCACAAAAACCTCACGTCCCAACACCTCAAAAACGTATACCTGCAAGTGCTCTCCGATATCGGTTTCTCGCAGCCCGAGATTGCGGCACTCTTCCGGGTTAGCCAGCAAACCATCTCCGGACGCTTAGAGAAACTCCGGACGGATAAGGCTTCACAGTCTATGCAGTGGGGGTTAAGCGCCGACATACCCGCAAGCCTGGAAGAAGTAGAAAAAATGGAGCCGGACGAGTTCATAAATTTTGCTATGACCGGGGCGCGGCGCACGATCACCCTAGCCGTCTACTCGAACAAGATAGACAAGAACAGCGTAGATGTGGCGAGGTCCCTCATTCTTGCCCAGGACCAAATAAAGCGGTCCGATACAGAGAAGATGTGGAAGCTCAACAAGCGCTGGCTACAGTTCTTTACCAGTGAGTTTGTGGTGCATATGACGAAGATCCTGGCACCGTTCAAGCTCAAGGTAGACGCTAAGGTACTGGTCGGAGAGGCATTAGAAGAGGGCTATCGTGACCTGTATAAGCTGTTTGTGCGGGCTCAGGAGCAACGTGAGCAGGAAAACGAAATGGACAAAAAGGTAAGGCAAGCCAAAAGGAGGGGGAAGTGGAAGAAACCTGTACAGAAAGTATCTGGCTCTATTGTTCTGAACGAAGGCGCAGAACGGCAAGAACTGTCTGCGACAGAACCGGATGCAAGCATGCCGGAAGCCTTAGAATAGTGGACGGGCATTATCACTGCCCCTACGTGTCGAAGGATGACCTGGAAGCAAGTAAACCAAGAAGGGGGAAGCATTCAAAAGCACAACAGGAGGTGTCCAGATGACGGGGTTGAGTAGCAGATTATCGGTGTTTGTCGTTGCTATGACGATCGTTATAGCTTTTGCGGTGACTGGCTTCGCATCTTCCGTGGAGGATTTACACAAAGAGATTCTCTATCCCACGGTACGGGTCAGGGCCTCGGGGGGGGTTGGGTCCGGGGTGATGATAGCCTCAAACAAAGTCCCAGGCGTTGAGGGATGCTTTGCGACCTATGTCTTGACGAATCACCACGTGATCGAAGGTGCCATTCAGATTCAGGAACAGTGGGACAGCCTGAAGAAGAAGATGATAAAAAAGGAAACTCGGGCAACGATTGAGGTGGAAATATTCAAGTACCAGAATATGAGTGTCTCTACGGGCACACTCTTGATTCAGGCCGATATTGTCGAGTGGAACAAAGAGCATGACCTGGCCATACTGAAATTACGGAGTGACGAACGGTGTCTAACCGTGAAGCTATTACCTGCGGATGCCGTCGAAAAACTCAGAATATTTCAGTCTGTCTTCGTCTGTGGTGCGGGGTTGGGTCGGTCCCCGTTTCCCACCAGTGGTCAAATCGCTTCCTTGAATGACGAAATTGAGAACTTACCTTACTGGATGCTGAACGCGCCAGCTGTGTTCGGGAACAGTGGCGGGGGTGCGTTTCTGGCTGATAGCAGGGAGTTTATAGGGATACCAAGTCGAATTGCGGTGACCTGGGCGAACTGGGCACCCAATGCCGTCTACCATATGAACTATATCATCCCAATATCCCGGATATATAAGTGGCTGACTGATACCGGGTGGGCCATGCTGTTCGATCCTAACGCTCCCGATCACGAGGCTTGGCTGAAGTCACAGAAGAAAGATGCAGAGAAGGAGGTGAAACATGGCGATTAGGGCTGCCACCTTACTGATCGGCTTGTGTATCCTGATCGCCGTAATTGGAAGCGGTTGCAAGGGTTCCCTTGACTCCATGGCGAACTATTCAGTGGAGGTTAAGGGGACGGATAGTGCAGGGCTTTCAACCTTCCTTATTGACCGGAAAATGATCGGGACGGAGTTAGACGTGTCTGATCCAGGGGTTGCTCGTCTCAAGTTCCTGATGCGTGACCGGATACAGATGGGTGACAAGATTCACACGCTGGATTGGGATATGACGATTCGGCTCCCAGAGGGTGCGGGGTTCAAGATAGTGAGGGCAAAGCAATGATCGAAGTTTTCTCTTCCGGTGGAGGCACTCAAAGCACGGCGATTGCGGCCCTGATCGTCCAAGGAAAATTGCCGAAGCCCGATATTGTGGTTATTGCAGATACCGGGCGAGAATGCGCTGCTACATGGAAATACCTTGATGCCATTGTCGAACCTGCCCTTTTGGGCGTGGGGATTCAAGTGCAGAAAGTAGGGCACGATTGGTACAAAGGAAGGCCGGATGGGAAGGACTGGCATGAGGGGGAAACGCTTCTTGTGGGGGCGTGGTCTGATCAAACCGGCAATGTCGGGAAGTTGGGTGGATTTTGTTCAGGCCGTTGGAAAGTCAGGCCGATAGATAGATATTTAAGCCGTCAACATTCAATTACTCGGAAACAGTACATAAAGTGGATCGGATTTAGTATGGATGAGTGGCGACGGGCACAACGAATAATGGTAACAGATGACGGTAAAAATGGACTTGTCAGACTCCCATTGTGTAAAGACTTTCCTCTTACCCGCCAACAGGCAATTTCGATTGTAGAATCAATGGGCTGGCCGACTCCTCCTCGGTCACGGTGTTGGATGTGTCCAAACCAGACAGATGATCAATGGAGCGAACTGAAACAAAATTATCCCGATGAATTTCAAAAGGCCATTGACTTCGAGAAAGAGATTCAAGAATTCGATCCTTATGCATGGCTCCATAAATCCTGCATCCCACTGGACAAGGTTGATTTCTCAAAAGAGCCTACGCTTTTTGATTCGGGTCTTTACTGTAATTCGGGTGTTTGTTTTGTTTAGGAGGAAGTGATGCGAGTCGAAGTAGAAACAACTTTCTGGGCAAAAATTTACATGAGTGGTTCTATAGCGGTTGCAGAGCAGGTATGCCGTGAGAGTTGCTACCATGAGGGGCTATGCGTCACCGTAGAACCCACGAAATTCATCTATACTGGCGGCGAGGAAACGGGGTTTGTTGTGGGGTTGATCAACTATCCGAGGTTTCCGCAGGATGCGAACACGATTATGGGGCGGGCACGACAACTCGCCCTCCTGTTGTTGGACCGAATGTATCAGCATTCTGCACTGATTATGACCCCGGAGACTACTGAGTGGTACACGAAGAGGGAAGATAAGTAATGCCGTTTCAATCTGAAGTACCAAAATCCATAGATCACGTCTTGCGCGTCTTCAGATCCCATATCGACGCCCTACAAAGGGACTTCTCGCTGACCTACGCTGAACGGGCCGTGAGGTATTATCGCTATCAGGGAAATCCTATCCAGTTTGCTGGGTTCGAGTGGCAGATTCAACTTCTGAACGACGATCACCCCCGCCAGGTAGATACGAAACGGTCTCAGGTGGGCGATACGTTTGTGAGGCTACTCAAGATTATCCTGTTCTTGGAGCAGTACGCCTTAATGCCGTACTACTATAAATCAGATCAGGGTATAGAAATGTCGAGGTTCCCTACCGTTATCTACACCCTGGAAACCAGCACCAAGGCCAGCCAGTTTTCGTCGGACAGGCTGGGAGATCTTATTCGGGAAAACAAGTTCCTCGAAGACTTATTGGAAGATGGGGAGATCGATCAAATCCAGTTAAAGAAGTTTGGCCGTGCCGGCCTGTATATTGGTGGTCGCCAAAACATAAAGGCCGTCACCACGGTGCCGGGTGATATCGTCGTCGGTGATGAATGGGACCGTACAGAGGATCGGCAGGTCGCAGAGCAGGCAGAATCACGGTTAAAGGCATCCCCATTCTTTCGGTCCAAGACACAGCGGGGCATGTTCCTGAAGTTTTCTACACCGGAGCAGTCCGATTGGGGGGTCTCGAAAGATTACGATGAACTGAGCGATCAACACGTATTTATGATCCAGTGTAGCCGCTGCAACCACTGGCAGGAGATGAGTTATCCCGAGTCAATGGGGAATTACTATGAAAAAGGGCATACCAGGAAGGGCGAGCCTTTTTATATGTGCCTTCATTGTCACGAAGAACTTGACTTTTCGGAAATCGGCAAGTGGCGTCCATCTGATCCCCTGAAGATTCATCGTTGCGAGTGGGTTCCGATGAGGAAGGAATATTACGACACGGTAACCCGCTACGGTGAGGGGGTGCGTGGCTATCGTATTCCTTGGGGGTATTCCTCTTCTGTTCATGAAGTAATGCGGGAACGGGACCAGAATTCAGTTTTGTATTTTCACCATCATACCCTGGGCATTCCTTACGAAGACAAGAAAAGTGGTTTGACGATAGACGTGTTTGAGGCAGCTAAAACCCCAGGTCTTCAGTTTGGGTATGAATCCGGATATGTGCATGTGATGGGGGTAGACCAGGGGGCCTACGCGACTGTGTGGCGGTTACGGCCACACACGAAATCAGAGCAATTCCCTATTGGTCAGTGGCAAGTAGTATGGGCCGAGTTTTCACCGGACAGCGAAGCGTTCAAGACATTTACGACAGGTAATGACGGCAAGATGTACCCGCAACCCGGGCGGCTCAACGAGTTAATGGAGAAATTTCATGTGGTCCTGTGTGTGGTGGATGCCGAACCCTCCGGAAATGATGCACACAATTTTCAACTCGATTACCTGAAGCCATCCCCGAAAGTGTGGGTAAACCATTCCACTATCGCAAACTTTGATGATCCTATGCTCGGTTTTAAGTGGACCGACAAAGAAAAGGAGCCGTCCGGTGAAGAGATATGGGTGGCGAAGATTGTGGAGGACAAGGCGGGTGCATTGGATGCGTATTTTAATTTTCTTAATTCGGGTGGCTTGGAAATTCCAGAGCATGAGGAAGAGATGGAGCAGGTCATCCAACAGCACATAAGCATCAAGAAGACCATAGAAGAAAAAATTGGGGCGCACGGGAAGAAGAAATACATGACGCATTACTACTGCGTTGGGAGCGGGGGCGATCACTTCGGAATGTCTGGCAAGTTCGCATTTCAAGCCGCGTCCTTGTATCACCGGGTTGATTATCTTAGCCCGATTATTGTAGTCGCCTCCGGGCAGATTTCCGGCATCCGCATGAAGGGACGAACATAGATGCCTGGGCACAGCAAGGCGACGTATTGGAAAAGGCGAAGGAAGGGACTGTGTGTCCAATGTGGAAAAGATAGGCATGGTTTTCCTCACGTTAGGTGTCAGAAATGCTATCAGTTCTTTCAATCGGCATCAAGGAGGCAAAAGCTACGTAGGAGGCAACAAGGTCGATGTATACACTGCGGGTGGCCCATGCATGAAGAAATGGACGCGGGGCACATGGGTTGTATAACTTGCCGAGAACATTCAATGAGGAGGTCATTTATAAATGCGAATTTTAGAGCAATATGTGCCTGATAGCTTTGAATTAGTCCTGGCTGGAGATAACCAGGAAGGTAACGTGTTGCAATACAAGAAGGGCTACCTTGCAATGATCCAGTACGTCTTGGAGGCCAAGAATCGCTTCCTGATCCATATGGGTGACGAGCAGGAAGCGTACTGGATCGACGATCCACGGTACACCCCGGAAACGCTCATCGAAGATCCTTTAGCACAGCAGAGGGTAGTCGAGGCTGACTTACGGCCAGTAGCGAAGGCGAGACGCCTTATCACGATACTTTATGGCAACCACACGCACAGGCTTTCCCCTAAGATCGGTGATATTACGAAGTTCACCTGCGAGAATCTCAAGGTACAATACGGCGGGTTCTCCTGTGTGGTCCACTTCAAAGACAAGCACGGGCTTTATTTTAAGGGATTCTTCACGCATGGGAAGAGGCTGATCCGGTCTATCGCCGATGACCCTGTACGCCGGTTGGCTAACGAGAAACTCCAACTCAAGCAGCACCTTAAAAACAAAAACGGCTGCTGTTCCCTGATGGCAAAGGGACACACACACAGGCTCATCGTTTCAGTGCCGGAGCCTACGCTGTACCTGGACACAGAGTTGCGTGGTCTGGAATATACTCCTCACATCCAAGAGCATTACACGGGGTATCCGGCTAACGTGGGGTATATTCATCCCGATGCACGTTGGTACGTGAATTCAGGTTCTTTCCTGAAAACATTCGGTGAAAACGTGTCCTCTTACAGCGAGATGGCCGAGTACGACCCTATAGAAATCGGTTACGCCGTGGTCGAAGTCAATCACCGCAAGATCACCAACGTCAGAAAGGTGGTTCTCTGATGCTGAAACTTCCGATCCAGATCACGAAAGAGGAAGATGTCACGCCGGGCCTGCTCCGGGAACTGGCCGTCCTGTATGCCCGGAAGATGGTGAAGCAGGACGGGGAGTATTTGGAAGCCAATATCACCTTTCAGGGAGAAATCTGGCTGAAAGTCCATGACGGAAAAATAGCCAAAGGGTCAAAGGCATCAATCGACTTCACGAGAGAGCGGTTGATGGTGAACGTGGGGGAATGAATGCAAAAGAAAATCTTGGTCTACATTGCGTCCCCATATACACACCCGGACCCCGTTGAAAATACCCACAAGGCTATCCAGGCGGCCGAGCTCCTCCTAAAACACGGTTGCATCCCTTACGTACCCCATCTTACGCTGGCCTGGAATTTGGTTGTCCCGCATGAGCCCGCATTCTGGTACGCATACGATTTACACATCCTGAAACGCTGTGATGCGCTTTTGCGCCTTCCCGGGGAAAGCGTGGGGGCAGACAGAGAGATAGAGACAGCAATCACTGCCGAAATCCCTGTGTTTTTCTCGTTTGATGATTTGATGGCGAATTTGATTTGGGTATCATGAAAGATGTTTTCTACTTCCTATGTATCGGTTGCGCTGAATTTCTTTGGTCGTATATGGCCGATATGTCCATGGTGAAGATGGTGAGTCGCAAGAAGTGGGAAGCTGTCATGTATGACGCGGGTGCCCTAATCATCACCTACGCAGTTCTCCGGACGATCGCAAGGAGTGATTGGGAGATTGGATATATCTGCGCGGCGATTATCGGGGCGGTGGCCGGCACATGGGTTGTGGCGAGCCGGAAGCCAAAGAAAAAGAAACGGTCAACTAAGAAGGTGCCGTTCATGACGGCATGATGTAAAATTCACTACGATTGAGGTAAAAAACACAACAATGGAAGCAGCCAAACTACCACCTAAATTTCAGATCAACCAGTACGTGATGGGCTTCATGGAAGTCCCGGTTGTGGGTCCGATCGAAGGCGTGAAGGCAAACGAGAAGCGTCCCGATATACCACTTTACTCCGTGCGCCGGATGTGGGACGGGCAAGTCGTGGATATCGAAGAAAGCCTGCTCATGCCGTATGACCGGGACAAGTTTTCTGAATCAGGGACGCTCTTTACACAAGTGATTGCCCTGAGAGAACAGGCAGCTGCGATGCTGCATAAGGTCGTGGAGATGCTACGGCCGGGAGAATGAGGGGAAAATGGGTTTCATACCGCCGCCTGAACCGTTGACGCATGAGGAATTTGATAAACGCTGGAATGCTGGCGCACGCACGTTGCAGGAGTTGGACCCGGCGTTTTGTGAATGGTATGAGCATGGCCAGTTTGGTAGCACTCGTTCCTTCCTGCTCACCGGAGCCTTCGTAATAATTTGTTTCATTGTGGCATTACTTGCGCTTTTGTAGCCGATATTTCACCCCCGTCATCCCACCCGACAGCGGACGGCTGACCAGAACAGTTGGAGGCCGTCATGTTGTGTCGAGAATGTCCAGATCGAAATCAATGTAGAGTTTTATGCGAAGAGGCCGAACTGTACGTTGGGCAAGACAATCCCAAGTATCGTGGCCCCGGTGGCATCCGTTTTAGCCCCCTCGAAACAAAGATTCTCAGATTCGTTGTTTCGCTTTTAGACCGTAGAGAGGTCCGGGCAGAAGTGGAGCAAGCCCTTGATATTCCGGGTGATATATTAAGGGCTATCATCTCACGTTTACAACAAAAAGCGAAACAGGCCGACTCAAGGTTAGATACGTAGGATTATATTGTCCTTGGGTCGGCACGGAGCCGATCAATGTTCATCGAAGAGAGATGCCCAAGATGCGACGCCCATTTACGACAGACTTCGGGTGAGAACTGGAAGAACTGTTTTTTTTGTGAAGGCTACAGTTTTGCCGAGGCCAACCGAAAAGAATGGTTTCTTGAGGAAACCCGCAGGTCAGGTAGAACACCGGTGAGGGAGCCTATTGTCCTTTCTTGATTTTCTGCGTAAGACACCAGAGCGTCTTGCCCCGGCCGTCCCTCGTACTCAAGCTATATCCATTGGCAAGAAGTCTGTAGACTATATCACGCAGGTCACAAACCAGCAAAACCCATTTGCCTACCTTCCCCGGCAATTCCAGGATTTTCACAAGTACGATCTTTCAAAGCTCTCAACCCTGAGTTCCACAACGATCCTTCGCCTCCTGGTTTATGTGGAGCCCACAGTCAGCCATGCCATCAGCAACTACTTGCGTGTCTTCGACAGCGGGTTTTTCCTGGCGGCCCGGAAACCATCGGGGTCCATTCATCAACAGGGTCAGTCGTACTTGGATGGGTTGATAGATCGATTCAACAACCCTGTTTCCAACGGGTTTGTTTTGGACAGTTCAGTGTCCGGCTTTTATCTGCAATCTGCCTTGTCAATCCTGATTGATGGCGCTGTTTCGGCAGAAGCGGCGTTTGGGGAAGGATATAAGGTATCCGGATTCCATTATGTTGACCCGACCACGATTGATTTTAAGACGAATACGGATGGAAGGCTCATACCTGTGCAGGGGATGGGTGCGGATGAAGTCAGGCTTGACTACCGCAACTTCTTTTATATCCCTGTAGACCCGATCGCCGGCGACCCATACGGTACGAATCAGATCATCTCGGCCATCCAGACCGTGATGAATAAGTTTCGGCTGTTACAGGACTTTGCCCGAGCCCTGCACAATATCGGGTTCGACCGGATAGACATTTCCATCAGCCAGGAAGATGTTCTGGCGGCCTGCAAGTCCAAGGGCATCACGGACCCGGCCAAGATAGTGGAAGAATTGAACCGGGTTCTCGAAGAGGCCAAAACCTCCATGCAATCCCTGGAGGCAGATGATAACCCGGCCCATTGGGACATGGTGAAGCTCACGCCCCTGACTGGACAGAACGCGAAATCTGGGATTGACGTCCAGGCCATAGTGAATGTTCTGCTCTCCGATATGGCCTCGGCGCTCAAGTCCTATGCAACCATCCTTGGTAAACGTTTTGGGGGGTCTACGGAGGGCTACACGTCGATTGAGGCCCTCCTATTCATCAAGCTCATTCAGGGCTTCCAGGCCATACTGAAGCGCCTCCTGGACCGGATGTTTACTCTGGCGCTACAGGTCGATGCCGGGATTCAGGCGTATGCGGATTGGCAGTGGCAGGATCCGGCGCTACGGCCGGAATACGAATCTGCGCAGTATTTGGCTGCGTACTCCCTCCTACTTTGGGAAGAAGAGATGATGGGTACGATTTCGCAGTCCGAGCGGGATGGCAAGGCTCGGCGTATGCTTCGGGTGAAGGGGGACAAACCCCCGGATGCAAAGCGGATGGAGGGCTTCTCCCCGCAGGGTAAAAACAATCCTCAGCGTGATGCTTCCCAGGAAGACGGGAAGGAAGAGAAGCGTGGCGAGACGAACCGGGATCGTAGGACGGGGGGGGGAGATTAAGGTGTTCGCCAAGATCAGACATACCGGTTTGAACCATGACAAGACAGGGCACAAACTGCACGGGATGATCAGTGAGGGCTACCGGAACAAGTTTCGCAAACAGGAAAATAGGCCAGAACCGGAAATACCACCGGAGAAAGCAATCTTTCTGGAAGAAGTAGAGCGGGAAGAGGCGCGTCACTTTATCGAAGGTTGCACATTCGCATAACGGGGTGATTTCACATGCTTAAACTCATTCGTAAACCAACGGTACAGGAACTGGAAACCATTAACAAGTTCTTCGCACCAGAGCCAGTCAAGGAAGATGACGTATACATTTTTGATGTTGAAGCCGCAAACTCCGGACAGATGACGGCTTATTTTTCCTTCCTCGGGGAAGACATGATCCAGGGGTTCCACGATGACGTAATGGCTCGGCATACCAATGAGAATGCGGAGAAGGTCGGGTTTCTCTTCGGACACAACGACAATATGATCCCTTCCGGTCTTCTTTTCAAGTCGGAGGTTGCAGAACAACCAATCGCAGATGCATTGACCATCAAACATTTTCGACCCACGGTGTCCATGCGAAAGAACCTGAACGTTTCCGGTATCAACACGGATGATTATGCAAAGGCCGTGAATGCCGGTCAGACTGAAGCCGTCAGTGTCGGTTTTCAGGCGGGTTCCTATCTGTGCGATATTTGCGGGAACGATGTGCGGAGTTGGGACTGTGCCCATATCCCGGGCAGGTGGTACAACACGGCTCCTGAAGGTGAAACGCCCGTCATGAAGCTGGCGACCTACACGGTCCATCAGGGCGCGGTGAAGAAGCGGAACCTTATCGAGTTGTCTGCCGTGTACGCGGCGGGGCTCCCGGGGGCCAGGATCCGGGGCGACCTTTCTATTCCGGACAGCACGAATCTTTCCATTAAGGACGGTAAGCTCGTCAACGGGAATGACGTTTGTATCATGTCCACCAATATTAAAGACTTTAAACCCACCGACATCCTCCGATTCAATCTCCGGTTTGACGGGAGTATCGAGAGGGTGGGCGAAGTGGTAGGAGAGGGCGAGATGACCATAAAAGAATTGCAGGACGCTTTGAACGCAATGACGGCAGAGAAAAACACCCTTCAGGCTCAGGTTGATGGTATTAAGGTTTCCCTGGAGGAGGTCAAGGGCCAGTTGCAGACTGCACAGACTACTCTGGCTCAGAAAGAGAACGAGGTTAAGACCTTGACTGGTATTCTCGGCCAGTCCGAGCATGACAAGGCCGATCTTCAGATTAAATTGGCCGACGCAGAGGGGCAGATTACGCAGTTGCAGGCCGACCTTGAGGCGCAGAAAAAGGTGGCAGAGAAGTATGTCACCAGCCTGAAAGACCAGTGCCGGAAGCTCTCGGTGGCGATCAACGGCGCGGCTCACAACGACGAGTTGTTCGACAAAGAGATCGCAGCCCTGAGCGTGGATGACCTGGTTAAGAAGTCGGACCTCATGCAGATCCAGCTTGCGCAGATGATTCCGGTGGGGAGGAAAACGCAACAGGCCGGCGGGCTCGTGGATAGGGGACATGATCTTCCAGAAGACAATCAACCCGTCGACCCCGCACTTTACAAGTTCGGGAAATAACGGTTTTCAAATTCAAATCAGGAGGTTCGTATAATGGCTTCGAGAACTATTTCCTTTGTTGGAAAAAAGACTGGCGCGTTTATCAATTACCTGAGTGCGCTGACCAAGCACACTGATGAAGGCAAACTCGTGAAAATGTCTACCAACGGGACGGTTGTGGCGGTTACGGCCGAGAATGATGAATTCATCGGTATTGTCAGGGTGATCGACCAGGATGACAAGCTCGCTTCCGTTCAGGAAGACGGGTACGTGACCATGGGGTATGACAGCAACCATGCTCCTACGGTTGGTTGGAACTGCTTGCAGGCTGGTGGCGGCGACGGCACCCCGGCCTTTACCGTGGCGACGTCCGTGAAGAAGATCACGGCTGCGGCTGGCACTCCCCTCCGGCGCGTAGTGTGGGTCGATACCTCGAATAAGTTAGTGACTTTCAAGCTGGACCCTTCATAACAAAAACGAGATTCACAAGATCGTGTTTGAAATCAAGGCTGCTTTCGGGTGGCCTTTTTTGTTGAAAAAATCATTCTTCGACAGGAGGAATTTTCAATGATTGAAATCGTCAAATATGGAACCAAAGATGTCCCGCTGTCACGGAAGCTCTATGAGCAGGCCATTGACATGGGGGTATCGTTTTCGCAGCTTTTGGAACTTATGTCTCCCACGGAACCTGGTGACAATACCGGCCTGGATGCCTTCGAGAGACAGTTGGCACGATTCAATATCCGGCTTCACCAGGATCCAAAGTCCGGCATCCCCGCATCTACTGGTGCCCTGTTTTTTCAGTCCAATCATCCTGCATCGGCTATCCTTTTCCCGGAGGTTCTGAACCGTATGGCGCGGATAGCATTGATGGATGAAACGGATATCCTACCCGAGCTCGTTGCCAGCATGGAGACGATCAATGACAGTGCCATTCTCCGGGCTATCTACATCGACGATACGGAAGCGGACCGACAGACTTCTAGGGTTGGTGAGATGGGCGAGTTCCCGACCACGACTATCAATTGGTCCGAGAAAACGACCACGCTCAAGAAATTCGGTGTACGGATCAAGATGTCTTACGACTTCGTAAGAAGGGCGACCATGCCCCTTATCCAGATCCTGATTGGGCGTATCATGCTTCAGAGAAGGATGGACGAGATTTCTCTGGCGATTAGCGTGCTCCTGAGTGGTGATGGCTCTGGTCATGCCAATGGTGCCGCCATTGCGCAGAGCAACCTTTCCACGCATCAGGGCGGGGCTCCTACCGGAACTTCCGATATGACTCTCCCAGGATATCTGACATGGCTTGCCACATTCTATCCCGGCCAATGCACCACGATCATTTCAAATAGTGCCGACGTGATGGAGGCATGGCTGGTCGCCAGTCCCACGGCCCTGCCACTGTGGTTCAACAACAACGTCAGGACAGCCGGTCTTCCTGGTGCTCCTACTCTTGTGAACGTAAAGGCCGCTCCGAATATCCGGTACGTCGAGCATGCCGATATTCCCGCCAACGACCTTGTGGGCCTTGATAGGCGGTATGGCATGATCGGATATCGTGAAATTGGGACGGACCTGACGGAAACAGATCGTATTATCAATGGACAGTTCACAGAAATAGTTATGAGTAACACCGTCGGTTTTCAGATACTTTTTGCGTCCGCGAGGAAGCGTTTAAACACAGACGCATAGACAACAATCCGCGAAGGGGGATGGGGTCACGTTATACTCATCCCCCGCTTGACATAGGTAGGGGTGAATCGTCATGAAAAATGAAAATCTCGTTAACGAATCAGTTTTCGACCTTCGCAAAGAGCACAAGGCCGTACATCAGACATGGAACAAAAACGCCATTAGTATCCTCTATGTAGGTGAAGAGGATACAGGCACGGCTGAGGTAAAGGCCAACTCCCTGGAACTTGCTGCACCGGCGCTGACGGTAGTTGCGGATATCGACCTGACGGCGGCTGCCTACAATACCCTGGCCGAATTGGTGGCCCACATCAATGGCCTGGCTGACTGGGAATGCACGCTTGGGGATCAGTTTGACGGTACGGAAGCATCTGCAAGCCTGACAGTCGTGGGTGCCGCCGATGTAAAAACCGCCCCGGTTGTATTCGTCCAGGATGCCCACCTTCAGATCAAGGTCGTGTTGCCTGCGGTCGCCACCGGCAAACGGGTCAACCTCACCGGCATCGTGAGTAAGTCAACTTATGGTAGCGGAACGTCCGCGCTCAAGATTTACAACGGCGATACGCTGGTGTGGCAAGAAGACGGCGGGGCTACAACCGTCGAAGCTCAGGACAAGTTCGACAAGATCACAATCGATGCCGGAGAACAGGCAACGATCAAGTTGGTGAACTCTGCCGCAATGACTGCGGGGTATCTCTCTGTCAACTACGAAGAGAGAGATTTTGAAGCAACACCCTTGAGCATCTAATGACAGAAGTTGCCTGGCTTATTGAGCATGATACTCCAGCGGGTCCCGAATGGTTAATGGGGAACCTTCTGTCTGCAGAGTGGGAATGGACTCGGGATGCGAATCTTGCTCTTAGATTTGCAAGGCAAGTGGATGCTGAGGTTGTCATGACACTCTTTAACTTTCTCAAGGATTGCTCTGCTACAGGGCATATATGGATGGACGTGTAAGTTATGGCCTACTCATTCCTGTTGGCCGGCTGGGAGGCCTCAGTCCGGCGTGCATGTGGAAATGTGTCCTCTACGGACATTCCCGATGCCCTCTTGGCCGATGACCTTTACGCCGTGGATTCCGAAGACTTCGTGAAGAGCAAAATCACGGATTGGGCTGTACTGCAACCAACAAAGCCTGCCTACTTCAACAGGGCAGCTATCTTCCATATTGCGGCCAAGGTCTGCAAGGTTCTAGCAAAGACCCAGGCCAAACGGGTGAGTATCGCGGGTGGTGTCTTTACCCGCGAACTGCAACAGATAGATTGGGAGCAGGAAGAGAAAGGCAATCTTTCTTTCTGCTACGCGAACATGAACCTGGCGAAATCCGGGGTAATCCCGGATCTCAATATTGTTGTGATATCTTCCCCGCCAACACCGATGTTTACTGACCTGTCGGAGTTGGATGAGGAATTGTTTCCATGAGTTTCCAGAGCGAATTAACCGTCAACATTGAGAAGTACGGCAGCGCCGTATCTATTCAGCGTGATGCGGGAAATATCTCGGAGAGGGCCTTTGTCGTTCCGAGCAAATCAACCGATCCTTTCCGGAAAGAGTTTGCTAGAGACGCATACTTCATCTGGAATTCTCAGGTTGTGGACGGTGATATTTTTCAGGTAACACTGACCGGGGAGTATTTCTTGGTTGCGACTTGCAACTTCCTGGACGACGGGACGGTCAAGATTGGGCAGCAGGCGCTAGCGTATAAGTGCAATTACCAGTGTACCTATTATCAGTTGGTCGAGACTGTTACGACGGGATCTGGTAAGAGAACCTTCACTCCGACAGTGAAGTTCAATGACTACATGAACATTTCCTATCTCTCACAGGGTGACTCACTGACCCCTGCGGGAGAGCTCTCTTTCGATAAGGTGCGTGTGATTTTCTCGGCCCGGAGATTGGGGGCCTACGTTCCCAAGGATGGCGACCGGATCACGATGCCTGACGGTAAAAATCTACAGATCGATTCGCTTGACAAGACCCTCTATCCGGGGTGCTATCAGGCCCTGTGTTCAGGGGACAAACGGGTATGATCGAATTCAGCGCAAGACTTGAACCCAATGCGTTGCAGAAGTTTCAAGGAAAGATGGCGCAGTTGAAGGCTGGCCTTGTCTCGCATTCGGGTAAGGCGCTTCAGGCGGTTGGTGAGCAGTATTACGAAATAATTATCTCCCGCATGGGTGAGCACACTGGCGGGATGGTCTTTGCTGATGTGTACTGGCAACCCCTAAGCCCTGTGTGGCTCGAAGAGAAGAGAGAAGAGGGTTGGGTAGAAGAGATATGGGAAGCCACAGGGGAAATCAAAGGGGCCGTGAAAATTCATGGGGTTGAAACCATGCCGGACGGGTTGAAGATCTTTGTTGGTTTAAAAGGGGTGAGCCCGGACGTCATGCTGAAAGCGGTCCGTAACGAGTTTGGAGCGACGGCGGTATCCGGTGGCATTCCGAATCCTGGCCGTCCCTTGTTTGGTCCAGGTGGACGGGAAATGGCATTCAACTCCTTCGAGAAGCAGCGCATGATGGACGCTTTCAAGAAGGCTGTTCGGTCGGCTGTGAGTGGGTTGGGGAATTAATGGCAAACTCCAAGACCTTTTTGAATATGTTTTGGTCGTTCAGAAGGTATCTGTATGCTCAGTTTCCGACCATTCCACAATACTACAATCCTGTATTACGTCCGAAAGAGATCACCTCGGACAAGTTTTTGGTCGTGTCTTTTCAGGATGACCGGATCGGGGGAATGTCGTTCAGCTTTCCCCGGATCTTCTGCGTAACGAAAAATGATCCCGATGGGATCCTCATTGCGGAATTAGTGAGTACGGTCGTTGACAAGTTAGACAGACCGACGACCGGCAAGCGTACTTTTCAGTTCACGAACGAAAGTGGCAGCGCCAACTACGGTACGATCGAGGTTAAGGACGTGACGGTAAGGCCCGCGCTTCCATATTCCGAAGGGTTCGTACATCGTGCCGTGGATGTCATTCTTCTCTATCAGGTTGAAGCGAGACACGTGTTCTCATGAGTGAAGATCCAGAGCTGGACAGGCAGCTACAGTGCATTGTCAAGCGGCTGAAAGCCCTGGCCATGTCGAAAGCGAAGGGGAGCCTCACGGTTCAACTTGATGGTTCTGGATATTTTGGGAAGCAGTTTGAAACACGTCTTTTTGAGTGGAGAGATAGTTTCTCTGACACTCCAGTTGGACGGGAGATATCTGATCATGAATTCGCTCGGATTATAGAGCAGCAATCCAAGCATCATGGGAGATGATGTGTATCGGCTTTTTAACTTAAACAATTTAGCGGTATCGCATCCGAGCTGCAACGTGAAGTTGGGTGCGAGGCCAGTAGAAAATCACGTAACAGGAGGATATCAATGAGCTTTTCCTTTGAGCAGCCAATCAAACATGAAGGATTTATTTTTATCTCGTCTCCCCGTGTCTTCGCCCGGGACTATGCAGCAGACATTCTCTATTCGGGGCAGAGCATCCTGGCGGTCTCTTCACCCCTGAGTGGATGGACTGACCTCGGGCTCATTTCCGGTGTCGCAGTGCCTGTGACCAAGAACATCGGAGAACTCAAGCTCGGTTTGCCCAAGACAACCCGTTTGTCATGGGAAGGAGAGCGCACGGCACAGGTCACGTTTACGTACCATGAAATGCATGCCGAAGTCCTGGCGCAGGTCATGGGTATGACCCAATCGAACGTGGTGTCGATGGGAACGGTCGTAACACAGACCAATATCGGAGATGCGGTCACAACCTTTGCGACCTCGAAAGAGGTAAGCAAGTTTGTTGTGGGGGACAAGATTTCTTTCTGGGATATTTCCGGTGATGTCATCGTCGGTGAGGAAACCATCAAGTCCATCGATGTATCGGCGAAGACCGTGACCGCTGATGGTACGTGGGCCGTCCCACCTGAAGCGGGTGACATTATCATTGCCAAGGTCGGCACCGTGGCTTCATACAGTTCAGCCAACAAGACTATCACCTTGGGCGCGGGTGAGGCGAATCGGTTTGCGGCCGGTGATCGGGTAATCTTCCATCCTGTTGTGACTGACAATATCAGCGCACTGTTGGCAAAGACGGACAGGAACTATATTGTCTCCGTTGATGGCGGTGGGGCCATTCTCAACCTGAATGCAGCGTTTACCGGCACCCCTGCATCTCCGAATCTCTTGGCGGCCTACAAGTCCATTGAGATGTTGGACCCTCTTGGCACCATCAACGAGAAGTCGCTTCTTGTCTTCTTCGATGCCGTTGTCAACAGCGTTCAGCGCCAGCTTGCCATCTGGTATCCGAAGGTGACGACTGGCGGGGCTTTCGCGCCGGACTTCAAGAACAACGAAAATCCGATGGACGGACAGGCGACCTTCACAGTGCAGTCCACCACGCAGGTCGTTAATGACGGCACATCGAAGGTAATCCTCCAGCTCCCATTTTTCTTCGACTAAGGTATAAGGTATCTGTGCCCCTACTACCATGGGTAGATAGGGTAACGCGGCTGCATTGCGAAGCCGCAGCTTAAAGTCCAGCGGGGAGATGGTTGATGCCGTCTCCCCGTTTTTAAGAGCCTTACAACCTCATCCTCACCAAGGAGGGTACGATGTCTGAACCACAAGAAAAGCCTACCAAAGCCCAAATCGATGAAGTAACCGATCCTTCCCTATCCAAAGATTCCTTCAAGGTGGGCGACAAGGAAATCCCTATCCAGATCCTGCCGATTGCTTACGAGAAAAAGATCCTGCTTGCGATCGATCCCATCCTCAAGAAAGTGTCTGAATGGAAACCAGAATCAGTGTGGGACTTCCTGGGGAAAATGGGCGGTCAAGGATTAGCTGATTGCGCCGATGCGCTGATTGAGTTTGTCCATATCATCTGTAAGAAACACGATTCCACCGTCACCACGGAGTATATCGAAGAAAACCTGTGCGCGGCTGATCTCCTGGCTATCTTCGTCAAGCAGTTGAACAAAAACAAGATTGGAGACCTGGTGTCGGGTTTTTTTTATCAACTTCTAAAGATGATGCCGGCAACCGGAGCAGTATCCCTCCAGAACTCAGAGAGTTAGCGGTCTTTGATTCGGTCTGTGAGAAGTACGGTATCACACTGAGAACCCTTTTGGATGGTTACAGCATGGCCCAAATCACTCTGATCTCGCATGTGAGTTTCCTGAAATATAAAGACCAGGAACGCGAGAGGGAGCAGGTGGAGCGTAACCCGAATAAGCCGAAAGGGAAACAACTGAACGCGGACAACAACCAGGCGTATTTATTAATCGCAGGGGGCATCTTAGGCTAATGGCTGACACGGTTGGAACCACGATAGACAGACTCGGGGTTGAGTTCGTATCGAAAGTCTCCGCAGACTTCGGGAAAAACGTAGAAGCCGCCGTAAAGCAGTTTGACGAGAAGATTAAACCTTCCCTCGCGCAGTTGCAGAACCGTTGGAAGGCACTATCGATCACCGTTGCCACCTTCTATAAGATGCTCGAATCGGCCCCCGCCATTTCCCTCACAAAGATGCTGGATACGTCCGGCGTAGAAGAGAAGATGGTGGGGACATTTAAGGATGTCCGGAAAAAGAGTGTAGCGGAATTTCAGGAAATGGGTTCCCAGGTCAGCAAGGAACTGAGGAAACTGGAAGCCGAATTTGTCAAATATTCGAAGATCATCGACACCCTGAGACGCGGCGAAGATCCCGTTGTAGACTGGGGAACTCCGAAATATTCTGCCCGGACAAAGAAGATGTACTTCCCGGACAGACAATTCGCCGTAGGTCTTGAAGAGTTCGAGGGGCAGGGGGGTAAGGCATCCCGGCAGGACTACGACATCGGGTTTTCCTCCGCGATTCAGCAGTACGAGCAAAAGCGTCTGGCTACGTATCAGCGCATGTCTGAACTGATCGGCCACATGGGGGCGTACGAGCGGGCTCGGCTGGCCACGCAGGAATTAATTGCAAAGGCTACCGCTGAAGAGGTGCAGGCCAAGGCGAAGATTGCCGAATTTCAGCAGATTGTCAAAACGCTCGGGGAGCATGGGTTACTCACCAATACGGATGAAAAATATCTTGCCGGGGCAAAGAAGCATCTCGAAGATATATGGAGAACGACGAAAGATATCAACGTTCTCAATCAGGCGTCCGATGACGTGATGAAGAGTCTCGTGAAGGATCATGAGGCGGTCAAAAATATCATCCTTGACTCTGTTTCCGGTCATGAAAAATTGGTGCAGAGTGCTAAGGCAATAGAAGCTGCTTACGCGAAAATCAAGGCCAGTCCGGTCGGCGCGGCGGGCGGCGGCATCGGTGGCCCTTCGGGTGGGGGTGATTGGGATAATCTGATCGGAAAAATCAATATTGCCGGGGCGGCCGTTTCTCAGTTCCAACAGAAACTACAGGCCATCCAACTGAAGGCTTACCTCAACCCGGACGAATTCAACCGACTGAGTGAGGTCGCCAAGGCCATCAATGCGGAGATCTCTGACCTGACGAACAAGATTGCGCACTTGGGGTCCCAAGGGGTTGCCGGTGGCATGGCTGAACCCTTCGACAAGCTCAGAAAGGACATCTCAGACACCGCCAAAGCCATCCAGGAGGCCGAAGCCCTCAAAGCCAAGGGTTTGCCAGTCGATGACATCGTAAACCTAGACAAGGCTGTCTACGGACTCACGGAAAGACTGAAACAGCTTGCAGCTCAGGGTGAGGCCGTGCAACTTAAAGCCGTCCGGCAGGGCCTGTCTCAGACGAACGCAGAAATCCAGAAGTTGACTGGCGGGGTCGAGATTAACCTGAAGTCTATCAAGCAACTCGGCATCGGAACGCTCGAACTGGAGAAGTTGCAGGGTCTTCTCGCTCAAAAGATGAAACTCATCCGTCAAGAGTTCCAGATGACGGGACAGGCCACGGCCAAAATGAATCAGGATATGGCGAAGGCTGCAGAAGCATTGACGGCTGTTCAGTACCAGGTCGGTTCTTTCAGTAGACGGACGGGCGACGCTCTCCGGGCCATGGAGAGGTGGGGCTCTGGCTTCAAAGACATGATGAAGTCTCAAATGGCATGGTTGGTCGGTGGAGCCCTTATCTTTGGGACTGTCTTTAAGATCCAGCAGGCCCTGGTAGGGACCGTCAAGACCATGTTCGAGTTCAGGCAGGCGATGATTGATGTTGGTGCCATTACGGAAGCATCGGCTGCGGATATGTTGGTGTTGGAGAAGGCCGCGAGAGATGTAGCGACCTCTACAAAGATGGGGTTCATGGAAGCGGCTGAGGCATTAAAGATCCTCGGTCAGGCTGGTTTGACAGCCCGTGAATCCGCTGAAGCACTCAGAACGGTTGCTATGCTTGTGACGGCTACCGGGGCATCTTCACAAGAGGCCGTGAAGGTTCTGACGACTGCTATGAATGTCTGGAACCTCTCTGCCAAGGAAGCTGCCCGGGTTGGAAACGTCCTGGCGGCGGCGCTGAACTACTCTAAATTGGAGATCGGAGACTTAGCGACTTCATTTAACTACGTGGCTGCGATTGCCTCACAGGTCGGAATGACATTGGAAGAGACGGCTTCATCGATCGCTGTGCTTTCGAATGCTGGCCTTCGGGCCTCCACAATCGGTACTGGCCTCCGTGGGATACTGGGTCAACTGATTGCGCCCACACAGAAGTTTAAGGATGAAATATCTGCGGTCGGACTTAAGATGTCCGATATCCGGATGCCCGGCAACAACCTCATCGACATCCTGCGGAAGTTAAAAGACGCCGGTTTCGACATGGGCAACATCTTCGAGGGATTAGAGAAAAGACAGGCTGGAGCCCTCGCTTCTATGTTGAACATGGGTGCTGAAGCTTTCAAGCAAATGACGGAGCGCATTACCGGAACGAATGCCATGATGATCATGTTCGATCGGTCAATGGAAGGTCCGGTCAACAGACTGAAAGTGCTGGCGAATCGTCTGCTTGACACAGGAATGACGATTACAGAGAAAGCCCTCCCCGCCTTCAACCTCCTCCTTGAAATCTTGTTGAAGCTGGTTGACTCTATTAAAGACCTGGCTCCATATATCGCCCTCGCCGCTGTTCTGATGAATCTCACTACTGTCGCAAAATATCTGACTATAGCCCTTCACGCATTGGGTGCGGCATGGGCATTCCTCGCCGCCAACCCCTTCCTGTTGGGTCTGTCCGTGTTGATTACGGGTTGGGCCGCCCTAAAAGCCATCATCGGGGATACCAAGAAGGAATTACAGGAAACCCTGAAGGTGCAGGACCGGGAGTTGCAGGATCTGGGCAAGAAGATCATGGACTACGAGAAGGTGAATGCCCTCCTGAAGGATGGGAAGGCCACACGGGAAGAGATCAGGGATGCCATCGAAGAGGTGGCTACCACCCATAAAGACTTGAACGAGGCTATCCGTCAGGGTCAGGTAGAAGAGAAGGAACTGGGCCGGATTATAGAAGAGGTCTTGGCGAAAACTAAGAAGCAGTTTGATGACCTGAAAATGACACGATTCACTACGCTTGCGTCGTCCCTGGAGGAGGAACAAAAACGGTTCGATAAACTCCAGAAGGATATGCAGGTTCGGTACGGGGAATGGCAGAAGAATAACAAGGGGAACTTCGAGCAATTCCTAAAGGCTACGGGGATGGGGAAAGCCTTTGAGGAACAGAGGAAGGCCGTAGAGGGGGCCGATGAGGCTTTGCGGGCCATGTCCCGTGGGATGAAGGGCTATACCGAAGATGCTATCAGGGAGGCTTTGGCAAATGCCGGTCTTACACGATCCATCCAGGACGTAGCCGTTGGATACCGTAACCTCTACGACATCATTACTGATGTTGAGAGGAAACCCAGGGATAAGGCAACCAGTGAAGAGTTGAAGTCTCTTCGGGATTGGAGAAAGAAGGCGGCGAGCGAACTGTCTGCGCTGCTTATGGAGCGTCAGGAGGCGATTGATAGCTTGGGTGATATGTCCCTCTTGGAAGGTGATGCCTTAGTTAAGGCCCTGGAAAAGCGGGCGCTCATTGAGCAGTATTACAACACAAAACGGAAAGAGATCGAAGACAAGTACAACAAAGATCGGTTGGAGCGGGCAGAGAAATATGCTGGTTACCTTGCTCAATTTAGGCAAGAAGACCTGAAAAACCGGATGCAACGAGCTAGGGACGAGTTTGACGAGTTGATCCGGATAGACGAGATGACACAGATCAGGCGTCTCGAAATCCTGGAGGAATACCAGGCGAAGAGAGGGAAGATTGAAGCTGAAAAAGATTTCACTAAAACTCAAAAAGAAGATCTGTTAGCTGAACTCGGTAGGTCGCTCGCGGATAAACTTGCAGAGGCAGAAGACAACGGTGAGCGAGATAAGGAAAAAGTGCGCCAGAAACGGCGTGCAGATCGTTTGGCGAACGAGAGGAGATTTCAATCCGATCTTCTGAAGATTCAAACCGAAACGGTGAATGCCGAGATTGCCCTTGCCAAGACAGAGCAAGACCGTTTGGCCGCTCAGGATAATATCATCGATATGCAGTTGACTGGTGCGGAAGCAAAATGGAGAGATAACCGCGCCAAGATTGCCGGTGATATGTTGAAGCAACTGGGACAGGCGGGAGCAGACGCAAAGGCGATTATTGCGGAGACTAACACATTAATCCTGGCCGAAGACCAGCGTTACGTTGCTGACAGAGCCCGCATATACCATCAGGGTCTGCAAGACATCAGCGAAATACGGAAGTCTGCTGAGGCAGATAGAATTCGTGAGATCGAAAAGCAGGTCCGGGTAGACCTGGAGACACAGACCCGTGCCAGCAAGGATATGTTGCTTATCAAGGAGCAACAGTACGACGCCTTAAGTGAAGTTGATAAGAAAAGTGAATTCGGGTGGAAGCTCAAGAAACAGATGGATGAGCTTACCATATCGTTGAACCAGAATACCGTTGAAGTTCTTAACAACAAGATCGCTCTTCTGGAAATGGAGGGAACATCCGTCGAAGTTCAGGCGGCCATTGCAAAGCTCCGGGAACAGGTGGATGCTGCCAATGAACGGATTCGTAAGGCCAACAAAGAACTCAGGACGGATATGGAGCAGCTCTCCGGTGTTCTGCCTGGCGTCACACAAGGATGGAACGATTTCTGGAAGAACATGGAAACCGGCTTCGAGTTCGGCAAGCAGATCGGTAAAGAATTTGGAGAGACAGTCAAAAACTCCATGCTCGCCCCCCTGAAGGATTTCCTGTCAACCGGCAAGATCAAGACATGGAAAGAATACCTCGCGGATGCCATGCGGAGTATCGGCAGTATCTGGATGAAGCTGATCGAACGCATGATTATGGACTGGCTCAAGTTCGAGAAGACCACATCAGGCGGGAGTAGCAGTGGTGGCCTTGCTGGAATCTTTGGGTGGGCGTTAAAGGGTCTCGGAAGCATCTTTGGTGGCGGCATACCAAAGATTCCATTGACACCGGGAAGCCCGGGTGTAGGTCCTCCGATCATGGCCCATACTGGTGGTGAAATTCGGGCACATCGAATGCACTCGGGAGGTCTCGGACGGGACGAGATGTTGGCTATCCTCCAGCATCAGGAGTACGTGATACGAAGCAGTTCTGCTCGGGCGATCGGCAAGAGGAATCTGGACTACATGAACCAGACTGGCAAGGTGCCAGGTGGTGGAACAGCTAAGGTGGATGTAGATATTCACCTCGATGATGGATTGATTGCAAAGGTCCGTCCGACCTCGGACGAAATTGCCCTGACAGTTGCCACCGACTACAGACGCGGTGGCGCTACGCGCAAGGCCATACGGCCCAACGGATAGAGGAACTGAATGGCACGGTTTCCGACTGACACTACATGGCTTGCCGACCTGACATATGATCTCGGTACATGGATCGTGCCTACGGCTGCAAACGGGTTGTTCTATGAGTGCATGCAGCCTGGAACATCTCATGCGGTTACAGAACCGACCTGGCCCACTACGGTAGGCCAAGTGGTTTCCGATGGGACCGTGACATGGAAGTGCCTGCAGTATCCGGAGGCATATGATGTCGAGGAATTTGAGTTCGACAGACCCATGAACTCAGTCCAGTTCGGGAAGGGCTATCAGGAGAGACGGTCACTCGGATATGAGGCCCGGACATGGAAGGCCAAATATCTACTCCTGAATGGTAACTTCGATAACGTCCTGACGTTCTGGCGCAATCGTAGCGGGAGCGTGGAGAAGTTCGACATTGATATCCCCATCCTCGGTGACGAGACGGTCCAGGTGTGGTTTGCAAAGGATTACAAACCTACCTTCAGGACCGTGATTCACGGTGGTTACACGGCTTTGGAAGTGGAAATTGTAGTGGAGGAAGCGTTCTAATGCCTTACGCATCAACCCCTGAACTGCTCACACAGAAGAACAAGTTAGAACAGAAGGACCCGTGGGTCTATCTGTGTGAAGTGGAATTGACAACCGGTGTTTGGTATCGTGTGACAACCCATGTGCGCCCGGTTGTCTATGACGGTAAGTTGTGGATCTCTTTTCCTGTGGCGGTGTCCGATATCAAGTTTACATCAAAGGGAGAAGTACAGACCGCGACGGTCAGCATTTCCAATGTGGCGGGAACGCTTACAGCATACCTCTATGAGAATAACGGACTGGCGGGCAAACAAGGGAATGTCTATCTGGTCAACCTCAACGGAGAAGACTGGTACGAGGAAGTGCTGTATGAGAGCGCCAGCCAGATTTTTATCCCTGAGTTCTTCACCATCATAGCCGTTGCGGGTCAGGACATTGTTGTCTTCACGTTGGCCTTGTCGGCTGACGCCTACAACGTAGAGGGGCCTACCCAGTCATACGACAGGGATAAGTTTCCCGCAATGCCTTCTGGAAACCCAAGGGTTTCGCTCGGGATCATATGACACCTACGGAACTTGTTGACAAATACCTTGGTCGCCAGTTCGGGCAAGGGAAGTCGGGGTGTTTCCTCTTTGTCAAAGAGGTCTACAAAAAAGAGTTTGGGATTGAGATCGACCGGGACTACATAGAGATGCTTTCACGCTTCCGGCCGGTTGAGGCTGATAATCTCCGGTTCGGGGATATTGTGCTTATGAGAAATCACCCGATCGTGATTAACCATATCGGCATCTACCTTGGTGGTGGTGAGTTTATCCATTACGGTGGCACGGCCGGCATGGTGGTATCCCGCGTTACGGATGATGATTATCAGGGTCGTATTGCTGGCTATCTCAGGCATTCCAGGATGAAGAATGATTAAGGTACGGGTTCCGGATCCATTCAAAACTGCTGAACAGGGCTCGCTGGTATACTACGAATACGAGCGCGAGTGGGTTCCTCGGCAACCGATCTTCTTCTATATCGAAGAAGACCTGCGGGATGTGGAGTGGAACAAGGTCGTCTGGAACGGTCGGGCCTTGCCTGCTACCCCTCATCGTGACTTGTCTGCGTGCGACAAAGAGATCATGGACACCCTGTTACATGGTATCCTGCCGATGGACGGAGACGAGATTACCCTGATACCAGGCATGGGGGATCCTATTTCGGCCGGAACCATTATCGGTATATCCATCGCCGGTACGGTTTATGGTGTCTCTGCGGCGGTGCTGAACTTTGCCATCATGACCGCCATCTCTCTGGTGATTGGGCAATTAATGTCCTTCCTTCTGGCCCCTGCTCAACCCAAAGGGCAGGCCATGACAGAATCGGCCACGTCCTACGGCTGGAACGGCATTCAAAATAGTTATGGGCCTGGAGATTCAATCCCGGTTATCTTAGGTCGGCATCGGGTTAGCGTCAAAGTGGTGCATTACTCGATCGAAGAGGAATACTATGTCAACAAAGCGAAGACCAAGATCGACCTGACGCAGACGAAATCTTACCTGAAGATTCTCGGATGTGTTGGACATGGACCTATTCAGAGTCTGACGGACATCAGGGTTGACGATAACCCCATTACCAACTACGGGAGCGAAGTCGAGTATTACACCCGGCTGGGCACACTGGATCAGACAGCCATCCCTGGTTTCGATGAGGCGCAAACCACCTACGAAACCAACGTGGAGATTAAGACGCCCGAGCAGGGCGGTACTCCATACACCTATACGACCACCGAGGGGGTAGCTCTCAGTGGCTTCAAGGTTCACTTGGAATGTCCCGGGGGTCTGTACTTCCAGGGTGACGACGGGATGTTACCGAATGAACTTACGTACAAGATCGAACATCGTGTCTACACTCTGGAGGGGTCAAACCCGTGGACAGTTGACGGGCAGTTTGATGTGAAGGCATCTAAGACCACTGCGCTGCGGTGGGCTCAACGGGTAGACGGGCTCTCTCCAAACCGCTTTGATGTGCGGGTTTCTCTTCTCACTATCGTACACGATGGTCAGAGGGCGGCTTTCCGGACTTTCGTGAAGAAGATCACGGAGATTACGGAAACCAACCCGCGCACCTATGCGGGTTATGCCATGATTGCCATTAAGGCGCTGGCTACAGAGCATCTTTCTGATAATCCCCCTACGGTGACGGCGCTGGCAGAAGGCTCTATCATGCCGACATGGAACGGTTCGGCTTGGGTTGATGCCTGGACGGACAATCCTGCGTTTCTCGGACGCGAGCTCTGCAAGAACACGACATGGGGATTCGGGTCGTGGTTGCCTGCGGAGCCTGTGCATGACACCTACATTAAGAATTATGCGGCCTACTGTGCCGAAAACAACCTGCTCGTATGGTCAGAAGAATTGCAAAGGTCGGCTTGGGTCGCAACTAACGTGACCGTTGCAGAAGATACCGTTCAGGCTCCCTACGCTGCCGCAAGCGATCCGGAGAAGGCTGAAACCCTGACGGCTACCGCCAACAATGCGACAATCCTGCAAGCGATTACAGGGGTATCAGCGCAACGTACGGGCAGTATTTACCTGAAACGTAAGACCGGGACTGGGGCCATTTCCGTGACGGCTGACGGATCTACCTGGACAGTCGTGGCGATTACCGCCGACGCATGGACCCGGGTGACCGATACGCGAACCGTTGAAAACCCATCGTTCGGGATTAAGTTTGCGACCTCGGGCGATGAGGTGTACGCCTGGGGCTCTATGCTTCATACCGGTGATGCAGCCTTGCCGTATCTCTATTCGGGGGCGACAGCCGGCATACCGCGTCAATCCTGCAACTTCGTGTGGGACCAGAGAAAGAAACTGTACCCTATCCTGCAAGACGTTTGGGGCACATTCAGGGGGATGTTCTTCCGGGCGGGTGGCAAGTTCCTGGTTGTGCCGGATCGACCGCGGACGCCATCACAGCTTTTCACAATGGGCAATATCGTTCAGGGGTCGTTGCAGCCGGAATGGGTAGACGAACGGTTGAGTTATAACGCCTACCATGTCAGCTATCTCGCGGCCAACCAGAATTACAAGCCCAACGCATTCCAGGTCGATATGGCTGAAACCCCGGTGCGGCTGAAGAATATTACGCTGGCCGCAACAACCAATGGGAACCTGGCGGTCAGGAATGCGAAGTATGAACTCAATATCGCTAAACTCCTGCACCATGGCATTACTTTTGAGGCTGGTATTGATGCAATCCTGTGTCTCCCTGGGCAGGTTATCCGGTTCGCTCATGAGTTTATCCGGAATGCGGGGCAAGTATCAGGACGTGCGGGGGGGGACTCTGCGGCACTCAACGAAGTGTTCCTGGATGAGTCTATCACGCTCGATGCGGATAAGACCTATGATATCGTCGTGCGCTTCTCGGGTGGGGACAATCCGGATGTGGTGGAGCAGCGCCGGGTAGCAGAGGGACCGGGCACCTACGCAAGTTTGACAGTGACAGCACCCTTCAGCCAACTCGTTCAGAGATACGACCTGTACTCGGTGGGTGAAATCAACAAGGTCTTTAAACTCTACTCCGTCCTGCAGATGACGCGCAAGAGCAATCAGACCTGCCAGTTGCATTGCCTCGAATACAATGAGAATGTCTATTGGGACGCCGGGACGCTGGACGACAGCAACGTCGTACCCTTGCCTTCTCCTACCGAATTACCTCCTAATCCTATATTGGCCTGTAATGCCGTCGAGGAAGTCCAGAAGACGGATACGCAGGGGAACTACCTTTACAACCTCGTCCTGGATTGGGTAGAGCCGGAAAACTCGTCTGTGGTCGGCAAATATCTCGGGGGCAATATCTATCACTGTGCCGCCGAGATCAACACGATCCTCGGAGACTTTGCGGTCGCTGAGGGGTGGGTTAACGGGGAGTTGAACGAAACCTTTATTGAATCCAAGATCGTTCCGTCTCGCAAGGTGACGTCAACCAACGGGGCATGGGCTTCCACGAACAGGAACATCGTGGCCGACCTTTCCGCTGATGCAAACGATACCGTGGTCCTGAGTTTCTTCATTGACTATCTGGACAAGATCTATGACGGGACGTGCATCAAGGTCCTCTTTAAAAAGGATGACACCAACTATTTCTCATACACGCGGTCCAAATCTGAATTGCAGAGTGGTCCTAACTGCATCGTGGCGCACAAGTCGGATTTTGCCACATCGGGTAGCATCACGTGGGCAGAAATCACCCAGTATGAACTTTCCTGTCGAGCGAAGATCGGGGCAGGGATAAGCATTGAGGTGTCCTTCGATTGCTTCTATTTTCTGAAGCCCCTGTCATGGAATTTCCTGGCTGCGGCTGAGGGCTCCCGCTATCGGATGACCAATGTTCAACAGGGGCAGTCGTTACTGTTCCGGTTGCACTCATTTGCTGCCTCGGCCAAGCGTCCCGAGAATCCGGTTGCGGCCTACGCCTACGCCTTTATCACCGGACACGATTCAACCCCACCGTCTGTTCCGTCAACCCTGTTGCTTTACTCTGAGGGTTTACTGATCCGGGCGACGGTCGATGCCAACACGGAAGACACGGACTTTGACGGCTTCGAGTTCCACGCTTCTATGGTAGATGACTTCGCGCCGGATGCGACGACCCTTAAACAGCGCGGGCGGGATAATGTTTGCACCATCATGGGTACGGCGAGCGGACAGACATGGTACGTAAAAGTCAGGTCTTACGACAAGGCAGATCCAGCTAATAATTCGGCCTACTGTTCGCAACAGGCCGTCCTGATTAATGCGAACACGGGGGTTGATGCGACGCCGCCGACTCCGAACCCTCCTGAAGGGATGGCTGCGGTTGACAATATTTACAATGACCAACTCCAGGGCAGCACGCTCGTTGAACTGGTATTGTCGTGGAATGTCTGCACGGATACAGGTGGTCCGGTCAGATACGAGGTCGAATACTGGAAGGACGGAGCATCGGATAAGAAGAAACGCCTGACGAGTACGACGAATGAGTTGACAATCCCTGGTCTCGAAACCCTCGTCACGTATTGGTGGCGGGTGAGGGCGACAGACCCGTCCAGGAACGTCACGAACTACTGTGCTGACCAGTCCATTGCGACCGGGAAGGATGAGACGCCGCCCTCGATGGCCGACGTGACCTTGACGGTGAGCTCCAAACGTGCGGTTAACCTTCTCAAGTGGACCAAGACCTCCGTGGAGTCAGATCTTGCAGAATGGAACATTTATCGCAACACGACCGGCGTGTTCAGCGAGGATGACTATTACGACAAGAAATCAAGGGCTTCTCGGTCATTCAGAGACACGGATATAGGGGATGGTCAGACCTATTATTACTGGCTCAAGGGAATCGATATTAGCGGAAACGTGTCGGTCGATCCGTCCAACATGGCCTCTCCGTCTGCCTTTGGGAACGTGACATTTGTCACTGCGGGAACAGGTAACCAGAAGTGTAACTTCGACGGTGTGTATCCGTGGTTGATTTGGACCCCGGTAGCAGACACGAAAAACCTTGAATACTATGAAATTAGGACGGAAGATGCAAACTGGGGCGGGGAAGGGTCCGGTTTGGTCTATCGTGGAACTAAACCGAAGGTTCTGTACACCGATTACCATAACGTCTTCGAGGGAGATCGAAGCAAGACCTTCTACCTGAAGGCAAGGGATAAAGCTGGTAATTTTTCAGAGACAGCGGATTCTGTCGCACTATCCAAGGCCGCTCCGGACATGACCGGATATAGTCCTAGTGTAGTGCCGAAACGGAACGGTCGAAAGTTCATTATCAGTTGGTCAGACTGGGATGAGATAACCCGTCAAGACCTGGATAAAACTGAGGTTTACGCTTCAACTACGGTGCCGTGTCCGATTGAGGCGGCATACCTGATTGATACAGCGACCAAGGGAGCCAAGAGTATCACGTTATCCAAGATGGAGTCAGATGTTGATTACGACTTCCGGCTGCTGCCATACGATGTGATTGGGGTGGGAGAGCCCTCTGATTAATCTTGACATTTCCCTCCGATGTGTGTATAGTATGACTAATATTTTGTTGAAAGGAGGGAGATTATGAAAAAGATTCTCATTTCGTTACTGCTGGTTCTGGTGATAGCGTTCCCTGCTTTTGGGGAAAGCGCAAAGAAGCAAGTGCACCGGTTAGAACAACGTGTTGCGGCCTTAGAGGAGGCATGGAATATGGTGCTGGCAAGAATCGAGGGTGGCATAGATTTTCCGATGGATGCGGGCCTACCTGCGGTTGGAGAGGCGAAGTTTGTGATGGGGGAGCCTCTTGATCTTCATCACTGCGACGCCATTGATGACGGAACAGCAGTGTGGAGTATTCATTCCGGAGCGGGAGTAACTATTGCTCTGGATCCTTCCATTATGAATGAAGGAACTGGATCAATTAAAGTCACTGTACCAGGTGGGGTGACGGCTATAGTCAAGGCCACAAAATCAAGCGGGGCATGGGATCTTAGCGCGTACGAATCACTTAAAGCATCACTACGCCGTTCGGATAATTCCTCAATGATCTGGTTCTATCTCCGCTTTGGGGAATCGGCGTATAACGAACAGTCCCATACCGTTACCACGCCTCCTCCCGCCAATACCTGGGTTAAGCAAACTTGGGACATTTCCGGAATTGCCAGCGGGTCAAGGGATGGGGTGACGATTTTTTCCGTACAGGCCACAAACTCTTCAGGAGTGAGTAAATCCTTCTGGATCGATTACGTCTTTGCCGAACCCGGCCCCTCGGAATTCGTTGGCAACGACGGGAACATGCTGATCCGGTTCTTCCCGAAGGCGCATTTCGGGTCGTACACGGGGGACGGGCAATCATCGAAGACGATCACCCTTGACAGGAAGGGCACACCCGCTTTGGTATTTATCCAGGGCGTTGGTGGCTCAGGTAGGAGGCCAAGGTACAGGACCGCCAGCATGGGGGCAGGGAATTGTCTGGACTGGAGTACTTCGACAGGGTACATCACGGACGGAATAACGGCCTTTGGGGATGGAACATTCACGGTGGGCAATGGGGCAGAGGTCAATAACAGTGGAGACACGTATCACTACTTCGTTCTGTGGGATGACCTAAGACCGGAGTAGCGTAGTATCAACATAGCGGAGTGGCGAAAAAGCCCTGTAACCGAAATGGTTCAGGGCTTTTTTATTGGCTGAAAGGGGTGTCGAGTGGAAGTGACTTTGGGTGTGGGTGAGATCATCGGATATATCGCCGGCTTTGTAACTTTGATCGGCACTATTTTGGCCTTTTTTATTCGTCGAACCGTTTTTGCTGAAATCGACGCCCTCAAGGAGGGCAAGCAGGACAAAACTATGTGTGAACAAATTGAGGAAACGTCTGTGCGTGACAGAGAAGAGATCAAGTTGGGACTGAAAGAAGGTGTGAAGGAGTTTAGGGCGCTCAACAAGAAGATTGATCGAATCATGTGGGCGTTGAAGTTACCATACCTGCAAGACGAACCGCCAGAATAGGAGATGACTTATGGGTGTCGCCGGGGAGATCGCTGAGATCAGGAACGCAATATTGGAGTCTGACGCAACCATTCAACTGGTAGCCAGGCAGAAGCAGACCCCGGAAGGGGCATTGGTACGCATTGCCCTGAAGATGAAACAAGCCAACCGGGCGCTTCTGAGGCTGGAGAAGAAACTGTTTGGGGTAGACACGGAATGAGTTTTGAACTGGCTTTTCAGCACACCGTAGGGCTTGAGGGTGAATTCACCGATGACCCCCATGATAAGGGGAACTGGACCGGGGGGCAGGTCGGTGTAGGCATCCTGAAGGGCACCAAGTACGGAATCAGCGCGGCTCAGTATGCGGCTCTGGATATTCAGGACCTGACCTTGCCTGAAGCCATGCAGATTTATCTACGGGACTATTGGAACCCGCTGAGGCTGGATGAGATCATCAATGGCTGGATCCAGATGGAAATCTTCGACACGGCCGTCAACATGGGGCGCAGGCTGGCCGTCCAAATCTGTCAGAGATCCCTGGATTACCTCGGGAGCATCATGGCCGTTGACGGTATCATGGGACCGATCACGCTCGAAGCCCTAAACTTCTGGTGCGGGAAAGATCGCCGCGCCCTTCACGTATGCTTGAACGGTTTCCAGTTTGTGCGGTACGTAGAGCTCAGGTATGCAGATCCTGCCAACCTACTGAGATTTGCCCGTGGGTGGACCAGGAGGATAGGAGAATATTACGTATGAAACCGGCAGACATCTTCTTCACTACTGCCAGCGACGTGGTTTCAGAGGCGATCAAGTTTAGAACGTGGTCGCCATGGTCGCACGTGGCTTTGATCGTAAGCTGGCCCCAAGTCATCAGCGCCGATGCGGACGGGGTGACACGCAGGGATGTGAGAGCGAACGAACTGAAGAAGTACGCCATCTTGACGTGCTCATCCTTAACGGATGTCCAAAGGCTGGCTATAGTCGATAGCGCCCTGACCCAAGTGGGCAAGGGGTACGACTACGCCGGGTTGGGGAGTTTCTTGGTCAATAAGGATCTAAACGACGAGGACCGGTGGTTTTGCTCTGAGTTAGTTTTTTGGGCATACCAACAGCACGGGGTTATGTTGCAACGCCGGGTAGATAAGGCTTTCATTAATCCAGGGCATATCTGGATATCACCATTGCTCGAACTTGTCCGAAAGGAGATTTTATGAACTGGAGAAATTGGATTTACGGAGCGTGTATAGCGATTCTTACGGCGGTGATGACGGGGCTGGCTGCATGGGGCACCCTACCTGATAACGTGACGACCAAACAGATTGTGATTATCTGTATCCTCCCGGCACTTGGCGTATTCCTGGCCTGGCTGAAACAGACACCACCTCCGGGGCCAGCCTTAAGAATGATTGTGGGCTTCGCCCTAATGGTTGCATTATCAGGGGGGATGGGATGTGCTGCGGTTTCCGGGCCTCTCGTCAAAGTGAGTCACGAGAATTACGTGGCGAATAAGAAACTTGCCATAGAGGCCCTCACCCAGTGTTCTGGGAATATTGGGTTCTTAGATGGTCTTGGTCTTATGGACAAGGTGAAGTTTCCGATCAACACGACTTCCGAACTGAGGCCCATTATCAAAAGCCCCGCCGCCGTACTGGGATTGATTGAGCTCCGGGAGCTGTGTGAGAACAAGGCACAGAAGCCGGACGGATCGAAATATTGGAGTGACGAGGAGTATAACGCTTTCTATGTCCTAGGGGCTGAGGTCCGGATGGGGGTCCAGTCGGCCATAGATATCGCCAAACTCCTGTTCCCTGACTTCATGGCGGCGTACCTGAAATTTCTTTAAGAGGTCAGTCCATATGAACACGTTTGAACGGCTCGACGCTCTACGTGCCAATCCTCCGTTACGGCTGACCTATCCGGCCGGGAAAAAGGTCGCCTGGGTCTCGGACAGCCATTACGTGATGGATCCGTTTATGAAGAACTATAAGAAACACTTGAACGCACTGGAATACTATTTCCAGGCTGGGTTTGTTGTAGTGTTCCTTGGGGACCATCGGGACCTGTGGCGGTTCGACATTGAGAAGATTGCTGGCAGGATCATTTATCTATGGGGATATGAGGAGGAGAAGCAGCACAAGGGCCAAATCGTTCGGATCGGCGGCAACCATGACTACGAAGGGGGTCATCCTGAAGCGGCCATTATCACGGTCGGGAGCCGGGAAATCTTTTGCGCCCATGGTCACCAAGGGGAGTGGATCAACGATGAGGGGTGGGAACTTGGCAAGTTGTTGGTGCGGTACGGTGTCGCGGCGATTGAGAACTTAGGTATCGACGTTTCCGTACTCCCCGGATCGGATGATCGCCACGCAAGGCAGAGGGTTGACCTTCTGGATTGGGCTAATTCCCGGAAGGCCGATGCTGTTTTCGGACACATTCATCACCTCGAAGAGGTTGGATATTATCGGAATTGCGGCTCTGGTGTGGAGTTAGACCGGGAGAGCGTTGAATTCCTGGATGACGGTCAGTTTCATCTGGCCAAGTGGACTACCGAAGGGAGAATTGAGATATGAAGAGATCGTTCGGATGGTTGCCGGACCCGTTGGATTTCAGGGATTTTCAGTTCAAGAGGGTCCACCCAAAGAGAGAGATTCCGAAAAGTATGGACTTGCGGGCGATTTGTTCCCCGATAGAGGATCAAGGGAATATTGGCTCCTGTACCGCACAGGCAGGGGTTGGCGTGTATGAATTCGTCGGGGATAAGATGAAGGCTCCCTATGAGGATAAAAGCCGGCTGGCGCTGTACTGGATGACGCGCAGCCTGGAGGGCACCGTTCCGTTTGACTCTGGAGCGACATTGCGAAATACCGTGAAGGCCATGGCGAAGTTTGGGCTCGGAAATGAATCAAAATGGCCTTACGTGACGGATAAGTTTTTTGAGAAGCCTCCACAATCTTTCTTCCAGGACGCTTCGGACCATAAGATCACTGCATACCAGAGGCTGAACACGCTGGATGATGTTCTTGGCTGTTTGGCGGATGGTTTTGCCTTCATGTTCGGGTTTTCCGTGTACTCATCCATGATGACGGATAAGGTCGGCAAGACGGGACAGATCCCTATGCCGAAGAAGACCGATTCACTGGAGGGGGGCCACGCGATAGTAGGTGTGGGGTACACAGAGAAGGAGCGTTTGATTATCCGGAATTCGTGGGGGCGCAAATGGGGAGATGACGGGTACGGATACCTACCCTTTGGATATATCAAGGATAGAAACCTGTCTGATGATTTTTGGACGGTCAGAAAGCAAAACTAGGGAGTCCATGTCCAGTTATCTTTTTACATACGTCTGCTATGACTGTGGACAGTGGGTGCCATACGGCACGAAGCATATGTGTTGCGACCATCATTGCAAAGACTGCGAATGGAAGCAATCTTGTCAGAATAACAAGCCGGCCTGTTATATTCCGGTAACGATAGATTCCGAAGGAGGATACGAATAATGGCTAACGTGAACGTATTAAAACCCGGTGGAGATCATGGAGACGTGTTTACCTTGATTAATGGACAGATTATTGATGGGATTACGGGGCGGTACGTCTCGGACGCCCTTGACCTGGCCAAGCGTGGATTCTTCGGGGTCTGGTATAAGGCGAACTCCGAAGATGGAGTCCCAAAGGTGCGGCTGTATTATGAGATGTCTCCCACCCTGGAAGAGGAAGACTTTATCATCCCGGTCTCGGCTGATGATATCGAAACTCTCCTGACGAATCCTACCGCCTTGACTGTTCAGTACGTCGGCGGGTCTGTGGCTGCGACGGCAGAGGTTAAGGAAGACACCTTGGAACTCGTTGCCGATGCTTCCATGCGCCTGAGATATACGGGGGCTGAGGCTACGGCAAGGGCCAGCGTCTTGGACGCTCCCAATGGTATCATTGTTCAGCATGTAGGTGGATCCCCGGCTGCTACAGTGGAACTGAAGGAAAACAGCCTGGAGTTGGTGTCTGACGCTTCCATACGCCTGCGTTACACCGGAATAGAAGCCACGGCGCGGGCAAGTGTTCTGAATGCCCCTGACGGCATTGTCGTCCAGCATGTCGGTGGATCTCCTGCGGCCACCGTGGAGGTTTTGGAAAATCTTGTCAACCTGGTTGCCGATGCCTCTATGAAGCTCCGCTATACCGGCGGGCAAGCCTCGGCAAGGGCGAGTGTCCTGGACGGTCCTGATGGACTCTCCGTGCAGCATGTCGGCGGGTCGGCTGCGGCAACCGTCGAAGTAAAGTCCAATAGCCTTGAATTGAGTGCGGATCCCGGCATTCGTATCCGTTATGTTGGGGCTGAGGCGAGTTCTGAGGCAAGGGTTCTTGATGCTGTTGAGGGGTTTACCATTCAATACGTCGGTGGATCTCCCACCGCTACCGTTGAAGTTCAGGCCAACACCTTGGAATTGATCGCAAACGCCTCTATGCAACTCCGCTATGTCGGGGCTCAGGCAAGTGCAAGGGCGAGCATCCTGGACGCTCTGGACGGCATTTCCGTAAGGTATGTGGGCGCTGAAGCTACGGCTACAGTCGAAGTGCTGGAAAACTCCCTCGTTCTATGCGCTCCCGCCCTGAATGTAGTGGCGACCATTGACATTACGGATGCTGCTTACAATACCTTGGCTGAACTGGCCAGCGCCATCGATATCCTGCCTGGCTGGTCCTGTAATCTTGGGGATAGTCTGCTCGGGACAGAATTGTCTATCAACCTCGCCATAGTAGCGGCTCAGGATTGCAAAACATCGGTTTACACCTGCGCCTTGGACCGGTGCCTGTTTCTCGAAGCACCGAATGGGACAGGTGACGAAAACGTTGGTCCGGGGGGTAAAGTCTTCTTCCGGAATGCGGCCTACGATACCCTGACGGAACTGGCGGCCTACCTTGATGGGTTGGTCGACTATACCTGTGTCATGGGGTCTGCGGCTGAGGCGAATGCGGATACCAATACCCTCTCCGCTGTCGCGGCTACCGATATCAAGACGGCTGCGGTCTGGTTCACAACGACCAGTCCTATCACGATTGACTATGATCTTACCATTGCTGCCAACGATACGGTAACGGAGTTGGTAGCCCTCATTGACGGGTTGAATGCCTGGACTTGCTCGGCTGGGGCATTAATGGCTGGAACAGAGTTGACCGTCCACCTGACGGTGGTAGCGGCTCAGGATTGCAAAACCGCAGGTTACGCTTGCGTTATGGATAGATGCCTCTATATCGAGGCTCCAAATGGCACGGGGGACGTCAATGTCGGACCTGGGGGTAAACTTTTCTTCTCGGACGCAGCTTATGACACCATTGGGGAAATAGCAACGGTCCTGGATACCCTCGGGGATTACACGTGCGTCCTCGGTTCTCAGTGGGAAACGAACGTTGATAGTAACACGCTGGCCGCTGCTGCCCCTGTCGATATTAAAGGCGCTCCAGGGGCATGGTTCACAACCTCCGCGCCCCTGACTGTAACCTACGACCTGACCGCTGGCGCTTACGATACCATATCCGAGATCGTAGCATCGATTGACGGGGAAGAGGGCTGGACCTGTACCGCTGGCGCTCAGATGGGGGGTACGGAATTATCCAAGTACCTCGCGGTCGTAGCTGCTCAAGCGTGTCAGGCTGCGCCTTATGTGTGCCTCACGGAAAGATGTCTGTTCATCGAAGCTCCCAATGGTGCGGGAGATGCGAATGTTGGACCGGGAGGAAAAATCTTCTTCTCGGATGCTTCATACAATACGCTTTCAGAGCTCACCACTTTTCTTAATGGGCTCGGAGATTACACATGTATTATGGGATCTGCGGCAGAGACGGCGGTGGACACGAACACCCTGTCTGCGGTTGCTGCCACGGATATCAAGTCGGCAGATGTCTGGTTTGCCACCACGGCTGAAATTGTCGTGGCTTACGACCTGACGGATGCAGCATGTGATACGCTATCTGAATTGGTGGCGGCCATTGACGGAGAGGGCGGTTGGACATGCACGATCGGTGCTCAGATGGCTGGCACGGAACTTTCAAAATACCTCGCTGTTATTGGACCTCAAGCCTGTCAGGCCGCGGCCTATACCTGCCTGGCCGAACGGTGCCTCTTTGTTGAAGCGCCGAACGCGACAGGGGATGTCAATGTGGGTCCCGGGGGCAAGATCTGGTTCAGTGATGCCACGTACAATACCCTCGAAGAGTTGACCACCTATTTGGACGGGTTAGGGGATTACACCTGCATTATGGGGTCTTCCTTCGAAACCGCTGTAGATTCAAACGCCTTGGCAACGGCCGGGGCTGCGGATATCAAATCGGCTCCGGGAGCGTGGTTGACGACTTCCTCATCCGTTCTCATTGCCTACGATCTGACGTTAGCTGCCAACGATACAATCACGGAACTGGTAGCCGTGATTGACGCGGAAGGCGGTTGGACATGCACGAAACACGGAGACATGGTAGGAACGGAACTTTCAAAGAACCTGAAAGTGGTTACGGCTCAGGCTTGTCAGGCGGCTCCGTACACCTGTGTCATGGACCGGTGCCTATTCGTGGAGGCTCCCAATGCCACCCCAGATACCAATGTCGGCCTCGGTGGAAAGATCTTCTTCCGTGATCCATCTTATGATGCCTTGGCAGAACTGGTAGCCTTTCTGGATGGGCTCGGAGATTATACCTGTGTCATGGGCTCACAATATGAAGCAGCCGCTGTTGTCACGTCGCTCTCTCTGGCGGCGAAGTCGGCTACGGATATCAAAACCACACCCGGGGGATGGTTCGCAACAGACACATCGGTTATTGCTGAGTATGATCTGACGGCCGCGGCTTTCGATACGCTGGCCGAACTGGTAGCATCAATCGATGCTGAACAGGGATGGACGTGTTCGCAGGGGGCGACCATGGACGGGTTAGAAAAGACCGTCTTACTGGAGGTGCTTGGTCCTACGGCATGTAAAGCCGAAGGGTTGGCCTGTACCATAGGGCTCCCGAAGGTCAAAACCTTAGCGCTCACCCCGATGAGGTTTTTCAGGCTGGTCGCTCAGGGGCTTTCAGGTAATCCTACTGATACGGTCGTGACGGCGAAACTGTTTGTTCAATAAAGGTAAACGTTAATGTTTGTGAACAGGAGGCTACTCAACTGGGTAGCCTTTTTTATTTGATGGATGCGGGAGGTAACAATGATAAAAAGATGGCTTGCAATATCACTTCTATTACTACTGCTCGTGCTACCGTCCGTGTCTCTTGCATGGAATCCCCCCGGGGGGTGGAATGCTTGGACACAGGCTCTGGCTACATACGGGATCTCCGTCAGCGGGTCTACGATCACCCTGTCCAAAGACCTGAAGCTGACGAGTTATACGGTGGCTACGCTCCCTGTTGCGGTTACAGGGAAGGTGGTCGTTGTCACTGATGGGAATGCCGCCGATGACTGTACCACAGGTGGCGGGTCCACGGCGGTACTCTGTCGGTATAGCGGGGCTGCATGGGTAGGACTCGGTGGCGGTGGTGCATTCTCCGTCACAGACATCACGGGCCAGGCTGACGATAGCACCCCGGCGACTACGGCCACAGCGGTACTTGCTCAGAGTGGGGCGTTGATTGAAAGCACCCTGGGCCAGATTGCTACTGCGATTGGGGTTGTTGACTGGACCTCAGACCAAGGTGCGACGAACATCCATTCCGGGAACATTCCGGATCTGTCAGGAACCTACCTCACCACCGCCACGGGCCAACCTCTCGACGCCACCCTGACGGCTCTGGCGGGGCTGACGATAGCTGATGTATCGATTATTGAGGGGACGGGGGCTGATGCCGTTAATGTCGTGACAAGTGGAGGTCCCAATTATTTTTTAGCTTCCAATTCCGGTAATACAGCCTTAGAGTTTAAAACCCCGGCCGAGGTCTTGTCTGTCATCGGAGCACAGGCATCAAACACCAACCTGGATGCCCTCGCGGGACTTACTGGGGCGGATGTGAGTATTATCCAATGGACAGGTGCAGGAGCCATGTCTGTGCTTACCGGTTCGGCTGCAAATCAGATCCTTGGTGTGAACGCTGCTAACAATGCCTTGGAATTCAAGGATACGATCAATGTGACGACTGTGAACCTGCCATCTTCCGATGCCGATCCAGGAACTACGGCGGGGCAGATCAGACATGATTCTTCTGATACAAACGCTTCTGGATTCGGACTGATTGAATACTACGATGGGACCAACGTGAGAACAGTCATTGATTCAGGGACTGCTTACACCATCGTTGTCAGAACAGAATTCCTCCCTGTTGCCTACATGGAGGATGGTGCGGCACCTCCGGCGGCCTCAGCGGTACTTGCCTCGACTCGGAAAGTGAGGGCGAGGGCCTTTGATGGGGCCTCTAACGAGAATCTTGAGATGCACTGGCTTGTTCCGGATGATTATGTTGGGGGTGTGAAGTTTAGATTCATCGGATATGTGAGCAGCGCCACGGCCCCAGCAAACACTGAGGTTGTAGCCTTTTCTTTAGCCGGTTGTTCGCTCGCCAATTCAGAGGTCTTAGGGTGCACAGCAGGTACGGCCCAAGAGAGCACCTTAACTGCCGATGCGACCTATGTTCAGTATGACAGGATCACGGGGGCTTGGTCATCTGCGATCACCTTGACAGGTATCGCCGCTGGTGAATCTGCCCAAATGATTGTTACAAGAGTTGCAGCTACGACAGATACTTATGTTCAAGACTTCGACCTTGCTGGGATTGAGATCAAGTATCAATCCAAAATTATGCTGAACAGCACATATTAGGGAAAACACCATGAAGCGATACTTCCTTTGTTTATTCTTTTTGTTACTGGCTTCTCCTGCCTTTACTCAATGGCAGGAGGCCAGGACTACTCAAGGTGTTGCTGGAGCAATCGTGGTAGGCAGTCCAGCTTGTTCCACCCCGGCAACCGGGGATGAACTGAACGAGGGTTTCTTGGGCGCAGGATATGAAAACACCTGGACTGAGACTATAGGGTCGGGTGGAACCGTCAATGAGGACGCCACACTAACTGGGACTCCCCCCACAGGCTCATGCACCGAGGGGCTGAACATTATCGACAGTGCGGCTAACTCCAGGACCAGATGGAATCGTGGATCCACTATCGATACGTCCGAGGTGAACTTTGATGTTGGCCTGAGCTTTAGGATCAACTCGATCACACTGGACAACTACTCCTATGCTGCATTGCTTACATGGTCCAATGGGACTGACCCTTCAACTAACGTTGTTTACTGGTTAGAGTTCCGAAACAACAACGGAACCTATCAGATACGCATCAACTCTACGACAGACAGTACTGTCAAAAATATCAGCCTTGAAACGTGGTACGAAGTGCTGATTCACTCGGACGCGACGCCGGAGAACTCGTACATCCAATATACCCCTGGAACAGACTGTGATGTTGCAGGGGAGTGCGCCTTTACCACAACGGAAGGGACGGATGGTCAGTATCTACATTTGGGGAATCTAGGAAGTATGGGAGCTGGAGAGGCCATTGACATCGAATTCGGCTATGTTTACATGAGTACACCGTAGGGGAAAACATGAAAAAACTAATCTTACTGTGTCTTTTTAGCATTCTATTCAATAGTCAGGCTTTTGGGGCTACCTACACGGTCAAGACCAGTGGTGGGGATTACTCTGCTCCGGGTACTTGCGCCAATGCAGTCTCGGCAGGCGACATCTGCGAGGTCTACAACGGCACGTATTCCGGCTGGACCCAAACGACGAGTGGAACGGCGGGAAACTTTATTACTATTCGAGCAGCAGCGGGGCAATCTCCTGCGCTTTCGAGTAGCATTGCCCTAACCGCCGACTATATTGTTATTCAGGGATTTGCGGTCACTGGTGGTGGTATAACCACTGGAAGCACCTACTCAGGGGCTGCACATAGCAATTTGCAGGTTGTGGACAATACGTTTACAGGGAGTGGTGGGAGCGGTATTGCCTTGAGTATGAAAGGCGATGATATCTTGATTTCAGGAAATTCCTTTTCTAACTGGGGGAATGATATTGTAAGGCAGTTTGGGATAAGATGGACCATTCGTAATAATACTGCCATCGGGATGACCGCATCCGGTGCGGAGCATATGGACTTTTGGCAATCCTTCTGTTCAGGCCCAACAGTTGACATAAAATCAGCACAGTACGGACTCATAGAAAATAATGTATTTATAAACATAACTGGAAACGGAAATGAGCACTTTGCGTTGGTCAATGGTACGAGTACCTGTGCCATTCCTCCAATTGGTATGATATTCCGGTATAATAAGGTCCATAGCATAGGGTCACTGGGTGTTTATATAGATGCTAATCAGCAGGCGAGTGGAACTACTAGGAATGTTGTCTATAACAACACATTCAGCTACCTGTCTGAAGGCACTTTCACTTGGGAGGATGCAAGTTGTGCTCTCAACGCTTCTACTAATTCAAGCGCCATCAACAATTTACACGATACAGCCATGAAAACATCAGGTGCGAGAGGGTTTTATTTCAGCACAGGAGGCGCACAGAGTTATAATCTTTATTACAGCGCAAGCGGAACGATGACCTTTAGCGGCGGGGCATCCAACGAAGTGGGAGCCGTAAAGAATCAAAATCCACTCCTTATTGATCCCTTAAATAACAACTTTTCGCTCCAAGCTGGCTCTCCTGCAATTGATACAGGTGGCCCACTTACGACCGTTGCGGCGGCGGATACGGGTTCTGGTACTTCGCTAATTGTTGGTAAAGCCGAGTTCTTTCAACCTGGATGGGGCGGAGCAAGTGCAGATTGGATAGCAGTCGGCTCTATAGGGAATACTGCTCAGATTTCTTCAATAGATTACAGCACTAATACAATTACGTTAGCTGCTGGAATATCCAGGAATGATGGAGATTCAGTGTGGCTCTACAAGAAATCAGACGGGGTTCAGGTGCTTTTGGGTGCCGCTCCTGACATAGGGGCCGAAGAATATAGTGGGGGGCCTATTGTCTCGGGTCTTCTCCCCTCGGGTTCACAGGGATGCACCTCAGATCCTCGTAATGTGACTCTCCAGGCCACTACAAATGAGAACGCCACTTGTCGTTACCATGCCACGGCAACCACTTGGGCAGGGATGTCAGAAATGAGTACGACGGGAACGACCTCACACTCTCAGGTGGTCAGCCTCGCCTGTAATGCGTCCTATTCCCATAACATCCTTTGTCAGGACGCCGTACCAAACGAAAGCACGATGGGGGAATGGTCATTCAACATTGCAGCGTCAGTTTCAGGCACTGTTATGACTATTGGACCTGGAGGGTCAATCGGGCTTGGAACCGGGGGGAGTTTCGTGATTAATCCATAATATCGAAGTGGGGCTAAGGTGACGTGGGGGAATTGATCGGATCGGAGTGACCCTTGGGGGAGGGGTGACGGTTAGATGAAAGGAGGGCTTATGGGAGGTAGAGGAACGCGGGGAAGAAGTCCGGCTTATTATGATTTCCGAGGGAGACCATTACATCTTAGCTATGTGCATCCATCTCAATCTGATAAAAAGCCGATAGAGAAAAATCAGAGGAGACGAAGTAATCCTTCTTTGGCGGGAAGGGTGGGGGGTTAGATAGATCGGATCGGAGAAATACGAATCGGCAAGGAGGGGTTTATGATATGGGGAATCCACAGTGGCGATCAATAACCATTAGGATAATCTGATGTCGGTTTTCGCCAAGCAGACGAAGAAGGGGGAACGGTGGTATTATCAATTTATAGTCAAAGGGAAATACCATCGTGGGGGCGGGTTCGACTCTAAGGAGGATGCACAAAACGCTGAACTCGCTTGTCGTGATATCTCGATGCCAGACCTTCCCGAACATGTTATAAGGAACCGAGAACGATGTAAGCAGCATTACAGGGAACATCCAGATCGGGACAGTGAGCGCCATCTTCAAAGACGTTACTCAATTTCTAACGAACAGTATGAAACCTTATTGGCAGAACAACACGGACTCTGTGCTATATGCGGAAAGCCTCCGAACAGACAGAGGTTAAGTGTAGACCATAGTCACAGGAGAAATGGTCGTATTCGGGGGTTACTATGTCATAAGTGCAATACGGGTTTGGGGAACTTTCAGGATAAGCTGGATCTCTTGTTACGGGCGGCCCTTTACTTGGGAAAACCTATTCAGGTTCAAAAAATTATCGAAATTCCGTCAAATCAAGAACAAGGTGAAACCGTCTAAGTAATGGAGCGGGCAACGGGATTCGAACCCGCGACCCTCGGCTTGGGAAAACGCGGGTCTCGTGATCTTGTTGATGTTAGATCACTGTATTGATAAGCAATAACGCAATGTTAAGCACACGTAATATCCTGCCACGTTCCGACATTTTCTGTAGTTTTAGCCCGTTTTTGATGCTTTTTGGAGAATTTTGTCGAATGTTCGATAATAGATTGTTGATTAACAACCCCATCAAGAACAGCCTCGGCAACCCCTCTTCCTTTCTCTAATCCGCGAACGTAGTGATCAGTCGTAGTTACCTTCTGGTGCCTCAGCTTCTCCTGAATGCTTGCCAACGGCACCCCCTCATCGCTTAACACTGAAGCTGCAAGGGTTCTAAGGGACGAAAGCGTATATCGGGGCACCCCTGCTGCCCTACAGAGTCCTGGCAGCAATTTGGGCCTCCTCAGATACCTTTTGCGTGTACGTTTGTTGAGAAACACATATTCCCGGTCATCCCCAGTCATCCTTCGCAGTTCGGCTATGACGGCCTGGGCAAGGGGGGATAATCTCAGCCTGTCCTCTCTGAGACCTCCATCAATGTGTTTCCTGGTCCGGAGGATAATCGTGTCACCTTGGATATCTGACCACTTCAGGTCTAGAACCTCCCCGGGCCGCGCTGCAAGAATGAAAGTTAGTGTCAGGTACTTCTGGTCTATCGGTTTTGCCTTGGACAGAATCTTGTTCAGGTCTTCCGGTGTTGGGATGGTTTTGGCCCGCTGTGCAACCTGGACCTTTTTAACCGTATTACAGGGGTTCCGGTCTATGATCTCTCGATCTACCGCGAAATTAAAGATTGCCTTCATGAACTTGAGCCACTTATTTGCCATGTACGGTGAGGTCTTGGCTTTCTGTAGGATGAGGTCTTCTATCTCATGGGAGGTGATCGACTCCGGTGGTCTGCGATACCATCCGGCCAGATGATCCTTGATGAAATCCTTCTTTTCCCCGTACCATCGTTCGGACTGGTTGCGGGCCTGAATATAGTCCAGATATTTATCAAAGAGATCACCACAATCCATGTCTGGACGGGGGGCGGGAGCTCGGCGCTCGTCGGCCTGCGCGAGTTCGGCGTCCCGTTTCGACTCGTACCCCCCTCCACGGTGGTACACCCCCTGCTTCATCACCTGGTAGTACCAGTGGATTCCCTTCTTGGTCTTTTTGGAGAAAACGCTCATGGATGAGGTCTTTATCGAAGCGGATACAGCCACCGATCTTCACGCCTCCCAGTTGCTTCCAGTTGGCGTAGATGGTCGCCTCGGACACCTTCAAGAGTTCGGACAGTGTTCTGACTGATATTATCTGCATAGGAGTGAAAAGTCAATCATTTTTTCCAGGTGTGTGTATGAATGTTGAAGTCTCTCAGTTCCCGCTTGAGTGCTGCCAGGATGTAACTTGAGATGCCGCTTACCTTCAAACGCCCCATCACCATACGAGAGATCTCACCCACGACTTGATCAGACTTCGCAAGTGTTCTTTGCGCATCAAACACGGCTTGTTTCATTTCATCGAAATTCATAAGTCCTCCACTTCTAATTTATCCTCCAATAGTTTAATCCGTTTCCCCAATTCCTCCCCCAATTCCTCCCTCAACTCCTTCCGGGATTCGAGCCAGGCAACCTGTCTCGCCTTCTTCTTCCTGCTCCAAAAGGCATGCTCATAAGATTGCCAGGGCAGAGCATTTAAATCACAAAGCGGCTCTGGGTATTCCCTATCGTGCCACTTCTCAAATTTCTCCAAATCCCTCTCTTCTATTGATGTAAAAGTTTTCATGGTTTCTCCCTTAGCACTCCGTCCAGCCGCAGACACATTTTTTGCAGCCCTCTTCCATGCGGATAGGCCCACCGCAATCCGGGCAAGCCCCTTGTGTCGGTCGGTCCCGTTCCCCAACGGGCAGTGTGGACACGGGAGGCTCACCCGGATCTGCCTTCATCTCATGTGTCTTATGCCCCTCCTTTCTGTGATGGAGTTGGAGCGCCTTACCGAGAGCGTCGGCGCAGGATGAAACCTTGCTCTGTCCAAGCCCATATGGTTGATGACAGGCGATACCTCGCATTTGCTTGACTATTTCATCCAGCGGAGCTTTCAGCCTCAGTAGCATCGTCAAAAGCCTGCCCATTGCTTCTGACTGTGAGGCTGCACAGCCGCCCGTTTTCCCAAGTCTGACAAAGGCTTCGTAGAGTTCTCCTTTTTCGTTTGCGTTGATGGTCACGTATAGATTTCCACATCCCGTCTTGATTTTACGGGTACTCCCTTTGATTACATCCGGTCTCTCCAAGACACCCTCCTTATGGTTTCCGTAATTGCGCAAGGATGCGCGTCAAATCCATGCTCACCCTCCTGAGCGCCGCCGTCTCCTTCGTGTAATTGATCTCCTGCCAGTCCGAGACGTTTCCGACTGGTTTTTCCTTCCGTGCTCTCACGATGGTAGCTGCCGCTGCCTCTACAAATTCCGTAGCCTTACGTGCTGCCTGATTGATGAGAGAGATTTTCATATCTTGCCCTCCAATTTTCCGTGGTATTCATCCACGATATTAGATGCTAACCTGCCTGGGTTTGCCAACAGCCTGACCCCGTGAAAGTCGAACCAAATATCAATGCCAGTTTGATGTGACAAACGGCAGGCATCCTCTGCTACATCTTGGATGTCTGCACCCACATAAGCATTGACATCCATAAAAATGGTGCTCATAGACAAACCCCCTGCACACTAAATGTATTCGAACTCGATACGATTAACTGTGGTTTTCGGACCACACCGATTGGCCTTTATGAACATGTTGATGAAATCAGCGCATGTACTGTCTGGAAAACCCTCACGAATCAAATCCTGTGCCGTGATGTAGTCCAATGGTTCCATCCGAGTGGAAAGAATACGGATCTGCCCAAGCACATCAATCCTTTCTCCCTTTTTGAGCCCTTGGCATTTTACGCAAGCGTTCACAATCTCTCCCGGCAGAATGTCCCACCATCCAAGGCGGCGGGTTACAGTTTTTGAGCGGGTCCTTATCTGACCTGTTGTTAGGGAGAAAGACATATTACGAGGCATACCAACCTCCTTCGCTTATTTGTTGCGGGTACGATGAATGTCTTCGTGTATGACCTGCCACAGCAAACCGTTCCTCCTGTACGCCATGGCAACCACGGCATCAATGGACTCAATTCCCTGGCCCATCTCCCGCAAATCTTCCTTCACAGGATCCTTCTTGCCCCATCTCTTCTCTATGGTGTAATTTAGGTAACTCATGGACGGGATGAGCCCGTTCGCGGCCCAGTAAGCCACGATGACCCATAACCAGCTTTTGGGTTCCAGTCCCCATCCGTAGATCATGCCGATGATGATAATGCTGATGATGATTGCGGTCTGAACGAACCACCTGAGTAAGAGTTTTTTCACGTCAATACTCCTTTCCTTAACCGTTGCAGATTATGTTTCTCCCTGAGTTCAATCCCGTACTCCTTGAGCTTGCCTACCAAAGATTCGATCTTGTCAATGGTAGGTTCCGGTAGGCCATGTCCTTTACTGTCTGCCCCAAGATTCAGGAAATCCGGTCTTATCCGGTCAATCCAGGATGCGAGAATGGCTACGTCAAAGTCGAGTACGGGTTCGATGGTGATGAAGGTCTTGAATCGCCGCCTGTTTATAGCCTCCATTGCTCTTAGGCGGGAAAGTACCGTGGGGGCATTACTGATACCCGGAATATCCCTATTGGTTTCAATGGTGGTGCCTAAAATAGTCAGGGATGGCCAGGCATCTGCTATCGTGAGAAAGCGGTATGGGGCCTTACTCTGGAACACGTAGACGTTGGTGGGATATTGCAGACAATGAGATAAGATTCGAGCGATAAATTCCTGTGGCACTTGGTCTGCAAATAGGTCATTACAGTGTTCGATGAAGATAACCTTGCCTGCGCCGTACCTCACGGAAAATTCTTCTTCGATCAATCGGAGGGGTCCCCTGTACCTTTCCGGGCGTCCGAACCGTGGATTCTCAACATAACAGTAGACGCACTCATGAGGGCACTCCCCGCCGAGATGGGCATGGGTGTGTGACACCCATGCATACATGTTACCCTTGGTTTTCTGAAGTGGCATGTCTCCTTTCCTCCATCTTCTCCTTGATAAACGCACACACGTCGTTCAGGCAGCCGGGGTTCCAGATGGTGTTTGCCGCAGGGTAGAAGCAATACTGCCGCCATGGGCCGTACCATTGGATTGTGGCAAGCAGGCTGTCGCTGCTTTTCGACCTCACGTAAAACACGGCCGTCTTGCCCTTGTTGGATGCCCATGTGAAATCAAGGTATTGGCTGTTGACCATGGTTCACTCCTGTATGGCGTTATATGCTTCCACAGCTTCCGTCAGGGTAGGGTGTATCATCGCTTTTTTATGTCTCCGCGTGCCCCAGGCTACTTCGAAGTACATTTGCTGTTTGTGTACGTCGATGATGCAAAATATTTTCTTGAATTGGTTATACCGGTTGATCTCGGATGCGAGTGTCAACTGATAGGGAACTGAACATATTTGATCGATAGTCACATTATGCCATGCCATGATTTACCCCCTCTTAATGAATTTCAGGGGAGAGCACCCGATAGCAGTTTCCTCGTCTACTATCGGGCGATGACGAAATGTGGTAGTATCCCTTGACGGGGATGACCCACTATTTGCTCTCCCCTGAAACCTTGTTTGTTATCTGTCGTTCGTTCACCGACGGGCTTCACTTCTCGGGGTCGGGGTAGACGTTATCTTTTGTGAAAGCATCCCTGGCCTTACCGTAATGGTGGATTTGAAAGTCAATCCCTTTTCCTTCAAACAAATCCACCTTTTGCAACGCTTCCTTTTTAGACCTTGCTATTACGGTCAAGGTCTGTGTCCCCCAGATAGGTCTTTCCACAACATATTCTCGTTCTTTTCTGACCATCGTTTCCCTTTCTTTGTATGATTCTGTCAAGACCACAATCATGGCAAAGATTTCCGTCCATCTATTCCCTCCTCATCGGGGAGAGGCGATCCCCTCCCCGGTTGGGTTATTAACTGCTATCTGTAACCGTTTCGCATTTCTCAACCAAGATCCAGGAATATTGTTCGACGCTATAATAGACCCAGTAACTCATTGATTCCCTCTCCAGTTCTGGTTACTCGACATATTTAACAATCTTCCCATGAGCAAGCGCATAATCAATCTCACTCCTGGTTGAATTCCCAATATATCCACCAATGTTCAAGACAAGAACCTCATCGGAAATATCAATCTTACGCTTATGGACCTCATCCACGATCTCTTTCACGCCCTCCTGATCTCCTATGTGGGATTTATCTTGCCCGATATAATAGGAATCAGGAAGGGCACACCAACTCAGGACGATGAACCCTTGCTTCGTAAGTTCCCATTGCTTAATCAGCATATCAGCCGTAAACCGTGTTGAACCACAAAGACAGATTATAGTAGGTATCCTTTTCATGCTACTCCTCAAACTAAGGGGCCTCGCACCGACCCCGGTTATGACTCGTTATCAATCATTCGTTTTAACGCCTTTACCAGTTGATTCCTCCACCAGACGGCCTCTTTGCATGTGTCACACTCTGCGATGGAGAAACCTTGAACCCCAACAATTAACTGAGGGAAATAAAGCCCTCCTAGTTTAGTAATCATAGTGTAGTCACGCTTTATCCGATTAAAGTTTGCCATCAACCTCCTCCGGTTCGGGTTAGATTGAGATGGGCGATCCCCCTCCCAGGTTGATCTACCGTTTTCTGCTTTTTCGAGTTTCTTTTCTATCCGCTTTGTTCTCTGCTTCCTGCTCCATCTCTGTATGAACTTTGCTTCTTGCTTTTCGTCTTGCTCTTTTATCTTCCAAACTATCTCTTAAACGGAAATTCCCTAAACATATTCCTCTTCTTGCCCAACTATCACCTACTCCAGGCATAATGGGTCTCCTTTCCGGTCAGATTGAGATGGGTGAGCAGGATTCGAACCGGCACTTCCGTGTTCGAGATACGGAACGCCCGTGGCCATTGCTGGCGGTAGACTGCGTTTGCCAATTACGCCATCACCCATCCCAATCCCTTTCTATTTCTTCCCTCTCTTCCCTCGGGCGATCTGCTTTGATCTCTTGAGGGGGTCTATCTTCTGTTCTTCCTGGACCTTCCTTTCCAGGTGTGTTGCGAGTGCGCACTTCCTTCCGTTCCTCCACTGCGCGGCCGGAGTGAAGTAGGCAGAACAACACCCGGTATTCGGTTGTGCGCCCATTATGATTCTGGAACAGCCCCAACATCGTTCGACTATCGGTTCATGTGTGATCATGGGTGACTATCCCTCCTCCATGATAAAATTGCACGGCATACTTGCCGGGATGCCATGACAAGGGAACCTTGTGTTCCCGGATCACCTTGTTTAACGCTTCGAACGCTTCTTTCAAGACCGCATCGACCTCCCGGTCTTCTGGCAGGTGGTCATTGTAATAGTCGTCTGGATCTATCTCCGTAGCATATTCTGGCTCGCAGATTAAAAGTCGGAGATCTTCAATGGTTGCCTCATGATCCTCCAGGTATTCCGAGAGGTCGGATTCACAAAAGAAGTATTCGTCGGCTACTTCCGAATACAGTGGTTCGCCGTTCCATGGCTTCCTGGGAAGAGCGGCGTATTTCGCCTTGTCTGCCTTCTCAATACACCCGTCACACTTCAGCCAACTCTTCGTAACAGGGATGCCGCACACCTCGCACGCTACATGGGTAGCTCCGTCCCACCTTGCAAGGCGCTCGTCCGTTCCGTAGAATCGTCCGTGTCTCGAAACCCATCCGGAAATGTTGGTAACAAAGTGAGCGGCCTCGTCGGACGTGTTCAAGACCTGGTGGTCATCCTTTGGTGGCATCTGATTCCTCCTTGGTCTCTGGGTTCTTGTGACCAATCTTGTTCCCTGTCAGTTTCACGTAGTCAAAGACAGCGTGTTCGATGTCCTTCATAAGTTGTAGAGCATCTTCAGGGGTAAGCAACACCGTTGGTCTTTCTTCAACGGCATAACATTCAATGCCACTGGGAACGGCTCAAACTTCAATCAACTTAATTACTTCCCTTTCTTCACCGCAGCCAGTCATGCCGATTCCGCCGATCCGACAGGTATTGTGCCCTCACGGGTTGCGACCTGACTGAATAACCCGATGGTTTTGTCCTCGACTTCGGGGTCTGGCGTGGCCTGCCTCGCGGCTAAGAAATCCTCTATCGTCGGTTTCAGGGCACGCAAAAGCTGGTCGGCGGGGGAAATCTCTGGTCCCTTCGTAAGTTCTTCCACGATCACCAGTTCGACCTGCTTCCCCTGCCTGGCGGCTTTCCTGATGAAATAGAAATCGTCTTCATCTTCCTGGGGTACGATGAGCGTCGTGGTCATCGTGCCATCTTTCAAGCTTCGCATATCTCTAAGCGTCACTTTCATTGTGGTCATCCTTTCTGGACTGCAATATGCAAACAAGGTGTTAAGCGCAGACCTCCACGGGGATTCCAGTTGCTGCCTGTACCTCTTCTTTCATTCTTCGTTCGTCACTGTTTCCGTCGCTCAGGTGCATCAAAAAAATCTGTCTGCATTGGCTCAGGTCATTCGCCTTCAGAAAGGCAATTACGTTCTCAAGGCTGAAATGCGCCCGTCGGACCCTTCTCCCCACAACTGACGGCAGAGCGCCGCTGAGTATATTTGCCGTGAGAATTTCAGCCTGGAAATTGCACTCGATGGCAATCACGCTCAGATTGGCGAACCTGACGGGCGAATAGGCCGAATCGGTCAGATAAAGAAAAGCCTCTCGCTCCAGATTCACCATGTAAAATCCGAGCGAACCCTCAACGTCGTGGATTGTTTTGAAGGGTGATATTTTCCAGGTTCCTATTTCGCACTGCCTTCCGTCTTCGATTTCATTTAATCTATGGCCCGAAAGACCCAACTCGGAAAAGGTTTCTTTCGAAGCAAAGATATCAATTCCCGCCCGTGCAGCATCTTTCAGGCTTTTACTGTGATCTCCATGAAAATGTGAGCAAAGCACCCCGGATATCCCGGAAGTTTTGTATTGAAGAAGCTCTCTCGCTTTCCTCCACGGGATGCCGCAGTCCAGCATGATCATCGTGCGGCCATCCGTGACGGTATAAAGGTTGCCTGAACTGCCAGAAGCGTAGGAATGGAAGTTAATCATGGATTCGCCCCTCAAAACCCCGGCTGCCTTCTCTGATCTCCTGCGACCATCCCCTTTGATTTGAGCATGGCGGCCTCTTCTTCAGGGGTTGGTAATCCCTCGCCCTCCGGCGCGGGTTTTGTCTCTTCTGCCTTCAGTTCCTTCATGGTCTCTTCTGGTATCATGATCACGGTCCCGGTGTTCGCTTTGTCATCTATGCTCGCCTGGACCCCCACGGCATCGGCCAAATCCTCTGCCCGGTTGATCCGCTCCAACAGCAATGCGTTGTCAGAGGAGGCGTTGATGATGAACTTGACCGTCTTGTTGATCACTGTTTTTAGAGCCATGTCGCGGGTGAATTTTCCGTGGGTGCTGCTCTCCTTCACGTTGCCCTTGTCATCGATCGGGTTCATCTTGCTCTGCTTCCAAGCCTGGTGAATCTCATCGATCGTCATGATCTCGGTTTTGATGGGCTTTCCGTCTTTGTCCAGGGCCATGGCGTAGGCCGCTATGATTTTAACCTTGTCCACGTTCCCGATGTCCTGGGTGTGTTCAACAACAGATGCCTTGCCGTTGAGGATCCCGTACTTGAAGGTATCGCCTTCATAAACCACGTTGTAACCCCAATCCTTGATTGCCGGGTTGACCATCTCGGCCACGGCCATGGAGCCGAAGTAGGAGCGCTGTGCGACGAGGGACTTTCCGTATACGATGAAATAGACTTGCTTCTTGCCGGGGTTCAGTCCCTGGACGATCATGTCCAGGAGGGCGTTTGCGATAGAAGAGCGTTCGCAAACGTCGAGGGCCTTTCTGCCTTCCTTGTCAACGGTGTTCTGAAGAATGAGATAGGCGCTTTTTAGGGCATTGTCCGGACTGTATGCCTTCGGGAGATCCATTTCTCCCCTGGCGATGAACTGGTTGACCCGATCAGCCACGATATCAACAATCGATTTGGTAGCCTGTAGCGGGGCGGGCTCTTGACTGATTTTCTTTAATGCTGTTTGCGGTGTTGCCATGGGTGTTTCCTCCTTTGGTTTTTGATATGAGGGACCGAGTTTTTCAGAGATGGGCTTGTGATCAACTGATGATTTTCCAGAGGCCCTCGGATCAGTCTTAACCTTTTAACTCCGTGCCAACTCGGTCCCCCGTGATTCCTGTTGATGGCCAGGGGTTGCCTCGGCACCTTCCACCCCCGGTTCGGGCGATTGCCCTGCCAGGCCATCAGTTGTTATGCTGCCAGCCTCTCTTTTGTTGCAACCTCAATCCGTAGCTGCTTATCCTCCGATACATAGAGCCTGATCATCTGGCATCCAACATCCACCAGGTTATTCACGGCCTCAGCATTATCGGCGAAGACTGGTGCTTTAATCTGATCGTGCTGTTGCAGAACTTTCACGATTTCGAGGCCTGCATTGATCCTGGCAGCATTATTCAATCCAGAGTTGAACCCAATGCCTCCCACAGTGATTTCACAGCAGTCCTCGATACCTCCATTTACCAACTGGTTAAACAGTTTGAACCTCACCGTTTCGAATTTCCCGTTGATCCTGTCGGTGAGAAGGGCAACCTTCGTCTTGATGAACTGCTCCATCCAATAGATTTCTCCTTCCAGTTTTTCAAACTCTGCGGCCAGTTTTTTCTCGTCTACTTTCAATTCCTCTATGCGCTTTTCTCCCTGTTCCCGGCGGGTGAAGAGATTCACATTCCCTTTCGCGGTGGAGAGTGCAGTCTGGAGCCCACGGATCTCTCCGTTGATTGCCTCGATGTCTTGCGACTTGCCATCCCGCTCAGTCCTGATCTCGGCTTCGGCCTCCGCAATCTGAGCCAGAAGGTCAGACCTTCCATGAACCCCTGCGAAGTCTTCTGAGTTGCGTTTCAGAGCGTCGCGGTCCTCTGTCAATCGTTTTAGTTCGCTTTCTTCGTTGGGTAGCCTAAGAACCAATCCCCCGAGTTCGTCTTTAAGAGCTTTCCGATCGGTCTCAAGCCTGTCTTTCTGTTCCCGGAGGGTCTTCCCTTTCTGTTGGATATCTCCCAGACGGTCAGCCTTACCCTGATTAAATGCGGACATGGCCTTCTCTCTGGCTTCCTGGACACGATCAGAGGGCAGGGCCTGCCCGCAGGCCGCACACGTGTCGATCGTCGTGTCTTTGAAGGCGTCGGCATCAACGAGAGCCCATTTTTCACGCAGTCCCGAGAGATCGGCGTCCATCCCCTGGACCTGTCCATCTTTCCACTTTAACTCCCCATTGATGACTTCGACTCGCCGGCGGGACGCGGTGACTTTTGCCTCCAATTCAGAGATCTGCTGATTCAGCCTGTTTAGGGTAGACAGAGAGCCGGACCTGTGGGCGTCCTCCATCTTCCGCAGGTCCGCGTTGAGCCCTGAGAGTGTTGTCGTGAGGGTTGCTATGCTCCCCCCGGTATTAATGCCCTGGAGCCTCAATTTTGCATCATTCAGGGCAGTTTCGAAGTGTTGCGCTTCCTGCTCGGCTTTCTTTCGGTCAATCCCGGTCACATCCGGGATGCCACGGCGCACTTCGTCTATCCTGACAGGCAGTTGCTCCATGGCCTTATTGATTTCCGAACGGCGGGCGGCGACAACCCTCCGGTGGTCATCAAGGGTATGTTTTCCGAGGATAGCGGTCAGACCGGAGAGTTTTTCGTTTGAGAGCATGACGTCCTGGTCCGTGATGTCACCGCAGATGTCGAGCAAAAGCGCCCTCTGGTTTTTCCAGTGGAGGGCAGGAAACGTCGTGGGAGAGGTCAAAAGCCTGAACCGGGATTCATCCCCGGCAATCTCCGAGATCCGGGAAACGTAGTCCTTTTCCTGCGTGGGTACTCCATCGATGTAGAAGTTTGTGGTATGCCCCGTAAAATCCTTGTTCGCGCTCCCACGTTTCTTTTGCCACTTCTCCTGATATACCTTTTTTAGGTTTACAATCTGGCCGTTTACATCGAGGTCAGCCTCAACAGAGTGCTCAAGGCCGTGCGCAGCCTCGCCCTGTGCGTCAAGGTTTTTAATTTCAAAAGCGGAGCGGCCAAGAGCGTCTTTATTAAAAAGCAACCACGAAAAGGCCGACACGAGGCGCGTCTTCCCCCCCGCGTTGGCGGCAAAGATAGAGGCGTCATTACCACCCAAATTCAGATTGATGGTTCCTCCCTGGAAATCACGTAGGGATAGTTTGTTGAGCTTAATTTCCAGCATTCTAGTCCTCCTACTCTTGTTGAAACGACCGTTCGCCCCATTTTGCCAGAGCGAAAGCATCCGCAAGGTTGTTGTTGGAGAATTCTTTTCCCCACCTCTTGAAGATCTGCAAAAGCATCTGTTCCTTCTTTGCATTTCCCTTCCCAGTTGTGAACTTCTTCAGGGTCGTCGGGGGGACCATCGCGTACTGGATGCCATTCTTAAGCAGATAGTTTTGGACGGCATAAGAGAGCATGGCGAGCTGGCAGAGCGAGGACGTGTTCTTACTGCCGTAACTCAATCCCTCTATGCAAACAAGGCTCGGGTTGGCCCTATCTATCAAGAGTTGAATGGCGGCAAGGATCGTGTTGATCCTCTGGATGTCGCTTACATCCGGGTTCGGTTTAGAGGTTACTATCGTCTGAAACACCTCCCCGCCCTCTACCGGGTCGTAGCAGTAGGCCCCTGTCTCTACGAGGGATAGGTCAAGCCCTAAAATATTAGGATTCATCGTGGTCCTCCATGTATTCGCGGTCTTCACAAAATCGATTTAAATTCAAGAACCTGCTCTTTCCGTTCTGTGCATGCTTCTTGGCTCCCGCGTCATAGCGTATTGTCTTCTTCTGTACCCCTGTCTCAGTGTCCCATCGATCCTTAGCACACCGTAGATTCCGCACGTGCTGCGAGGAACTATTCACCGAAGTAGTGACGGTGAGGTCCGTCAAAAGTGGGTTCTCCTGGTTGACAGGAAAGATGACCTTGCAATGTAGGCAATCCAAGCATGTCTTCATGGGGTCCTCTTCAACTGCATCTTGGTGGATTTGTTGGGTTTTGGTATTATCTTGAACGTGCCCTTTTCCAAGACCTTCACTCGCCCGTTCAAGGTGTTAAACTGGGCCTCCAGGAGTTTGTAATTATCCTTATCCTTCCAGTGCCCATAGAAAGATCCCAGGGCGAAGCATAGGAGTCCGATGCCGACGTAGGAGAGGAACTTGCTCATTGCGTCCGGGCCTCCTTACTCTCCTTTTTGAGCTTGAGATATTCGGCTCTTTTGCCCACGCAGTAGAAACCGCCGACCATGACCTTGACCTTTTCGAGTTTGGGTTTTCCGTCTTCCCCTACCTTACATGTTCCGTTAGGACCCTTCACCTGACGCTCCACGGTCTTGGTGTCGTATTTATATTGACCTTCGTTTCTTTTGGAGCCCGAGCCATAAACCTGTCTACGGAGAGCCTTCGCTTTTTTATCGTTCATATGGTTTCACTCCTTCTTCGATATGGGGAAGTTGATGACCGCCTTGTTCAAGTTGTGACGGAGAACTTCCTCGCAGAAGGTAAGGACATCTTGGGCATCCTTATATGTCAGGCCATCTAGGGCTGGGAGCATGACATTTTGGACCAGGTTCTTCAGTTCGTCTTTCATAAGATAAGCAAGCATATCTTCTCCTGAACTTTTTTAGATTCCCCGTGAGGATCGGGTTGACCAGACCCAATCCCCACGGGTCGAGAAAGGAGGTAAAACCATGCCCGTCATTATCCGTTAGGCCCCTGACGGGTGGGGGAAATAGTTAACCTATAGTAAATCATCCGGACAAAAAATAACGCCTATCTGCCGATTACTTATGCAGGCGTCGTGACTCTTAGCGTTTTAAATCGCTCCCGGGGCAGCCGTCTCTAAAGATCAACGAGACTAAATTGGGATGGCTTGTAAAGGCATCATAGAAGATACAAACCACGCACAACTCACACTTCTGGCATTCCTTCTTGGTGATCAGACTGGTCTGTGTTGCTGGTACATTATTACTTTGGATTTGTGCCACCCTCCCCATACGCCCCCTCCTTGTGTCCACCACCCATCGGTGAACTGTCAGTAAATTTAATACTCTTTTACACTTTTTGAGAAGGAATGTCAAGAAAAATTTTCTGACAGTACAGAATAGTTTAGACGCAAATTCCGAGCCAGGATAGTAATAGATCATAACATATCGAATATATTAGATATGTACTGTGGGTGTTGGGGGGGGGTATAGGAAAAAAGGTTAACTGTGAGACAAAATTTGTATTGACAATCATCAATTCTGGTAATATCATTAATTTAATGCTTGATTGGAGGACGCAAATATGATACTTTCACTTTCTAAAGTAGCCCAGAGCAGGGGGGAGATTGTGCCGGATAAGGTACAACTAATTTGTGAGGCCATGCAGAGCAGTAAACTCGGTGAGATCATTCGGAAGAATTACCTACTCCTGTTGGAACGACTTGATAAGGAAGGTGTTACGCAAGAGCAGGTGGCACGGAAAATCGGTTTCTCTGCCTCGCTAATTTCACAAATGAAACACGGGAGGAAACCGATTGAGGTCGATACGCTGGAAGCCCTGTGTAAAGCATACGATGTTCCTCCCATATGGTTCCTGCAAGATACCGAACAGGACTGGCGTAGAGTAGTCCTGAAGGATAGCCGGTTGACCGCAGCACAAAACGAACAACTCTTCAATGACTTGATAAGGATAAGGGCAGGCCTGATCTCGGAATACCTCAAGCAGCATCATAACGGCGCTTAGGGAATGTATTCTGACCAAGACGTTACTACGCCACCTCTCACGTGCAAATACACGTCTCTATCCCCATTTTTTACTCTCCATAATTCATAGCCCAGAGAATCGGCCCTGACCTTCCTGAAGATGCCTTGATCCCATGAGATCTGGCATTCTTCAATCGTCATGCCAACACCTACCCGGTGGTTTTTAATCCGTTCCCGGTTATCCTGAGAGGCATTGCGATAGGCGGGGTGGTCGGTGAGGTTCGTGCGCGGGGTGATGGCGCAGCCAATCAACAGTAGACAGGTTACAAGCAGAATGATCTTTTTCATACCCCTACCTCCTGTCATAAGAGATAAGGGTATGGTAGCATTCACACAGAAAGAAGTCTATCTAAATCTTGTTCGGCTTGGCGCTGGGCGGCAACCGGCACGTGATTGTAATTCCGGTAGATGGTCCCGGGCGTGTTGCCTGCCAGTTCAGCTACAACCTCGACATCAACATGGGCCTCGTGTCTCATCCTCATTATCACCGTATGCCTCAGTGAGTGTGTAGACCTTCCATTCCTGATAACTCCTGCCTTTTCCAGAACCCGGTTCACGATATGGATCATCGAAACAGTCTGCAATCCAAAGACAAGGTCGTGTCGGAGTTTTGCGCTTTCAATCAACTGGCTCAGTCCGTCATAGATCGTTTCTGGGATAGAGATGGTCCGGGTCTTTTTGTTCTTCCCCTTAGTGATGGTGATGGTTCTCCCGGTCAGATCCACGTCCCGGACCTCCAGCTTTGCCAGTTCCCCTATCCGGAGTGGTCGAGCAAGAAGTAGCTGAATCAAGACCTTCTCCTTCCCCTTCAGATTGTCCATGTGATTCAGAATCTTCTCGACCTCTTCCTTGGTTAATTCCTTCTGGGGGGCTCTGGGGACATCTGCCCGGCCTTTGTAAGTTACGGTTTCCCACTGCGCCTTAAGGGTTCCCATGTGGTGCAGCCAGTTCATAAAGAGGGTGATGATTCTCAGGTGCAAGAGGCGGCTGGATGTCCTTAACCCCTTCAAGCTATTGAGATAGTCAATCACGTCCTGCTTGTCGATCTCGTTCACGTCCTGGCGGTTTTTCGAGATGAATGTGAGAAACCTGGGGACAACCATTTTCAGGCTGCGCAACGTGTTCTCCGTGGGGTGGCGCTCGTTGACGTAGGATGCCTTGAACGATTCGAACACCCCTTGGAAGCGGTCATAATGGGACTGTGGGGCCTGGGCCTCCTGGGCCTCCTGGGCCTCGGGTTGCAGTAGTAGGGCGGTGATGGCGTGGTTCATCGGGTTTCCTCCTTATCCAAACATGCTTAACTGGTTTTCGTTTCCGTTCTTCTTCCTCACGATCGCGGGTTTATCTGCCTTCTCCTGGTGAACCTGCTCGTACAGGGTGTACCACTTCTCGTCTTCGATAACCGTTGTCTCCTGCATCTGCGGGGGTTCTGCGTGGCTGTCTCCTATCCTCTCGTACTCGAACGATACCGGGGTTTCCACTTCCCCGCTGATCGCTTTTGCAAGAGCTAAGAAATCCCCTCCGGCGCGTAGAACACGGGCGGTCTTGTCGAATCTCACTTTGCCATCGATCGCGTTGGAAATCGCCTGCTTTTTAGCGTGGATGAGATCGAACATCTTGAAATCTATGTTCTGGTCTTCGTCTGTCCAGTCGATCAGGAGATACCAGCACGTCACGGGCTTGTCCTGGCCTGTCCTGTGCGCCCGGTCCTCTCCCTGGTCGGTGCTCTCCGGGCTGTACTCCACGTCCGTAAAGATCACATGGTTTGCGGCGGTGATGGTAAATCCCCGGTTCAGGACGTTCAGGCCGGCAATAATGCAGGTGATATCTAGGTCTTCCTGAAATCGCTTGATGTGTCTGAATCGGTCCTTCGTCTGCACGGTCGAGGGGATGAAGATATGGTTGATGCCTCGGCGTTCAAACTCCTGGTGTAGTGTGAGTTGCATTTCCCGGAGTGCGGAAAATACGATTGTCTTTTCCCCTTTGGCTCTGGCCTCTGCGGTGATTTCGATTGCCTTCCGGATCTTGACGTTATCCTGCGGGTAGATCCTAGGGACGGTGGCCGCGAACCTCATAGACCACAGGGCTTTCGAAATGACACCCATGTTGATCTCTTCCTCTGGCTTTCTCATTTCCCGGTCGATCTTTTCCTTTGCGTTACTGGCTGCAATCCCGTACTCGGTCGCGTGTGCGGGGTCCAGGGGTAGGGCCATAATGCGCCGGTACTTAGGAGGGAGTTTCACCATATCGTCTTTGAGGCGGCGCACTGCGAACGCTGCAAGGATCTTCCAGAACCGGTTCAGGTTAGAGACCTCTGGTAATTCCTTTTTGCGGCCTCTTGAAAGTGTGTCCTCAAACTCGATTGACTTGAATTCGAACGTGCTGAACTCTTCCGCAAATAGCTTGCTTCCTCTCCTGTCGAACCGGTACGGGAACAGTGGGTTGTTATGGTGGGCCACATATCCAAGATTGAAAAAGGTGTCTGTGATGTAGCCCTTCATCAATGTGCCGGTCAATTCCAGTCTGCTCTTGGCGTGGAGGGCTCTGACGGCCTGGCCGCGAAAGCTGGATTTCGATTTTGCCTGCTGGCTCTCGTCGATAATCACTGAGCGAAACAGCTTGTTGATTCTTCGGTATGCGGGGTACTGCTTCAGCTTCGACGAATAAGTGTATGCGCTGTACCCGCATTTCAAACACTGTTCCCCGGTCCATTCCTCCTTGGCCTTGCACTTCGGGCACTCCCTTTGCAGGGATGAATATTCAGTATTGCACTGCTGGCATGTCCGGCCTCGGTTCCCCTCTACCCGGTGGCGCTCGTTCCCGTCCTTATCGTATTTAACACAGGTCCAGGGGTCATATACCTTGCCGGTGTCAAGGGATAGGAATTCATAGGATGTGATGTAAAACGTCGTTCCGGGTGATTCGGTTTTACTGTCGATGGCCTGTAGTAACAGGTCAATCGATTTATGGTTGGTTAATCTCTGGGCCTTAAATCCAAACTTCTCGGCCTCATTGGTCCAGTTGTCTACCAGCGAAGATTGACAGACAACCAGAACTCGCTTGACGTTGCGGACGGCGTGAAATGCAAGGGCCGACACGCTCTTACCCCCTCCCATATCGTAACCGATGTACGCGGATTTTGTCTTTGTGAGGATCCGTGACAGGTCTTCGGCTTGGTAGTCGAACTCAGGGGTAAAAACATGTGGATACGTTTTAAGAAGTTTTGCCTTCCATGCCTTGACCTGCTCGGGCCTCTCGGTCATGATGTCGTTCACTACTGGTAAATCAAATGCTTCTAAAAAAAGAGCTACCTCCATTGGCTCGGGTTCCCTGAACTCGCGGTTACCCTGCTCGGTGTCCACGGAGATTGACAGAAACCCGCGGTCGATCTCGGTCGTGATGGTCTTCTGCTGTTTGCCTTCTCCGATAACCTCAATCCCGGCGCACTCCTTTTGTCGTACCCATGATGGCTTCAGGTGGTAGGCCTTCCCCTTCTTAAAGAGGATGACGGGGTTTTTGCCCTGTCCATTATCCCGGTGATCCTGTCTGTACTCGTTGTCTTCCGTGATGTCATAAACGTCGGCCTTCGCCGTGTACTCTCTCTCGTCGAAGTAGGCAAGTAACTGGTGGTCCTTCGGGGGGTAGATCGGGATGGATAGCAGCTTGAATTTCTCTTGTAGGGCGGCAATCTTCTTCCGGGCTGTATCTGTGACCGTCACATTGTAACCGATCGCCGTCAATATTTCCTCAGCCTTCTCTACTCCACGCTTACAGAGTGCGGGGGCCTCAAGGAAAGCGTCTTTGATCCCGGTCGGCTTTCCTACCACGGGGTTGTAAAATCTCAAAGTTTCATTATAGAAGTCCATCATAGCAAGGCTGGTCGGGTCGGCCTTTACACCCCGGGCCGTGATTTCAGCATTTGTTGAAACTGGCATCTCAATCAGGTTGTTCAAAAAAGGTACGGCGGTTTCGTGGTCATAGAGGTTATATGCGGGGATGCCCAGGGCCTGGGCAATTGGCTTCCATGCCTCAATCACCTTTTGCTCTAAAAGCGGGTCTGTTGCGTCCAGTTCGATCGGTTTAAGGGATGACCTGTCATGCCCATACCCCTTCCGCGCCGCAGCCACAAGGTCAACCTGGACGTCAATGCCGTATTCCTCCTTAAACAGTCCGTTCAGGGTTGCCCGAAAGCACACGGTAAAATTATGGTACAGGTACTGCCGGAGCGAGCTGTCTTTGTCGTTGGTGAATGAGCTGGTAGGGATGATTGCAAACATCCAGCCGTGACCTTTAAGCGCCTTGTGACAGATTTGAAGGGTGGCGTTCTGGCTCTCGATGTTCTTTGCGTAGGACAATCCTTCAAACTCAAATGGCGTGTCTTCCTGGCTCCACAGGATACCGTAGGGCGGGTTGGTGACTACGATATCGAAAGAGGATTCCAGGTACTGCGCGTAGTCCAGAATTGAGCCGGGCCTGACGGCTTCCTTTCCCAGAAGCTGCTTTGCCTTGTCGCTCTGCTCTTTGTCCAGTTCTACCCCGACAACCCGGGCCTCCTTGCGTTTGAACGGATAGAGCAGGCGTCCGGTTCCGCATGTGGGGTCAAGGACGTGCAGGAGCTTGATGCTTTCCGGAGTTGGCAGGAGCAAGGCTACCATGGAACACAAAAGATTCGAGACGCGCATATTTGTAAAATATTGTGCGTGGCGGGAAGCGGACCATCGGCGGAACGACAAATCATGGTTTGCCGCGCGTCCCGTGTCGGTCAATATCTCTTCGGCTTCGGTCATGGGTTCCTCGCTCTGTATCGGTCCTGGGTGCGGTACGTCCCAGTGTTTGAATTTGTTGGAGTGGTAAGCCATGGGTTTATTCCTCTGACTGAATGCTTTTCCAAATTGTAATGGTTCTCGTTGTACCTAAAGGCGGGATGGTCGTAAACAGTAAAACCCGATCCTGCTTGTCGTGGACCGTGCAATGATCGTTCGGGTAAATCCAAAGAAACATGCGAAATAAGATTTTGAGAATGATTATTTTCATGGGTTCCTCGCTTTCCTTTTTTTACGATACTTCCACCTCAATGTATTCCGCTATTTCGGATTCGCAATTTTCATCATAAATCAGGTTGTGACGTCTGTGGGCTGTCAGAAAGTCGTATAACGCTTTTACATTCTGTGGTGCTATATAAATGTATCCTTGACCACTGTGGCTCTGAGCGATCCATAGATGTTGTTTGCAGTCTCTACACGCTATGGAATAGGTGGTAGACATGGGTTTATTCCTCCTGTTTATTCTCTGTGTCCGTCGTAGATCTCTATTGATAGAGGGTCCACGTCCAGGATGATGAGTTCTTCGCATGCCCGTAAAAATGTGATCAAATCATCCATAGTAGTTATTTCCATCTCCGGTTCCCCGCTGATTTCGTATTCCTCGACGTGTTGCCGGGATGGCTGAAATAAAAAACCAAATCCCTTTAATTTCTGGATCTGTTCCCGATCATCGTAGGTGTGGCATGTGGTACTCAATTTAAATCGCATTATTCCCTCCGTGGTTCCGGTACTCCCGGTATAGTTATCCTTGACAATTTAAACTGGGATTGACAAGTTACCGGGTTTCTGGGTTAGTCGCTGGCTATTCACAGGCATGTCCTAACCCATACTCCCCGGCGTAACACGGTTTCGGGGTCCCGTGGCCCCCTAAAACGTGTCGTAGTCCGTTCATAAGGTTGGCTATCCTCTTAAATAACCCGGACGGTGTTATATGCTTGGGTGGCGGCATCCCCATTATACAAATAATCACCTGCCCACCCTTCCGGTGTGCGCTCTGTCCAATCGTCGTCAATTGCGTCTTCCGTGTCCGGTCTCACAAGGATGGAACAAAACTCGTTGGCAAAGTTACGCAGGTCGTCTCTATAGAGCTTATACCCATCGTTAACCAACTCTTGCAACCAGTCGATGAGGGTTGCGCGTCGGTTATCCTCGTGATCCTGATTGTTAGGGCTGTCTCCCTGCGTTACCATGTCCGACATGCCCATCTGGTCCCATACCTCGCTGGGAATATCATCTGCATCAATGCCATCCATCAATACCCGGCGGCCCTCGTATCGGATAGACTCGGCAATCTGGTCTTCTCCGACATACAGTACCTGACCCTCCCAACACTCGTCACTGTTTGCGCCGTCCTGGATGTCGTCCCCATCGATATGCCAGTCAAAAGAGCATCCACAATTCATCGCATATTTAATCTCGTATTCGCCTGCCTCAATTTTCTGGATGATTTCTTGTGCGGTCATAGTCTTATCCTCCTTTTTTTCTCAGATTTTACGCTCTCAAACCAAACAAGTCAACTGCTCGGTCATAGTCCATCCTGTACGGGCCAACCTCCACGGATAACGCGGATACCTCGCTGTTGCCGTGGTCCTGCCGATACTCCACGTCTCCCCGGCGTATTGGCTTCCAGTCGTCAAGAGCCTTCCGGAACTGGGCGGGCGTGGGGCTCAAATTGTAGGCATCCCGCAAAAAGTTCAGCATCAAAAACGTGGTGCCCCGGGGTGTCATACCGATAAAGTACAGCCGCTTGGTTTTGTCCTGGGCCGGGGGCTCATAGTCGAAATACTTGTCCAGGTACGCGGTGTAAACGTTGTGCTCCGGGCCTTTGGTCTTGATCAGGGTCCAATCCTGGTCCGGTAGGTCTTCTTTGTGCAACGGGGTCCGGCCTGCGACCTGGATAAAGATCAGGTTTCCCCGGTATCCGTCATGGTCCCGGTAGCCGCGAATCAGGAAGTATTCTTTCCCGTTTATTATAATGTAACGTTTTCCTTGGTGGTCGAAGGGTTTCATGATAATTGCTCCTTCTCCTGTTGCTTTTGCTGCTCGTGGAATTTGCGGATCTTCTCTCGGGCCTGCTGCAAACATGGGTCACAGAGTCCGCTCGTCACGGATCGATCTTCATAGGGTTCTTTCTCTCCCATAATAATTTTGCATTCACAGCATTCCCGAATCATGATGATCACCTCCCGGCGTGTAGGGGGGCCGCTGCAATCCAGACCCTTACAGATGCACTGCCACGTTGCTTCTTAGTCTTAATGCGTTTCTCTGCTGCGGCCTGTTGCCAAATACCGTTTGTTGTGTTTCTGCTGTTTGTATCTGCATCACACGAGGCGTGATAAATCGCCCCCAAAATCCAATAACGGGTGTCTGAGTCCATCGCCGCAAGCCTATCTCTCAGCGTTTTCTCCGTACTCAAGCGGATATATTCTTGTCCTGCTCCATGCCTTACGTAGAGATACAATCCCCCAAAACGAGCCATTACAACCCGGTAGTGGTATGAGTGTGAATCTAATCCTCCACATCTCCCGGGTTCGTCGTGAAGAAGCATGTCACCCTCTTTTAAATCTGGGGGGTGTACAGGGTATACTCCCGTTGATTTACCGTCCCACGAGTATCCGAAGTGGCCGTTAATATTTGGATGGTCGCAACAACACATGGTCTTTTCTCCTTTCTTTGTTCCCTGTTACTCGATCCCGGCGTGTAGGATCAATGACATGATGATCCACGTCCACAAAAGGGTTGCAAAAATCGACAGGATAATGTCTCGTATGGTTTCCTTCATGGTGTTGGTGCTCCTTCCTCTCTGCTGATAATGAGCAGGGACATTAGGACGATCCCGCAAAATCCACCTATCATCAGACCAACGATAAAGAGCCACATGTCTGATCCTCCTTTCTCAGTCCGTATGCTGCTTTTAAAAAGCAGGTCCAGCATTCCACGGGTATGATGCCTTCGTTGTCAAGGATCGCTACCGATGGTTGACAACATGTAGGGCACGGGTTGTCAACAACTTGGGTTGGTCCATATGCTGTGATCATGGGTTCACCTCGATGATCCCGATGGCTTTCAGTTCGTCCCGGGTTCCAATGTACCAGTGATTGTCGTAAATGGATCGGCCATAACAGAGATGGTGGTGTCCCTCAGACTGTAATTCTGACAGGATGTTTAAGGCTCTTGCCTGCGTCGTGCATTTCCACATAGCGTTCCTCCCTTCATTTCAGATTTTTCAACAGTTCCAGCAGTGCCTTAATGAGTGCCTGCCGTCCTTTCATGTCCAGGTTTTCGGGTGTGATCTTCCGGAGCCGGTCAATCAGGTGGCTTACTGGGCTCGTCTTGCCCCCTCGGGGTTGGCGGGGGAAAAGGATTTGTTGGGCCTCCCGGGTGGTGATTGGCAGGATAGAGTTAATGGTGTCAGTGGTGAGCTCGCCCTTGCATCGGGATAGCAGGCGGACCTTAAACACTCCAAGTTGGTCCCAAAACTCCAGGATGATCGGGGTCGAGTGGGCCTTTAAGAGAGATTGGGCGTGTTGGTAGCTATAACCGATCTGGTTTTCAATGTACTTCTTCCAGCCAGCCTTTTTCCCACGTCCGGAAAAATATTGGTCCTTTACCTGGGAGAGTAGAGCCGCAAATTCTTTTGATGTCTTGGTTTCTTGGCGTGCCAGTCGCTTGAGGGTATCTGTCGCCATGTCAAAAGTAACATCGATATTACCATTACCCATTTCAATCAACTGGCCTTTTGCTTCATAAGGCGGTTTCTCTTCCTGCGGGTCCGGGGGTAGCTCGGCCTGATTGCTCTTGTCTCCGGCCTCGTCTGGCGCGGGGGGGGCAGAATCCCCACTATCCCCATGGGAATTGAGGTGGGCGGGAAGGGGGGCGGCGGGTTGCCTCTCCCTTCCCTCCGGGGCTGGGGGTGTTCGGGGGCTTGGGGTGTGGTGTGGGGTGGGTGCCTCGTCGGTGTAAAATGATTTCCTGGGCTTCCTGGTCTTGCCAACAGCTCGGGCCTTCTCGGGGTTGGCCTCGGCGCATTGTGAGAAGAAATCCCATTTACAAAGGTTCGGATCGTCCAGAATGCAATGCTGTTCGTTGTGGTCATCGTTGATACAAAATCCTCGAGTCGTGCTGTGGGTCGGGGGAAATGTAAAAGGCTGCATGTCTGGTGCCTCCGTGGTTACAGGTTGTCTAAACTGTTCCCGGTGTTTGTGTTCAGGGCGTTCAATTCATCGAGTCTGCGGGTCTGCCAGTCGTTCAGTTGGTTGGGGTGGCAGGATAGCAGGCTTATCCGCTCTCGGTACAGGGAGCGGTGTAGAAGAAAATAGTACGCGTCCCGGTGTAGTCTCTCAAGGTCTGTCCAGTCCTGGCCTGATAGGTGTAACATGGTTTGCCTCTCTGCCTCGGTGTTATGTCGGGCGCGTCGGTTGTGATTGGAGGGTTAAGCTGGTTCGGTGTAAATAAATAGCCGTTGGGCTGCTTCCTCGGCGGTGAATGAGTACACGGACCCTTGCCAGCCTTCGTTAGTGACCTGCCAAAGTCCCTTGTTGTCGTCATCCCATCCCATGAATTCAACGGTGAATGAGCCTCCCATGTGGCTCGAAATACTGAATGTCTCCCCCTCCTTAATATTCCCTTGGGCATAGCGTTCGGGGCCAAAGTGTTTCCGGTCTGGGTGTGGTGATATGGGTTCACTGGTTACCGTAATTTTGATCTGTCCCGTGTTCAGTTTTTCTTCGTAATTGAGTTTGGCGCGGATCCACTTCTCTACTCTGGCGGCGACTTCCGGGGTCAACCCGGTTTTGTATGTCTCGTACCAGTCAATCGATTCCTGGGCGGTCGTGTACTCGTCCAGGGCTGCCCACGTGACATGTCCCTCTTCGTTCAGGTACATGCAGCCGGCCAAATAGGCGTATGTGCTCGCCTTGGGTTTGTTCCAGGGTTCTCCGGCGCATTTGGGGTTGGTGGTCTGTGAGCAAAACCGGCTTCCCTTCTTCGGGTGGTGTTCCAGCCAGTACCGGATTTTGCAGCGGAGCCGGAACCCATACGGGTAGTCATTAACGAGGTGGGCGGTCTCTGGTGACGTGTGGCCTGACAGGATTGCGGTGATGACGGGTTTCTTCTGGTCCATGGTGTTTCCCTCCTTGTTGGGTTTGGGGTTAAGCTGCCTGTAGCCGTTCGGTGATCTGGTTTAAAAGGCTGTCGTTATGCCTGGCGTACCAAAGGCTCTGAAATTTGCTCCATCTGAAACCGTTTGCTTTGAGATAGTCAATGACCTCGGGTGCTGGCTTGGAAGGAAATTTTACTTCAATGCCGTTCTTCTCTTCGTTCTTCCGGATTGATACGTCTCCTGTGGATACCTCGGGCGGCGGGGTCTGTGTGGGGTCTGGCGGGGTGTAAAAGCTGGTTTCTTGCATAGCGCGGCTTATCATCCGGTCTTTTTCAAAATCTCCGCTTTTGTGGCTCCCGTATTGGGTGAAGGTGATCTGGATTCCAAAGTCTTCGGCAATGCGGGAAATAAAACCCTGTGAATACTTCCGGTTTTCAAAAACATACTTCGCGCCACCAAAAAGATGTGGGAATACCGACTGGTTGTATTCGTAAAGGTCTTGCATGCCGTCAAAGTGTCCCTCCTGGTACTTCCCGGTGATCTCCTTTTTGCTTCTTTTAGGGGTTACAATCCTAACTCTGCCCTGGCCTGTGTGATCTTCGTACCCTCGTAGATCCTACCGTTACAGGTGCATTTCATCGATTCCAGATGTCCACAGCGGACCACAAGCCCATTGACAACCCAGCACTGGAGATCGTAGTCGTAGCCGTTCTGGAGCTGCCCTGCCTTGTACTGGTTGGTAGATTTTCTCATTTCCCTTTTCCTCCCTTCCTGTGTCTCTCCTGATTTACCCTTAGTAAATGCAAGTTATGTACCATAATTTAACTGTCAGTAACTTTTTTATTTCTCAATATTAACTGGTAGTTACGAGCTGCTCAGGAAAGGCCGCTTGTGAAGGATGTTCGTTATTGTAAGGAATTCCGACACATGTTTTACTGTCAAGCTGTTTTGTTTAATGATTACAGCATTGTACCTTATGTTTCACAATGTGTCAAGTTTCTTTACAACTTTACACTACTTTACAGTTCTGTGTGGGTATACTATGGGGATATGTGGAGTGTTGCACGTCGTTAAACAGTAGTCGGTGGCGGTATCTGGGAGTTGGTAGTATATGGCTTGCGGGGGGAACTGGTTGTGGACGCCGATGGAGCGCAGCTATATCGTAGCTGTGTTTAGTGTTGCATAACGTTAAACAGTAGGTCTTGAAATCGGTCAATCATAAGGGCCGATCGCCCGTCCCAGAGCATCCTGGAGCGTCGTTTTGACCGGTCCCACTATGCCAATTTTAGGGTGATGACAGATTATATCCTATAATTTGATTTATTGATTTTACCCTTATGATTTCGCATACTTACAACACCATACCCGTATTAATCCCCCGGTCATCCGGGAAACCTTCAGAGGGCAGTCCTCCTATTTTTCTATTCATACGCCCAAAACTTCAACCTCTTTTTTGACTTTCCGTAACTCATTAAAATTACTATTAAACCATACCATGAACAAATCCATAACTATTTTCCAACCATCAACGGCACGTTCAAAACCCCGGTCTTACCGCCTGATGGCATCCAGTGATCGCACAGATGGTAAGACGTGTCCATTCACAACCCACTTTCCCGGTTTCCGGCAAAGATTGGTCCAGAAACCCTTGATTTTTACCCGGGTTCGGTCTTACAATTTCCTCCGGGTGAAGTTTAAACTTGACAAAAAAGCCTGAATCTGGTAAAAGAATTCACTGAGAGTTAAGAAAGCCTAGGAAAAGTGCTGGTGTAGAAGGGAGGGAGGTGATTTGTATGTAGACTGATCCCTGAGAATCAAAAAAAAATACAAAGGAGCTTTTCTAATGCCACGCAAACCCAAGACCCCCAAGTCAACCTTGCAACACAAAAAAGAAAAGTCAGACACGGTTATCTGTAGTCATACCGCCTGCGAAGTCGATCTCTGTAGTCATACAACCCCACATTTCCGATACTGAACCTGCCACAAGACACTCGTGAAGTGTTCGTATACTGGAAATGT